>Ga0080013_1005694_pt1 | contig 11435 bp, 18 predicted proteins | sample ETNvirenome_6_85_FD_69236 | JGI IMG/M metagenome (GOLD analysis project Ga0080013, IMG submission 69236) | Marine viral communities from the Pacific Ocean - ETNP_6_85 (SPADES assembly) (version 2) | ecosystem: Environmental > Aquatic > Marine > Oceanic | place: Pacific Ocean | collected 2013-06-19
GGGACCCTGCCGCCCGTGCGGAGCTTGTGGCGGGCGTGGAGGGCCTCAGGGAGAGTCAGGAGGCTCTAGAGCGCAGGCTGCGCGAGAAGTGGCGGCGATGACGACGAACGGGCCTCGCCCGCGTGGGGAAAGGCCCGCTCTGACGGGGCTCTGCCGCCTCGCACGCTCTGAGCGGTACAGGCCGCGCGGCTTTCGGGTCGCCCAACACTCGCGCCCGCTGTCACGTTCTCGCAGCCTAGCAGGGCCCACCCATCCTCATGCGGGCCAGCAGGAAGTCAGGGACGCTCAGGCCAGCCACTAGGGCCGCCGCCCGTATCGTGGCGTACTCGACAGCGGAGAACTTGACCGCGACCGCCTGACGGCCTCTGCGGCGCTGCTCTGGCGGGACGGGCGGGCGGCCGGGTTTGCGCTTGTCGGTCATGTCGCACTCCTTCTACTGGCTCAAGCCCCGACCCTCTCGGGTACGGGGCGAGCCGGGCTAGGTCGGCTAGCCGTGGGTGCGGTGCCACTCGGCGCGCTGCCATGCGTGATAGGCGGCGCGCATGGCGCGGTGGTTGGCGGAGGTGGGGTTCTCGCCCCAGATGGAGCGGAGGGTGTTGTAGCTGAAGTAGGCGGCGGCGGCGGGGAAGGTCATGTCGGCTCCGGTGTCCGTTGGTGTCGTCCAGTGATGTAGTTATACGGGACCCCATAAACGAGCGCAAGGATAAAGCGACACCCGGTGAAAGAAAGTTCAGCGGTGCGCCCGCGTCGTGCGTTCGGTACGCTGACCGCATGCGATGCCTCCCGCTACTCCTCGCGCTGTGCCTCGCCGGATGCGCCCCAGCGCTCACAAAGCCCATCGCCTTCGGCGAGCTGCCGCCCGCCCCGGACACGCGCGTCCCTGTCGGCGTCGAGTACGTCGTCGGGCCTGTGGTCGTCGCGCACGAGGGCAAGCCCGCGCCGATGACCGGCCGGCTGCTCTCGGAGAGCGAGTGGGATGCAGTGCTCGCCCACGATGCCGGGGTGCGGGGCCTGCTCGAGGACCGAACGCGGGCGTTGGCGCTGTTGCGGGCGCTGCTGCTCGCGGACCGGCTGATGTGCGAGACCAAGGACGAGGCGCTCATCGGGCTCGTTGGACGCCTGCGGCGCGCACGCTGGGAGGCGCTAGGGGTTGGCTTCCTGGGCGGCGTCGGCCTCTGCGGCGCTGGTGTCGGGACCGCCGTGCTGCGCCTGTAGGACTCAGCCGTCCTCGCCGAGCCCATCCGCGCGCTGGGCGCTGGTCCGGGTCTGCTCTCTCCGGTGCTGCCGGTAGACCGCGCGCATGTATTCGGCATGTCTGGCCTGTGCGAAGCCCTCCTCATCGCGGAGTTCAACCAACCGCGCTCGGGCGCACCGCTTGCACGTCACCTTCGCCGGGTCTGTAGTCCGTGACCACGACCGCGGCGCGGGCGCCGTTGCTCGCGGGCGGCAGTAGGTGGCGACGGGAAAGCCGACCCGGCTGAGATGGGTGTGGGCGCTCATCGCTCCACCGGCCAGGACCAGTCCAGCAGCGTCCACAGCAGGGTCCGCAGCCCGCACCACTGGCCGACGATGAGCCAGTGCAACAGGAACGACGCGAGGATGGCGACCTCACTCGGCGTCAGTGTCAGGAGCGCGGCGGGGGAGCGGCCCCCAAGTTCGTGCAACGACGGCTCGATGGTCAGCACCAGAGACGGCCCGTTGTCGCATATATCGCCGCTCGGCTTCGCTCGCAGGGTGGCGCGTGCGCTCCACTGCCACGCCTCGCCCATGGTGCGGCCGTGCCTGTATTCGCCCTGGTCCGCGTCGATGCACCGCCCGCGCTGCGGCTCCAACCACAGCTCTTCCCCGGTCGAGCCGGGGACGGACGGGCTGTAGAACCAGTCATCAGCAGGGCCTTCGTCCACGAGCCACGGGGCGCTGACGATCTCCCGGGCTCGTAGCACCCAGCGCGGGTAGCTGGATCGGCTGTGGAACCAGCGTCGGCGACGGTCGGGCCTCATACGCCTTTCGCCTCGGCAACCTGCCGCGCGGTGTTCGCCCACGGGTCTCGCCTCCCGCGCTCGTTCAGAGCATCCTTGAGCGCCGGGGACTCCTGCGCCCGCGTTAGCGTGTAGGCCACCTCGCGCACGGCTTCGCGCGTGTCCGGGTCACGGCTGCGCGCCATGAGGCGCAGCGCTGCCGCCACGGTGTCGAGCGGGTAGAGGCCGTCGTGTAGCGCGTCAGTCATCGGTCAGTCCTCAGCAGCAACCGCAGGCGCGGCGGCTTGTCGTGCTCGGTGTAGAGCTTCATCACGGTGAGCGTGCAGATGGTGGCGTCGTTCGCCACGATGCCGGCAGCCTCCAGCGCGTCACATACGGCCTTGGCGACGTTGTCCGCGTCCGGCTTCGACGTGTGCGGCTGACGGCCCGCCCAGCCGCAGGGGCACGAGCAGGGCTGCCGCTTGTGGGCGCAGTCCAGCCGCTTCGGTCGCGGGAAGAACGCCCAGACCTCCAGCGAGAGCGGCCCGCCCATCCCGGCGCCGTCGTAGCGCTCGGACATGAAGGCGGCGGCGCCCATCTCCCATCGTCGCGTCTTCGCCGGGGTGTACATCCGGGCGTGCCCGCCGGCCATCGTGGCACGCGGCCTGCCCTTGCCGATGGGGGCACCGGGGATGGTGACGTCGAAGCTCTCCCCCCCCATGGGCGACCCGCCCGGTGTGGACGGGCCGCCGTGGGAGCCAGCAGGCGATGGGGGACACCCCGCCGGCTCGGAGCGTGCGCGTCTGGATGGACGCACGCTCACTCTCGGTTCGTGGCCGCGCCGAGGAGGCGCCCCGGCGGGGGCTTCGGCCGGGTCGAGGCCAGTAGGACGCGGCGGCCAGCGGGGCACCGGCAGCCCGATCGCCCGCCGATTTGCCTCCCACGCTGCCCGCTGCGCCCGGGTCTGGGACTCGTACTCTGCCCGAGGGTTGGTGCCCGTCGGGTACTCGGCCTCGTCGCCGTCGATGGGCTCGTAGCAGTAGGGGATCAGTGCGGCCACGGCCCGCCTCCGATCCGGGCAACAGCAACCCCGTGCTTCTCTGCGATTGAGATCATGCCCTCAGTCCCTCGCCCGCCGGGGAATGCCATCACGCCAAAGTCCTCGTTATCGACCAGAGCCCGCGCCACCTTCAGCATCCGGCGATTCCTGATCGGGCCACCCGCTGTTCCGTGCGCTGCCCACAGCGCAGGGACGACCACGCACAGGATCCCCCGCTCGGCTGCCCATGCGCCCGCGAGACTGTCGGCCCCTTGCGCGCCGCCGTGGACAATGACCCGCGGTTGGATCGCGTCGAGCGCCTGCCAGACTCTGTCCGAGTTTCGATAGTTCCTACCTCCGCACACCAGAAGGACGCTCACTTGATGGCCAGGCGCGTCGTCGGCTCGGTCAGGCCGAAGCCGTCGGGAGCGGCGCCAGCCTTGACGGCCTTCAGCGCTGTCGACCGGTCCGGGCGCGGGTCCTGCGGGACGAGCCACTCATCCGGCCAGACCGCGCCCTCGGCGACGACCAGCGCGGGCGCCTTCTTCGCCAGCGACACCCGGAACGGGCCCGCCAGGATGTACGGCGTCTTCGACTTGCCGCGCGCGATGTCGGTCAGTCCAGCCGCTGCGAGCTGGCGCAGCTCGTCCAGCATCAGCGCCTCGCACCGCTCGACAGTGCGCCGCGCTGCGCGCTTGCGGGCGGTCCACTGCTTGACGTAGCCGGCGGCGTGCGCCTCCTCGGTCAGCGCGCGGGCCCGGACGTGGCCCAGGGCTTCGATGTGCTCGGGCACCTCGGCGCCGATCTCGGCCAGCAGGGCGCTGACGTCTTCCTCCAGCGCGGCTTCGGCTGCCTCGCGTTCGGCGTCGTCGAGGTACGCGGTACGCGCCTCCTCGGCGAAGTAGCCGGCGAGGTGCTCGAACAGGTCTCGGATCTGCTTGCTGTTCATCGTCCACCCTCCATGTCGGCCAGCAGCAAGCCGGCCTGCTTCTCGTCCTTCATCACGTCAACGATCCCGACCGAGCACACATCGAACGCGAGCGCGTCGGCCATGCCGAACGCCTCATCCCGCCCGTTGGACTCGCCGAACGCCTCCCGCAACTTAGCCCTGAGCCGGCCGAACACGGCAGGGCGCAGGGGCGCGTCCTGCGGCTTCGACGGGCGCTGCTGCTGCCGCTGGGGCGGGCGTCGGTCGCTCTGACTGCGGCCCTGGTACGCGGTGTCGTCTCGCCCGCTGATGCCACCGTCGAGGCCGCGCGGGATGTTGAGCAGGCCGCGCAGGTAGTAGCCGGTCATCGTGGTCAGCGCGCCTGCGATGGCCTTGTCAGCCGGGCGTCCCTTGCCCTCGATGGCTGGATAGGTGAACGTCGAGGAGACGGACTCGCCGCCCTCCCAGTCCAGCCAGAACGTCGCCTTGACCGGCCAGACCTCGCCGTTGACCTTCTCGTATTGGGTCTCGAAGTCGCCGAGACGCGCCGACAGCCCGTGGTTCCCGAGCGGGCCCTTGGACGCGCCGAGCATGCTCTCTGCCGTCGTGTAGTCGTACTTGTGGAACTTGTTGTGCCCGTCCTTGCCGGGACTCTCGACCTCGGCCTGCGCTGCGGACAGCGCGGCTTGCCACGTCGGGTGCTTCGGTGTCGCTGTCGTCGTCTCGGTCATCACTTCCCCTTCGGCACGTAGCGTGCCGCGTCGCATGTTATGCAGTCGTCGCCCACGAGCAGGCCCGGGAGCGTCTCTCGTCTACAGACCGCGCACACGACCGGCCTCGACGCTGCGAGCTCGGCGCGCAGGCGCAGCACCTCGGCGTGTGCCTCCTCCTTCTTCCCGGCCCGCCAGTCCAGCCAGACGCGCACCTCGCGGCTCTCGTAGCGGTAGAAGGTCCAGCCTCCATGCTCGGGCTCGGCTCCGATGTGCGGGTAGTTCATTCGGACCTCCTGGGGCAGCTGGGCGCGTGCTCGCGCTCCTCGACCGGGGCACGGCCGCAGAAGGGGCAAGGCGGGTGCTCGTCCATCATCCCGCGATCATCCACGCCAGCGCCCAGCCGACAGCGGTCAGGAGCAGCGCGGCCCCCAGCACAGCGGGGAACCCCACGGCGTCGGTGGGCACTCGAACGGGGGCGTAGTCGTGCCGGCGCCCAGCCCGCAGCACCTCGGCCACCTCGTCGCGGATGGCGGCGCTCGCGGCGCTCTGCTCCGGGTCGAGGCCCACGGCCTGCCTGTGAGTGTCGGGGGCCTCGTAGTCGGGGGCGGTCATCGCCCCTCCCTGATGGCGAGGGCGCGCGCGGCGGCCCACTCCTCGTAGGTCAGCGGCGACCGGCTGGAGATGTACAGGCCATCGCCGTGCACAGCCGGCCAGTAGCGGGCGAGGTAGCTGGTGACGCCGTCGCCGACCGAGACGTCTTGACCGTGCGTCAGCGGCCGGTCGGAGTGCAGGAGGTGGCCCCGGATGCGGAAGCCAGCGTCAGCGGCTGCCGCCACGAAGGCGTCGAAGGCCTCGCGGACGGGCTGTGGAATCGGGTCGTAGTCGCTCATGTCGTTTCCCCTTGTTGGTGTCGGATCGACTGTACGCCGGGGCGCCTCAGCGTGTCAATACTAAGCGCAACGATTCGCAACAATTGACCACACGGCGCGGCGTGTGTACTGTGCACCCACAACCGGGCGCAAGCCCATGGGAGGCAGCGTGGACAGTCAGATCCTGAACGTGAAGGAGGCCGCCGAACTCCTCGGCATGGCCGCCGAGACCCTGAAGCGGCACGCCCGCAAGAGCGCGATCCCGGCAGCCAAGGTCGGCGGCTCCTGGCGGTTCCACCGCGAGCAGCTCGAAGACTGGATCAAGGCGCGGGCGCAGCGGAACGTCGAGAGGTAGGGCCATGGCCGACGTTCAACTCAAGGACGGCCATATCCGCATCGCTAACCGGCTGTTCCGGGCTGCGTTCCTCGCGAAGTTGAGTCCTGTCGAGTCCCGCTGCCTGATGGAGTGTCTCTGGCGCCAGTACGGATGGGCGATCCCCACGAAGGCCCCTGAGCCGTTCAAGGTCGGTGGGTCTGCTCTCGCGCAGGCCGTCGGCGGCTCGCGCTCCACGGCGTCTCAGGCCCTTACCACGCTGGTCGACGCCGGGGTCCTCGCGCCGACGGGCGAAGCCGACGACAGGGGCCGGCGGTTCTTCCTCGTGCAGAAGGACTACGAGCGGTGGACGTGCGGATTCCACCGGAACCCGGGCCGCACCCATTGGACGCCGCGAATTGGCGATGTGTCCCCGTTTCAGAACGCTAGCGTGCTGATACCAGAACGCGAGCGTCCTGATACCGGGACGCCGACTACCACTCAAACCCGCGCCGTTGTTGAGTCTCCGGGGGCCTTAGAACCAAGAGAGAACCAAGTAGAGAACCAAGCGCCTTTGCTTTTGACGCCGGTCAAGGCCGATCCAGTGCTCACCGTCTGGGCCGGCTACACGGCCTGTCGCGAAAACCAGCGCAAGGCGCCCGGCAAGACCGCGCGGACCGTCATCAAGGCCCGGCTCAAGGACGGGCACAGCGTCGAGGCCCTGATCGCAGTCGCCGAGTGGGTGATGCTCTCGCCTGACGGTTGGGCTCCGCTGCTTCGCGAGAGCCAGAGCACCGGCTACGAGACGATCTACAAGCCGACGAAGATGGACGGGCGGATCGATCAGGCCATGGCGTGGAGGTCGAACGGCTCCGTCAAGGCCCCGGCCGGACAGGTCCCGGGCCTTACCGACGAGCAGCGGATCGCCGCCCAGCGGAAGTACGCATGGCAGCGGGACGAGCTCGTCGCCCGGATGGAGGCGGCGCCGGACATCGCGGCGATCCCTGAGATCACGCTGCCCCGCCTCGACAGCCTGCTCGGCACCCTGGTGCGGGCCGAGCCGGTGCCTGAGTGGTTGCGGGCAAAGTGGGTGATCGGCATGGACCGGCGCCGCGTCGAGCTGCAAGAGCGCCTCCGATGAGTAACCACCAGATCCGCGCAGAGGCCGCCGAGCTGTCCGTGCTGGCCCTCGTGCTTCGGGACCCGGACGTGCTCGCCGACGCCAAGGCCCTCGGCCTGCGGGCGGCGTCGTTCCAGAGCATGTACCACCGGGCGATCTGGTCCGGCTTCATCCAGGACAAGCAACAGGGCTGGGACCCGGACGAGGTGACGCTGACGGAGCGCTGGGCGCCGACCGCCGGCAAGCACGGCTCGCCGTTCCCGTCGGCCGACTCGCTGCGGACCTGGACCCAGAGCGCACACCGACGAGCCGCGCACCGGAAGCACCTCGGGCAGTACGTCGAGCAGGTACTGCTCACGGCCCGAGCCCGGGAACTACTGGAGCGCGCGGAGCACATCATCGGCGCCGGGGATGCAGGGGACAGCGTCGAGACGGCGCGCGATGTGCTGGCCTCTGCTGGCGACTTCGTGGAGCTGGCCGGGCGCCCGCTCACCGTGGAGCGCAGTGCGCTGCGGTGGATGGACGAGATCGTCTCGGACTACGTCAAGGAGCAGCTCGCCATCCGCAAGGGCGACGCCCCGGACACGCGGATCCAGACCGGGCTCATCTCGCTTGACAGGGAGTGGCGCCTCGGGCCGGGCGAGATCAGCATCGTCGCCGGGCGCCCCGGGATGGGTAAGACGCAGTTCGCGCTCACCCTGCTCCGCAACATCGCGCGGATCCACGGCCAGTCCGGGCTGTGCTCGATCGAGATGGGCGGCCCCGCTCTGGCTCGCCGGGCGGTCAGCTCGGAGGTGCGGGAGTCGGCGTCGCTGGTCGAGTGGGAGCAGGGCGCGACGCAGGCGATGAGCGCTTGGGCCCGCGAGTCGACGCCTGTGGTCTGCGACACACGCTCCAGGCGGCTTGAGGAGGTGCTCGGCTCGGTGCGGACGATGGCGATCGCCCACGGGTGCCGGTTCGTGGCCGTGGACTACCTCCAGAGGTTGAAGCTGCCGTCAGCGGCGCGCGAGGACATCGCCATCAGCGAGGCTGTCAACGCCTTCGCCGAGGTGGCGAAGAACCTCAACATCCATATCCAGCTGCTCGCCCAGCTAAACCGCGGCGTCGAGGCCCGACCGGACAAGCGGCCGAGGTTGTCGGACCTGAAGGGCGCGAGCGGCATCGAGGACGCAGCGGACTGGATCTTCTTCCTGTACCGCGACGCCTACTACCAGCTGATGGCCGGCGAGGCGGTGCAGACCCCGCATGTGCTCGAGGTCAACGCGGCCAAGGCCCGGTTCGGCGCCGTCGGCGCTCGCCGCGTGCTGTGGACCCCGGGCGCTGGCTACATCTACGACCCGCTGTCGGAGGGCTTCGAATGAGCCGCGACATCGCTCCAGCGTATGACCTCCGGTCGTGCCGCATAGGTGACGTCCGTGCGCTCTGTGAGCGCCACCACGGCTACGGGGGCGCCGGCAACAGCGCCACCTATGCCTTCGGCGTGTGGGAGGAGGGTGCGGTCGTCGCTGCGTTCCTGTGGCAACCACCGTCGCTGGGCGCAAGCAAGTCTGTGTGCCCGTCAGCCCCTCACGGCGTCCTGTCGCTTTCCAGAATGGTCGCTGTGCCGCGGGCGGAGCGACGGCTGCGACACATCAGCAAGCCGCTGAGGCGCCAGATGCGGATGCTGATCGACCGGGGCCGCTGGCCCGCCCTCGTCACCTATCACGACGAGGGCCAGGGCCATACGGGACACGTCTACAAGTGCTCAGGGTGGACGCCGACAGTGCGGCGGGAGTCTCCAGCGTTCGAAGACCCAGAGACAGGCCGGCGAGTGGCTCCGACGACGTCGGGGACGACGCTTGAGAACAGGCGGCGAATGGTGAGGGTCGGCACTCGGTGGTTGCAGCGGTGGGAGCAGTGGGCATGCACCCCGGAGAGCGCCGCGGAGCACATCACGGCGGCTGGGTGGGTGCGAGTGCCGATACCCGGCAAGAAGTGGCGCTCAGGTGCTCAGGCGCATCGGTGGGAGCACAACCCGGAGCCAGACAGGCAGATAGCGCTGTTCGGCGCCGTCGGCGCTCGCCGCGTGCTGTGGACCCCGGGCGCTGGCTACATCTACGACCCGCTGTCGGAGGGCTTCGAATGAAGGGCTGGCGCTCACTACACCTCGCCATCGTCGGCCAGTCCGACCCGCGAGACCTACGCCCGGCGGAGCTTGCGGCGTGGGCCGGCTCTGCGTTCACGGCTGCGGCGTCGATGCCCACGAGGAGGCGCGGGCTCGTCGCGCTGTGGCTGTCGATGTACGCCCGCCGCATCGAGGACGCCCGGGCCTCCGGGCAGTGGCGGCGCCGGGCGGATGCGCTGCTCGGGGACGGGCCGGTGATCGAGGATGAGGCCGCGTGGGTCGACGGGGTGATGGCGCCTCGGGCGAAGTACGAGGCCGGGATGGGCGCGTGGAAAGAGGGCTTCGCTGCCGTGATGGGCAGAGCCCCGAGCATGGAGGACGACGAATGAAAACACTCACACTGTTCGCAGGCGCGGGTGGCGCGGACTGCGGCATGCGGGACGCAGGCGCCGAGCACGTCCGCTGTATCGAGTACGACGAGAGCGCCGCGGCAACGCTCAAGGCTGCTGGGTTCCCCGCCGTGCACGGCGACGTGCGCGACCCGACGCTCTACCGGGGCTTGCCACCCATCGGCCTGCTGTGGGCCTCGCCGCCGTGCCAGGACTGGAGCAGCGCAGGCAAGCGAGAGGGCGCGAGCGGCAGCCGCAACGGCTGGCCTTGGACGTGGCTGGCGGTTGACCACCTTCGGCGCAGGGGCCTCGGCCCGGAGTGGTTCATCGCTGAGAACGTGCCCGGCATGCTGACGCACTCGGGCGAACACTGCGGCTCTGGCTGCTGTGCAGACCCGGACCGCTGCCCCCGGACGTACTTCCTCGGGGTCATCATGCGGGAGGTGCGCGAGCGGTTCGCGTGGGCCGAGTGGCGCGTGCTGGACGCTGCGTCGTTCGGCGTGCCGCAATTCCGCAAGCGGGTGTTCATCGTGGCGGGGCCTCGCGCCATCCGCTGGCCGACGCCGACGCACGGCGAGCCGACGACGCAGACGGGGCTGTTTGGGCCGGGGTTGCTGCCGTGGGTGACCGTGCGGGATGCGCTGGGGTTGGACTGCGGCTTGCGGAAGGATCGGGGCGCTGGGATGGAGGCCCGATGGGGCGTGCGTCACTTCCCCGCTGATGGGCCGGCACCATCTGTGCGGTGCGAGGGGTCGGGAGGCGTGACGACGATCGGCCCTGGCCTCAAGGGCTCCGAGTGGACGGTTGACCGCCCGTCGCCTGTCGTCAGGGACGGGAACGGAACGGCGGGCGTCTACATCCGCACCGAGGCAACCGGCGCAGTTGCCACGCCGGACACAGAGCCAGCGCCGACGGTGCCGACGGTGGGGAACCAGTATCTGCACGCGGAGGACCCTGGGGTGCGGGTGTCGAGGGCGGCCAGCCAACCCGGTCGGCAGGACCGCCCCGCCTCCACGGTGTGCGCTGATGGATCGGGTCAGTGGAGTGCCAGCGCCGAGGTGCGGAGGTTGATGTGGGAGGCCACAGGACGACGCCGCCTCACGGTCAGCGAGTGCGCCGCCCTTCAAGGCTTCCCTGACGGCTACCCGTGGCAAGGCGCCAAGACGGCGCAGTACCGTCAGGTGGGCAACGCCGTGCCCCCGAAGATGGCCGAGGTTGTTGTGCGGGCTGTCTTGCAATCCGACTTGCGCGTGCCATCGCGGGGTGCGTAACGTGCAGTCGCTGGCTACGGTCGGCGCGGCCCCTCGGGGCTACTAGGTGCCCGCCTTGGGCGCTTCCTCTGGCCTCGCCCCCTCCCAAGGGGGGCGGGCCGCTGGGGAGGCGAAAGCGGGCGAGAGGAAGCGCAGGCGGGGCGCACAACCCCCACCCGCCGGAGGAGTTGAGCCGCTTGAGTGCGGTAGATGGAGTGGTGCGCTGTGCGGCAGTGGTTTCGCCTTGATTGCAGTTACATGACCGATGGACGCCTCGTTGAGGCTGGCTGGGAGGCTGGCCTGCTCTGGCCGGTGGTGCTTGCCCGGTTCAAGGAGCGGGACGGGCTCTGCCAGGATGAGGATCTAGCCCCCCGCTTGCTCGCGAGGCTTACGGGGGCCCCTGTGGACGTCGTCCGGGCGGGCGTCGATGCGCTAAGGGGCGCCGGATTCTTCACGGAGGGATCCATCCGCCGCCCCGGTGGAGCTGCTGGTTTCACCGACAAGCACGGACTGGTCGTGCCCAGTTGGCATAGCCACAACCCAAAGAGCGGTCCTGTGACCGTTGGGGGGCGTAGGGGGGCCGTTGCGGAACCCAACGCTAATAACGCTGACGTAGGCGCTACGACCGTTGCGGAACCCAACGACCCCGAACGCGATACGGTACGGGACGATACGGTACGGGACGATACAGACGCTAAGAACGCGAGCGAGGCATCAGCGTCGGCCCTGATCGGGACTGACATTCGGGAAGC
>Ga0080013_1005695_pt1 | contig 11432 bp, 19 predicted proteins | sample ETNvirenome_6_85_FD_69236 | JGI IMG/M metagenome (GOLD analysis project Ga0080013, IMG submission 69236) | Marine viral communities from the Pacific Ocean - ETNP_6_85 (SPADES assembly) (version 2) | ecosystem: Environmental > Aquatic > Marine > Oceanic | place: Pacific Ocean | collected 2013-06-19
ATGGAAACATCTTCCATCTCCCCAAGCCATGCAGACATCAACTCCGCATCAGCCTTTACAGGCTTAATTTCTACTTCTACGGAATTGCTCAATTAACTACTCGTTGTTTGAATTTGATTCTGAATAAATACCAATGCTGTCAGCAAACTCTCGCAATACATTAGCATCATTAACTATAGTGCTAGAATCTTGTTCGTATTGAGACAAGATTGCGTTATCAAGAATATCTCTTACTGAGAAACCATCTTTGATTAAAGATACAGTATCAATTACTGAACGAGTAGAGATACGAGTGCCAATTTTACCTTTACCAAACAAGTTATGTGAGTAATCGTAAACTTGGGATAAGGTGTTCAACGCCATTGAATCTTGGGGAGTAATTTCGTTGGTATGCGTAATGTAATCAACCATTTGTTCTCCTGTAATGTAAGGAAGGTTGAAGGTCATAAAACGGTCTTGCAATGCGCGGTCGAGTGTTCGCGTAGATGAGTATTCTAAACCAATGTTTGCTGTTGCAATAAAACGCACTCCGTCTGCAACCTTTACTGTTCGGCAATCGCCGTTTTCTTCTTCAATAGATATTTCTCGGCGGTGGTCTAGGATAGGAAACAAGATGTTGAAAGCGTCATCTGATGCTCTCGATAACTCATCTAATACAATTAAAGTATTTTCTTGTTGAACAGCCTTTATAAAGTTAGAAGGGGTAAATTCAGTATTACCATCTTTTAATTGGAAAAAACCAAGTAGTGATGTTCGAGCATCTTGTGTAGAACCACAGTTTACTACTTCACAATTCATGCCTAAATTATTAGCAACTTCAAAGCAATAGGTAGTTTTACCTGCGCCTGTCGCACCTGTTAGCATTACATTCTTGCCACCCTTAATTAGAGAGTGAATCATCTTATCTTTTGTTTCGTCGATTACGAATTTCATTATTACAACTTGTTGTTATGAGGAAAATTAAAAGCCTATCTTATCCAAAAGGTATAGAGTTGGCTTGCGAGTCGGTATTGTAGCACACACCCCCCACTTAGGTCAAGCACAAAACAGGAAAAATCGCCGATTATTTTGAAAATAGGCAAATTGTCCGTAAACCCTTACAGGCAACGGACTTACGTCGCGCGTGGGGGCAAAAAGTTGTAAATTACATTATATTTTTGTCTCAACCTATTCTTCAGGGAGACTGCTTACATTCCACATAGCTTCTAACTCTGCTACGGACAAACTGTTTTCTTCTATACCACATAGTTTGGCTAACCGAGACTCTAACTGTTTATCTTTAAAAGTTATCATTCCAAACCATTTTTGTGTATCTTCTGGTTTCTCTAAAGAAAAAAGTGTGAGTATCACCGCCAGCATGGTAGCCCAATCTTTATTTTCTTTCACAGCATTTATGTAAGCCTGACGGGTCTTAAATCCCAACAACTGAATTGCTAAATCCCTATCATGTCTGTTAGTTACAAGAAGTGTTAATGGCAAAAAATGTTTCAAAATCCCCTCCAGCTCAGCTGGATAGTTTATGTTAAATTTTGACAACTTGTTGTTCATAATATAAATATTTAAGTCATTACCAGAGGAATTATAAAGCCCCAGACTATAATAATAGTGAGCATTAAATTGCCCCACCAGCAGGTGCTGGAATTTGTTTGATTTCGATTACACCTTCTTGTTTTTTGGATAATCTTTTTGCTTTATCAAGGTTTTGATAACAACCTAAATGTTCAAACAAATCAGCTTTGTCGTTAGGCTTATCTCCTTTTTGGTATCTCCTAACAACATTGTATCCTTCTTTCAAATATACACCAAACACATTACCTCGTATAGCTACTATCATCTTGACTTATACCACCTTTGTATCACCTGTTAAAGTGTTCTTCACCTCTACAGGAGATTTGGTTTCAATCCACACTTTTGCACCACACGCCAGAGGCTTGTCTGGAGAGTAGATAACTTTTGATGAACCATGAATGTTTACCTCATGCCCATAATCGTTTGACTTATATGTCTTTACGGTTACGACAGGGTTGTTTTCTTCTTTCTTCTTGTTCGCACGAATAATATGTTGATTGATATGGATTTGTTTTTTAATCATTATGCTTTTACCCACGCAAGAAGTTTACTAAAAATATTTTTTCTAGGTAATTTGGCGGCAGCGTGGGCGGCGAACTCATCTAAACTCATCACAGAAACTTTTGTGCCGCCACACTTTTTCCTTAACCACTCTTTTGCTCCTTTCTTAAAACCATTTCCCTCAATCACAATGATTGCTTCTGTTTCTGGAATTGATTGTGTGAAGTTCATAAACAAGTATGGTAGTTTTTCATCAACCGAACCTGCTGATTCTTGAAACTTACATTCAATCCTAATCCTTCTGTCGAGGTAACAAAGAACGAACTCGCTACGACATCTTGTGCTTCCATAAATATTTGTGTAAGGAACATGTTTTAACAACACATTGCTGCGGTCTTTCGTCTGGCTATATTTGCGTGAGACAATAGGTAAGTTGTCGAGAAGTATCTGCTCAACTTTATCTTCGAGACGAGTGCCTGACTTGTTTGCTTTTGTTCCTTGTTTCATGTGTTATCTTTGACTTATGCTTCCTTGTAGGGGGTAGGAGAAGAGGAAAGAGTACCCTTTGACTTATACCACCTTATGATATTATAGTATCTTCTTCATTAACTCTGATGTAATTTATTATAAATCTTGAGTAGTTTTTAGAGGCGCTTCCCTCGTTATCAACATTAGCCCAGACCTGTGCAGGTCCGTCTATGCGCATAGGTAAATCAAATGACATAAAGAACGGACCATCTTTGTGTCCGGTCACGGTCATACGCTGAGTATCTGTAACTATCGTGTCTCCATTACCCGAAACATGTAGGGATACCTGTGCAGGTGCGGTGCCACATGCCGCGGTCATTTGTACGGAGAAGATTGATAAGGATTGTCCTGCTTCTAATATAGGTAAGACAGTTTGGCTCTCTGCTGTGGGAAGATGGGTAGTACCTTCTCCAGAGCAAATAGCTCTTTTACTATCTGCACCTGTTACAGGACCAGCACATACGGTGTAAGACTTTGCCCAACCGTTCTCTCTTAACATTCCTGGAGCATCTCTATAAACGCTTCCCATTGCGCTTGCTGTCCATGGGTTTACTGGCGGTGGTGTCATCTAATTATCCCTCGTATTTTTTATATGATGCTGTATACAGCGGAGTACAGTACATAGCATCTTGATATGCTAACCTGGTAGATTTTATGCCCGAGTTTTCAGTTACCTCGAGAGGGGTGGGTAGGCTAAGGAAGAAAGGTCCTTGGCGACTTGCTACAGCCACACAATAGGTTTGAGTGTCATCGTCATTGTGAATCCTAATAGCTCCTGCGTTGGCTTCATCACATACAAATGACAAGCCCCACAAATAAAGCGTACCGCTAACTCCTACTGCAGAGGCGGGTTTAACGAGGACTTGTGTAGCTACATCGTTAATCAAAACTCCACTGGAGTTGAGTGATTTCCATTCGCGTTGGAATGCAGGAGAATCTTTGCGGGGAAATCCGAATGTGCCCGAAGGAGACCAGGGGTTGTATTGTGGTACCATAGTATTATTATATAGTTAGGTCCATGGTCGTATCACGTGGATAAATATACCCTAATTTAGCGTCCGCTTCACCTACAGGTATATTTTCTACCTCAGGATACTCTTGAAGGGCTAAATCCCGTAAAGTTTTAGGTTCTGTTCCTATATTAGCGATTCCTCGGAGGTCTAGACAGATTGCATCAACTATTTTTTTAGCAATTACATCTACCCAATCTGCATTAGTATAAACAGGATGAAACACTCCAGTTAGTTTATCTTCTCCCCACATCCCGCGAGGTTTAAAGGACGTTCTAATAATTAAACCAGTCCTCTTACTTACAAAAGCTTCTCCAGCTTTCTTGGTAAACGCATAGAAGCCTAGTGGGTCGACGTTCACGTAATCAGATGAAATGTATACCAATTTAGCCTTAAGTCCGTGTGCGAGCTTAGAAACGCGTCTGGTAGACTCTACATTTATGAACTGACATTCGTGTCTCTGTTTCTCAGCTTTAGCCACATCTGTGTACGCGGCAGCATGAATAATTATATCTGGTTTAGAAGGCATAGCAAGCCCACAAGGATATAAGGAAATGTCCCATTCTTGGCTATGCGGAGCCATGACGAGAGCACCCTCTTGTTTTAAAAGAGGGACTACCTCCCTTCCCAAACGTCCATTACCCCCACTCATAAGGATTTTCTTACCTTCTAATCTCATATAATACGTGCCTCCACTATATCTCTAGTGTTGTACGTATCATCTATCCAATCAGAAAACAGTTTAGGTTTCCAATCAGATAACAAAACTCCTCGAAGTTTGCTACAATTTAAAGAGTAACGTCTATCATGACCTAGACGGTCTTCAACATAGTCGAAATCTACTGCCTTACCCATAGCACGACCAATCATTTTTATAATGTGGTTGTTAGGGCACGTATAACCGCTCCCAATGTTATAGATTTGGTCGTGGGGTGCAGTCATCATCAGGTTGTAAATAATCTCTACATTATCATCTACATGAATCCATTCCCTAATTTGACCCCCGTCTCCATACACAGGAACAGGCGTTCCCTCTCCGATGCACTTAGCGATTTTTGGGAGGAACTTTTCGGGGTCTTGTCCGGGTCCGAAGTTGTTACAGCTTCTGGTGATAAGGTAATCGATTCCGTAAGTTCTCGCTGCTGATTGAACCAACAGGTCTGCCGACGCCTTTGACGCTGAGTAGTATGATGATGGTTTAAGCGGAAACGATTCTGTCGCATAACAAGGGTCTCTATAGTCCTCCATATCTCCATAGACTTCGTCGGTAGAGATTTGTACGAACTTCCTTAGATAGGGTGCATCTTTAAATAATTCCAATAAATTAAACACGCCCATCACATTACTTTTAATAAAAGGGCTTCCATCGACAATAGAGTTATCGACATGAGACTCAGCCGCGAAGTTAACAACATACTCAGCCTCGAATACCTCTTTGTGTTCGCAGATATTACTACAAATATCCATCTTTAAAAAACGATAACGTTCTTTATTTGAACTAATCTCTTCAGGGATACGGTTGTGGTTTGCAGCGTAAGTTTCTGCATCGATATTAATAATGTTGTGAGGTGTATTCTCATACACGTATTTAATGAAGCGAGAACCAATAAATCCAAGCCCCCCAGTCACAACAATAGTAAAAGGTTTAACGTTTATCTTCATAAAATTTTTGAGTAGCTTTTGCTAACGAATCGAAAGTACCACAATCAATCCAGGTGCCGTGCACTTTATGGCACACCAAACTTCCTTCGCGGAGGTACATTCTATTAAGGTCCGTAACCTCTAACTCTCCTCGTTCAGAAGGGCTAAGACTACGTATTTTATCAAATACAGTGTTGTCGTACATATACAGACCAATCACTGCGTCATTGGATGGGGGGTTCGTTGGCTTTTCGATTAAGTCTTCTACCCCTGACCCAACAGGTTCATATTTTACGACCCCGAATCTTTCCGGGTCAGAAACTTCTTTGGTAAAGATATGACAGCCGCCAAGCTCTTTAAAAGAAGCAACAGCATTTGATATATCATCACCGATAATGTTGTCACCGAGAACAACAACACAACTATCATCTCCCACAAAAGGCTCTGCCATGCTAAGAGCATCGGCAATTCCTCCTTCTCCTTCTTGGTATCCATAACTAATTTTTTCTAAACCTAAGTTTTCACCATTCTTTAATACACGGATAAAATCCCCTGCATGAGGACCTCCGGTCACTACCATAATATCGGTAATGCCAGCACTTACTAACGTCTGTAATGGATAATAAACCATCGGTCTATCATATACTGGAAGTAAGTGTTTATTGGTCGCGTGGGTCAAAGGGGCTAATCGCGTTCCAAGCCCACCAGCTAGAATAATTCCTTTCATATATTCATTATAGTTTTTACAAAAAAATAGCGTAGGAAAAATCCTACGCTAAAAAGTAAAACTTAAATAGTCTTAACCCATATATTCCTTGCGGTACATACGGAACGATTCGCGGGCTGGCTTGCCTACTCGTTTCATTAAAACACGCTCCTTTGTAGAGAGCGACCAAGGTTGATTTTGAATCTTCCGCCATTCGTTTTGAATTCGGGTCGCTTGTCCCTTAGTCATATAATTGCGGTTGAACCCACGCAAGGTAGACTGGTTCTCAGTCGTTACCATTACATTAGGCTTCGAGTCATTCTTGGAATTTTTGTAAGTGAATTGTTTATCGTACATACAATATAATAGTACGACCTACCTCAAAATTGACTACTTTTCTGCAATTTCTTTTTTTAGCCACTCTAGGTCGTTGGAGACCTTGGCTACCTCAACACGGAGGTTGTTCATTCCATTGTTGAGGGATTCCAGCTGCACCAAAGTCCTTTCCTCTAACGTACTTACGCGCTTTTCTAATTCCTTAACCTGTGCGTCTAGAGTGCCATACGAAACGGCTATGGCTACGATGCATGTAAGGACAGGTAAGAAATAATTTATCTTAGATTGCTTGGACTCCGATGAACTCATGTTTATTAAATAATGGTTTGTATTTGGCAGACTTATCCCCTTTAAGGATTTCATCTGCAATTTTAATTGAAATGTTATTTTTAATAAATCTTTTTATATTACGGGCGCCATATTCTTCCGAAAATGCGTTGTCCGTAACAAAATCTACTAATTTCTTGGTTACACGAATTGGAAGTGCCTTTAGCTGTAAGCGCACAATCTTTTCTGCATCATCTTTATTTAGTGAGTTAAAATAAACAACCGTATCTAAACGGTTAATAAATTCCGGTGAAAATCTGTCTTTGAAGGCTTTTTTAATATCTTCTTTAGCAGATTCATATGTAGTTTTAGTATTCTCACCAAAACCAACAATTTGCTTACCCACATTATCCTTCAATCCAATGTTACTGGTAAAGATAATAACCGACTTGGTGAAGTCTAGGGATTGCCCATGTGAGTCGGTGATGACACCTTCATCCATAAGATTTAAAAGTAAATCAAAAAGCTTGGCGTGTCCCTTTTCTATCTCGTCAAAGACTATAATCCATTCATTGGACTTCTCTGCTCTCTCTGAGAGAATACCTTTTTCGTTATGTCCAATGTAGCCAGGAGGGCTGCCGATGAGCTTGGCGTACTCGTGTGAATTGGAGTATTCCCCGCAGTTAATCTTAAGCAGTTTTTTCTTACTACCAAACATTCTTTTGGTTATCACTTTAGCTAACTCTGTCTTGCCTACGCCCGTAGGTCCAATAAAAAATAAATTTGAATTATCGCTTAAACCGGACTGCATTAATTTAAGATGTTTTATAACCTCTTTAATCGGGGCGTCCTGTCCAACAATAGTCTTTCGTAAAAACTCTTCAATCTTAGTAAAGTCGTTATATGTAAGAACTTTTCTTTTCTTCTTAGTATTAGGGGAATTGGCAGCATCAATATAAGAATTAATTGTTTTGTTAATTAACTCTAAAGAGAAGCCTTGATATATCTCAGTCACACACTCAAACAAAGCTTCAATAGACCCATCCTCTTCCTTACACTCTCGTCGGATTTGTTCATAGTTTATCACTAGCTTATCCAACATAAACCTTACATATTTTGTGATTGAGTATTGGGGAGTTGTTACTTTCTCAATCATCTCCTCTACTAAGGCTTCTAAATCTTCATCATTTAATTTTTTAATTGGAATGAAGGAATCCAAAGAGTGAGAGTAAACTATAAATTTATTTTTAAATTCTTTGCGCATCATTTGTTTAAGTCGTCGAACGACAGTTGTGTAGGTTTAGCAGACTTCGTTTTCATCTCTGCCTGAGTCATTTTTAACATTAAATCTAGAATTTTGACTACCTTGTCATTCGCGCCTTGCGCTAAATCTAAAGCCTTAGACATCTCTGCCTTGGCTTTGTCATCAAGAGGATTGTCACCTACCATCTCTTTAAAGTATTCAAACGCTTCTAGAGCCAACTTTCGGTCCTGCACACTATCTCTAATCACATCTTTAGCCATCTTCTGAACTCTCGGTTCGGAGAAGTAGCTAGTTTTGGGAACATATTGTCTTGGCATTAGTCTAGTGGTTGCTTGCGTTTCTTCAAGTTTTTGTACTTTTTGGTTGCGTAACCTGCTTCTGCCTTACCTTTAGAGGTTTTAGGCATTTTAGCTGGTCCATGTTTAACTTTGGTTCTTTTGGAGTATGCTTTAATTACGTTGATGTCGGTACCGCCTTTAAAGCCTTTTACAACCTTGTTATCGGACTTCTCGCCCCACGTACCGTGTGTAATAACATAAATCCTATCCGAACCTGGGGTCGTGAAATAATGACCAAATGTATGAGCTTTCAAGGCTTGGCTGATGGAAGGGTGTACAGGTACACGTGCCTTCTTGGAAGTAAGCTTTCCTCTTTTCTCAGCGCTAACAGTGGTATTTCCAGACTTTTTCTTTTCGTTAATCATGAGTTTATCCTCGTAAGTATCTAGTCATCGAACTCCACAGGATTAGTAATTTTGTGTTCCTCTTTGAAATCATCGATTACAGGAAAAACGCGTTTAGGGGGTTTATTCTTAAGTTGGTTGATGTCGTCCGCATCTAAACGAAGTTCCGAACCATCTCGGTAAGTACGGACAGCCGCACTTACAATATAGCTTTTAAGCATTGATAGAGAAATCCCTAGAATCTCACAGGCTTCTTCTACACTAAAAGTAAGTTTTTTAGGTCTCTTCGCGGGAGGAGGGATAGGGTCTTCCTGCTTTTTAGGCTCTTTTACAAAAGGAGCGACCACAGCAGCTCCCACAAAACCTCCAGTTACCCACGCGGAGTAACACCAGAAAAGTATCAGCCCTATTCCCATTATCTGACCGATGAAGAAACTTATGTCACTAGCCATTATTTATTTTCAGGTAACCACCAATCTTTTTCGACGAATTCAAAAGCTCCCGCACGTTCTTCGTCCGGATTCTTAGGGTCATATTTTTTGGTTACAAGATATAATAGTCCGCACGGTTCATTTCCTACCGCAGTTAATCCGTGCCATTCTCCAGCTTTCACATGAACTACAGCAGGGTTATGCTCTCCAATAAAGAACTTCTCCGGACCATTCTCATCAGTGTAGATTCCTACCTGCGCCATGCCGTTCAAGATACAGAACATATCGTCCTGATGTTTGTGTCTATGCCATGCCTTAATAATTCCAGGGTATAGAATGGAGTAGTTGATTTGGTACTCCTTAGTATCCACCATGTTGTAGATATCATTCAGACTCCATCCTCGGGAATCTGCGAATTTAGGTAATTGAATTATTCTGCTCATTTGTTTGTAGGTGGTTATATATGTTTATGTTGATGGGGGAATATTTGGTGTACTGCTCTCTAACCTCTTTGGGGATAATCGAGCTGCTTATAGTTTGACAGTTTAAGTGGTGGACCTTAGAGTCCTCTACTAAGATGTGGGCGAGATTCGAGGTATGCAGTTGTTGTGCGTAAGTAGTATCGGCATGCCAAAACTGAGCTTGGGTGTCTAATGTTTTTATAGTATCGTAAATACGCGCATCTTGAACAATACACCATCCCGCTATATGACGAGGAGGTTTAGTTACAGTGTGTCCAAAAGATACTCCGTCCTTAAACTTTACATCCGTGTGGATACTAGGGTCCATTGGGGATGCACTCATCACATCACATTCTTTCATCTTCTTTATTATAGTCGAAGCCCACCCCTTTTCAAAGATTAAATCATTATTACATAAGGCTATATATTCACACTCGTCAAACTCAGGCATGAGCCTACACCCATTCATGTATCCATTATAATTAAAAGGTAAATTAGTAGGAGGGGCTACAGTGCGGGCATTTTTATATTTAACGTCTGGTATGCTTTCACCTACTACCACGGTAAAATCGATAGATTCGTCTCCGGATATACAAGAATCAATGGCGTTCTGTGTCATTTGTTGTAGCTCAGGTGTTCCTCCCAAACTCAATATAATTACCCCCACCCGGCTCATTTAATTTTCCTCAGACTCAGTTCTCTTAAGAATAGTTAACCCGTTGTTGTTAGTAAAAACTTTTTCGGTAGTCCAGTGAGGGTTGGCTGCCATAAATTCACTAATTGCTTTATTAAGTCCTTCAGTGGCATCAAAACCCATTCCTTTTCCAAACAACCTTTCATTTCTTACTTCGTCTTTGGTTCCAAAAGTTTCTGTATCATGAAACCCAAGAAATTTTTTCGCTTTGTTACCATGCCTAAACAACTCTTGTTTAAGTTGCTCATATGTGTGCAAAGTATCTATGAAAAGAAAATCACATTCTTCAATCTCATTAGTAAGGGTACTCTCTAGTCTAAAATCAAAGTGAACTCCACACTCTGCCGCGGCGGCATAGACTTCATTAATATTCCCTCCGTACATTTGAGGATGGTATAAATCTATGGAAATCAATCTCTTAGGTTTCCCTGCCATTAACCCCCATGTGGAAACAATGTTTCTCATGCCCATCTCGATAACGGTCTCACACCCTTCGGCGTATTTTTTTAAAGTAGGGATGTGTTCGTTAATATCTGATACTTCGGTCTCAGCCCAATTATATTTGTCTTCTAAAATCATATTAAGTGTAATTGTTTATAGTGTTGCAAAGGTACTGTACCTCATCGTCCGACATAAAGGGGTGGATAGGTAAACTTACCATTCTCTTGCTAAAGGCATGTGCCCTTGCACGGGTACAGGGGATATGGGAGTACATCGCCATATCCTTTATTATTATAGGGTAATGTATACCGCTTTGAACTCCCTTATCGGATAAATATTTCATAAAACGCTCTCTATCCTCCACTAAAACAGGATAGACATGATGAACAGGAATGCAGTGGGGAGGTGTTTGAGGCAAATATACCTTGGGGTTATTCATCCCAGCTTCATACTTTTTAACAATGCTACGGCGTTTTTCATTCCATTCTTTTAAGTACGGGAGTTTATGTTTAAGTACTATGGCTTGTAAGGTATCCAGTCGATGGTTTCCTCCTCTTATTTGGTGGACATACTTCTGACCCGAACCTAGATTTCTCAGGAGTAGCAGTTGATCGTAAATCTTCTTATTGTTCGTGGTTACAATGCCTGCGTCTCCCGCAGCCCCTAAATTCTTTCCTGGATAAAGAGAGAAGGCGGAAACCTTTCCGTAAGAACCCGCCATCCGCAAACCGTCGTAAGCTCCATGAGCCTGAGAAGAATCTTCAAGGACTAAACACGAGAACTTACGAGCTATTTCCATAATCTCGCGCATGTTACATGTGTACCCATACAGATGAACAGGCACTATAACTACATTATCATAATCTTTAAGCTCGCTGACCGTTTGACGTAATAATTCAAC
>Ga0080013_1005696_pt1 | contig 11430 bp, 25 predicted proteins | sample ETNvirenome_6_85_FD_69236 | JGI IMG/M metagenome (GOLD analysis project Ga0080013, IMG submission 69236) | Marine viral communities from the Pacific Ocean - ETNP_6_85 (SPADES assembly) (version 2) | ecosystem: Environmental > Aquatic > Marine > Oceanic | place: Pacific Ocean | collected 2013-06-19
GGAGCTATAGAATGTAAAAAATGTGGACGTTGGGTTGAGAACGTTGGTGATGACACCACTACAGCCGTATGTTCATATTGTGTTTTAGGTATGGTAGGAATGCCAGAAGATAAACCAAGTTATAAACCAACAGGTCGTCCAGCAGGATGGCATTTTATGAATGAGTTCGTGGATAAAGATGGTAATGTATTTCATAAAGGTAAAGAGATGAAAAAGTTAAAGGGTACATTAAAACCTACTAAGGTTAAACCACCTAAGAAAAAAATTAAGCGTCGGACAAAAGAACAAATTCTTATTGATCGACACAAGAAGAAAAAAGCAGCTCTGAAAAAAGCTGTACAAAAACAAAAAGATTTTTTAAATCACAACATAGATAAGGGATAGTAAAGATGAATGAAGGTAAAGTAAAATGGTTTGATGGTAAAAAGGGTTACGGGTTTGTAGCCAATCCATCAACTGGTAAAGATTATTTTGTTCACTTTTCCGAGATAAATTCAGATGGATATAAGACTTTAGAAGAAGGTCAAAATGTTACATTTGATATCGGTGAAGGTAGACAAGGTGAAATTGCTAAAAATGTTCAAACTGTAAATTAGTAAAGGATCAAGAATGTCAAAAAGTAATTTTGTAGAAGCGAGTGGTAATTTCTCACTATATGGTGTAGTGAGATTTACAGGATATATGATGTCAGCAGTGGCATTGTATATGGAAAATTTTCAAGTAGCTGCAATAGCATTTGGATTTGGAGCTACTCTTGGTTTCATTCGTAGATTAGCAAGAATTTGGGAGTAATAAATGGCTAAAAAGAAAAAATCGTTAGAAGATAATATGAAAGAATTTAAATTACCAAATGGTACTAAGTTCTTTGCAAGAGATAGTAAAGATGCTTTACTCTACGCAAAGAAAGTTGGTGGTGGATATGCCAAATTAGGTACAGATGGTAAATACTTTCACGAAAAAGGTGAGGAGTATTAATGGCACATCCATATTGGTCATTGGGTAGATTACCAAAGACACGTCCTCTTTTTAAAGAGAGAATTAAAGTTAGTGAAATGTTGAAAGGCCCCAAACGACTTGAGGGTGAATCATTCGAAGATTATCAGATTCGTAGAAGTGCAGAAAAAACTTTACTAAAAGATTATCTGTCAGGTGTTATGGTTGAAGATAAAAATAGACCTACATTTGAAGTACATAAAAATCCAGAAAAAGTATATGAGAAATAATGTTTGAATTTATAATTGTAGTTTTATTGATTTATATAGCAATGAAAATGAATGATAATAATACGCCGAGGTTTTAATGAGTGAGTTTTTACATTTTGTAAAACATTTATTTGGATTGTGTGGTGAATCACATCCAAGTGTATTAGTAGGTGGTGGTGTATTTATCACCACTATAGGACTTTATTGGACAAGAGTTATAAATTATATAAAGGATTTATTTTAATGAAAATAGGAATAGATGTAGATGGAGTCTTGAGAGATTTCTGTCAAGGTTTTGAATCAGTTCTCAAAGAACACTACCCACAATATCTACCTGAAAGTTACTCAGGTATAAATAATTGGAAACTATCAGACAACTTTATGGCTACTAAGCCTGAGTTACAAAAGATATATTGGGATGAGTTTACAAAAGAGATTATGGGTGAATCACCAGCGTTTGAAGAAAATGTTGAACAGATGAAAAGACTTATACAATATGCTCACGAACCAGAAGGTACTTCTAATATAACTTTTGTTTGTGTAACTTCTCAGAAACCACATTCAAGATACCACACTTTATCTTGGTTAGGTAATCACGGTTTAAATTTTGATACAATATACTTTAGAAAGGGTTGGGAGAAACCAATGGTTGATGTTGATTATCTTTTAGACGACTCACCTAATAACTTTAAGTATTGGGTTGAACAACGTGGTATGAAAGAGGGATTTATATTGATGGATAGACCTTACAATCAACATATAAAAACTAATCATAGAGTTTATGATGTAGATAGTATTATGGATATTATAAATGACTCTCAAAAGTAAAGTTAAAAGAAGAAAAGACGGTTCTTATATTTTGTCCAGTAAAACAAAAGAATCAAAAACAGGAGATTGTATAGAGTGTGGAGAAAATCCAACTACACGAGATTTGTTATTCAGATATAAGACAGATGATTTAATGTTAGTACAGAGTCATATAGAAGATCATCTAACAACATATTCCACACACGAATCTATTACACCCAAATGGTGTAGTAAGTGTCAATGTTTACTTGAGTATAAAATAAATTTGAAAGATCCAAAACGTGCCACCTCATAAAGTCAAATATAAAGGTATACCGCCAGGTTGGAAACCACGTCAGGACAATGTAACTACAGACCCAAATACTATTGGAGATATAGTAAAATTAATTTATGAAAAGCAATCATTGAGAGCTGAAATAGATTACGCATTAGAACATAATCATAAAATTAAAGCAATTAAGTTATTAAAAGAAGAGTTGGATACCTACCATATGAGTAGAAAATATAATTTACGAACTACTAAAGATAGTATTGACCTCTATCAAAAGAAATTTGATATAAAAGAAAAAATAAAAATGTTGAGAGAAAGAATTGAATGGTGGTGTGAACAAAATGGTTATGGGAAACTCGGATCACAAAAAGAAGTAAAAAGTAAAGATGGACATTATACCTATAGATACTCTGATTGGGAAATGGTAGATGACCACGAAGGACTTATGATTAATGATTCTCAATGGAATCCATCAGCTAAACAATTAAAATTATATAATAAACTTTGGAAAAAATATGAAAAATAAAGTAATAAATTGCTTAAAGGAATATAATCCAGTAATAAATACAAAATTAAAAGAGGTTACAATTGATGAAGGACTCAAAATTGCGACAGTATTATTCGAAACGCTCAACAAACGACAAGATGGAATTGGTTTGGCCGCTAACCAAGTGGGTATTAATGCCTCTGTTGCTGTTGTTAATGTACGTAAGCCAATTATACTTATAAATCCTAAAGTTATTGAACAATGGGAAGAGGTGGATTTCTACGAGGGTTGTTTATCTTATCCCAAAAAAGGTGTACATACCAAAAGATATAAAAATATTATTATAAAAACTGAACAAGAAGAAAGTAATTTATATTTTAGTGGAGCAGAAAACCCAAGTGATGGTAAAGGTAGTTGGGAAAAGGATCAACAAAATAAAGAAGATACAGAGTTACGAACACTTGAGGCAGTTTGTGTTCAACACGAAATAGATCATTTAAATGGAGTTATATGTATGGATAGAGAAGTAAAAGTAAAACCAATCAGAGTCAAAAAGTCATTTGGAAGAAATGAAATGGTTGATATTACTGATGGTAAAATATTATCAACAATGAAATGGAAAAAAGCAAAACCACTTATAGATAGTGGTTTGTGGGAATTATATATAGGAGGCCCAATAACATGAAAGCTGGATCAAAAAAATGTCATTCTTGTGGAAAGATGGCACAAGACCCGTATGTGTATCACTTAGTACCTGCGAGAAAATATGGAGTGATACCAACATATACCAAGAATGAGAAGAAAACCAATCGAGTTGATTTAAAGGGTGATATGAAAGTTGCTGTTTATAATTACTGTAATAGAGAATGTTATGAAAACACAAGACCTCAAAAGGTATCCGAAAAAGCTTACCAAATTTAAAACTAATAATTATATTCCTGGAGAACATTATAGGAACGACAGAGAATGGGATCACTTTACTATGCACGTTCCTGTTTGGACACAAGTTCTAAATAAATTTTTTAAAGGAAAAAAGAATTTGAAGTTTCTTGAACTTGGTACGGGAAATGGATTGTGTAGTAATTTTCTACTTGATACTTATGATTGTAATGTTGATACTGTAGATTTACAAAATATTCGTAATGTAAAAGTATTTGAAGAAGAATATTCTGTAATCAGTACTGAAAATTTAAAACCATTTATAGATAGTGGTAGATGTAAGTTTCATCAAATGTCTACAAAAGATTTTTTATTAAATAATAGAGATAAAGTATATGATTTTATTTATGTAGATGCATCTCATATCTGTGATGATGTACTTACAGATGCAATATTATCTTTTGATTTATTGAAAAAAGATGGTCTAATGATTTTTGATGATTACTATCAAGACAGTTGTAAAATTGGTATAAATTCTTTTATAAATTGTTTTGTAGAGAAAATAAAACTTTTACATACTGTACCTGCACCTCAGATAATGTTGAAAAAAATAAATGAGTAAGAAAAAAAAGAAATCAAAAAGTAAGTACTCAAACGCAGGAAAGGGTGATAAGAGTCGTGTAGATATCACACCTAAAGAGTGGGGTGAACGTTGGGAAAAAATATTTAACAAAAAGGATAAAAAAATAATATGAATTTATTCGATGCAATAACAGGGTTTTTTGTCTTGGGTTTAGTTAGTTTTGGAATGATTAAACTTATAGAGATAGAAGCTAAACGAATACAAAATAAACATAAAACAAACAAGGAGTTATAAATGTATTTTGAAACACAGGTAATATTTACTGAGGACATACCAACAAAGAATGGTGTACGTGAAAAGAAAACTCGTAGAAATTTTTTAGTTGAATGTGATTCTGTAAGTGTGGCAGAAGCAAAAGTAAATGAAGCACTAAAGGATTCACCTTATCCATTTGAAGTTAAAGTGGCAAAGGAATCTAAAATAGTAGAGGTAATTAGTTAATGGAGCCAGTAAATTTAACTTGGTTCTACTTCCACGTGGTATTAGCAGGAATAATCATATTCAAAGATTATAATGGCACATTGGAAGAATCATTAAATAAGTTTGAATCTAAGATTGGACTATATACATATGTGGATACTTCTCATAGAGAAGAAGAAGTTCCATTCTATATACCACCAATTGAAGAAGAAGTTGATTCAACTTTTATTTTACCAGATTCACTAAGGAGAAATAAATGAACGGTTTATTATCAGGACTAATATTGTTTTCAAGTTTTGCTATGAGAACACCAAATGATGAATCAATCACTAAAGATGATTATGAATTATCAGTTGGATTTAAATCTAAAACAATTTATGCTAAACGAGATTGGGAACGTGAGTTAGGACAAAACTATATTGATGATGAGATGTGGTTTACTTGGACACCAAGTATTTTTTATATCAAACCTCAATATGTAAACAAAACTTCTCGTGATTTAAAATATACCAAGTTAGATGCTAGATATAAAAAGGATTGGTTTAGTATTGGATATACAGGATTTTATTCTGAAGATAAGTTAGAACAAGGAACTTCTATTGGTATATCTAATAAGAAAAAAATCAATTCTCATTTTGAATTAGTAACTAAACTTGATGGATATTATTTCAGAGATGATGTTCTTGGTTTAGATAGATTTGATAAAGAGGCTAATGTTTCATTGAATTGGAAACTAACTGAAAAAATAATACTTAATAATATTGTAGATTACAATGATGTCAAGGGAAAACAATTTTATAAATTTAAGGTCGGTTTTGAATATTCTCTATAATTATAAAGAAATAATTGGAGAAATCTATGGAACTGGTGGATATTAAAAATAAACTTGAAGAAGCAGTTGAAACAGAAAATTGGAATTTAGTAGTAGAAGTGTTAGAACAAATTGAAATAGAAGCAAATTACACATCACCATATGATGATAGTGAAGAAGAAATATGGGGCTGAACGGTATCGACAGATGTTATTTGATAAAATAGTGCAACAGAGTTTGAGTAAGACTCGCGAAAAAAGACTCAACAACCTAAATAGCGATAAATCGCTCGAAGGGTTAGTCATTGATTGGCACTTAGCCAATACTGAAATGGGATTTGACAATTTCGTTGAACCTGTTCAGAATGACCAACCAACTTACGCTTACGCATAAGTTACTGAGTTGTCTAACACTCGGTCATAAAATAAGTTAGACGTGATCAATCTCGTATGACAGAGTATAAAAGTCATCAGTTAAACTCATCTGAGTAAATGAGGATATGGTGGTTTGTTAGTTACTACCGATTTGAAACTAACTAAGTTGTGAATGACTATTTATTTAAAGGCAGACTGGACGTGGGTTCGAATCCCACCAGCTCCACAAAAATAGAGGTTTTAGTAAAGTAAAATGATATTTATAGATAAGAAAAACAATAAGGATATGATTATGATGAAGAACCTAAGAGAGTTTTTTGTATTAGGTTTTGCAATGATAGTTATAGCGAATGGATTTATTTGGACTCAAATATTCCGTTCATATAAAGATAGTTTGATGAATGAGTCCTTGAAAAAAATGCAAGAACTCACATTAAGAAATGAGAAATTAGAATCGCTCGTTTCTGAACATAAACTGGAAGGATTGGAAGTGACAGTAACTATGTATCATCCAGTAACTCGACAAACTGATTCTACACCGAACATTCTCGCGGATGGAACGCGTATTAGGGTACATAAGGCTAGTGAGTACCGATTTATAGCGGTGAGTAGAAATCTTTTGAAGAGATGGGGTGGATGGTTAGATTACGGTGACTTCATATATCTAAGAGGCACAGATAATAAAGATGGTATGTATCAAGTTAGGGATTCTATGAATGCGAGATTTGTAAATCGTATTGATATATTGGAATCTCCTGGTACTAAACCATATAAATTTGCTAGCGCTCAAATCGTAAAGACAACTAACGTTGTTGCTGGAGATGTAAATAAATAAAAAAGTGCTTGACAATCATCAAAAAATGTCGTATATTATAGTATAATATAAATAGGTTACATTGTATTACGAAAAATCAAAAATAGCAGATAAGGACAATCCAATCAACATCACGTATGATGAACTTTTACATAAAACAGATGTAGAGGTTGATACGTGGATTGATGAATTACGCAATTATGTGATTACACAATGGGAAGATAATGCTCAACCTCCTGTTATTGGACAAAATAAAAATGATATAATAAAAAATTGGAAGAAGTTACTTGGATATGATGTCAAAGAATTCTTCAATAAGAAAACAAAAGTTATAAAGAATTTCAATAAATTTGCAAGTGGGGTGAATCAATTCTTTCCCACAATGTTGAAAACAAAAATTAGTACAGGTGTTAGTAGTGATAACGCCACTTCTATCTATGACCATTTCAAAGAAGATGACTTACGAGATAAATTTAAAAAGGCTATGTTACGTGGATTATATAAAGACTCTATGTATAGTTTTGGTAAGTCGGTAAAGAAAAAAGAAATGGGAGTACCGACAGAGGAGTTCATTGAGTATTTTAATAATAATGAAAAACAAGGTATTATGATTATGAGAATGAATGATTCGGTACCTGTTAGTTCAAGTGATACAGAATATTTAGTACTTAGTAGTTCAGAAGTTATAGAATTAAAAAATAAGAAAATAATTACAGAACAAAATCTTAGAACGATAGATAATATAGAAAATTCTTATAAGTTAAAGAATGGTGATATACGATATAATTGGTATTGGGTTCGGTTGTATAACCGACAACAAAGGATTTTTCCAACGGCATTACAAATCTTTAGATTAGGATTAGGACAACCGGCGGTAAACTTCCCACCATTAACTGCTAAATTTTTATATGAATACTTTACAGAACATATAGAGGATGAAGATATTACAGTATATGATCCATCAAGTGGTTGGGGTGGAAGAATATTAGGTGCTATGTGTAGTGATAGAAGATTACATTATATAGGTACTGACCCCAATCCTGATAATGTTGGAAGATATGAGAATGTAGCTGAGTTCTATAATACTCATTGTTTCCAAAGTAATCCGTTTTGGGGAAGGTCAAATCCGAACACGTATAGCGTATTTACGAATGGTAGTGAAGATATATATAACAATTCCGAATTTCGTAAACACGAAGGACAAGTCGATTTCGTCTTTACTTCACCACCGTACTTTAATCGAGAACAATACTCTCAAGACGAGAACCAATCGTTCAAGAAATTTTCGGCGTATGACGACTGGCGTGATAACTTTCTTAAACCTACCTTGACTACGGCGTATAAGATGTTGAAAGATGACCGATATATTTGTTGGAACATTGCTGATATAAAAGTTGGTAGTGATAAATTTATTCCATTGGAACAAGATAGTATTGATATCGTAGAATCATTAGGTGGAAAATATATTGATACATATAAAATGTTAATGACGAGAATGATTGGTATAGATGCAAGTTCTGTAAAAAATTCTGTAAAAGTAGGAAAAGATTATTTTAAATTTGAACCAATATTAATATTTAAAAAGGGATAATTATGGCAAAAGAAAAAGAAATAAGAGTTGGTGATTTTGTTCGAGTAAGAATGTCAGGAATAATGGAACCAGGCGACCCAGCATATGTAGTTGAAGAAATTACAGATGAAGGTAAGTATCGTATTGTACAGACAATAGGAACTTGGCAACATAGAATGACACTAAAAAAGGAGAAGTTACTTAGGTTATAATGATTGATTTCGAAAACTTCCCAACGTATAGTTTGGAACATTTTCACACTTGGTTAAATGAATTAACACCGATTGAAGAACACAAAGGTTATTTGGTTAAACGAGATGACCTTTTCAATCTTGGTGGTGTTAGTGGTGGAAAGGTTAGACAATGTTCTAAACTTGTCTATGATAATTTAGACCATATAAATACAATGTGTAACGGTGGTATACTAACAGCAGCAGGAATACCATCACCACAAAGTTGTATCACAAGTGCAGTGGCAAAGTATTTTGGTTTAAAATGTTTGGTTACAATACCACATTATCCAGACCATATTAGAGATAGTTACAGAGTAAATGCTTCACTATCCCAAAAGTTGGGGGCTAAAGTATATGGTGTAGGGAATCCAAATATATCAGGACCAGAACAAGATGCTAAAAGACTTGTGGAACAAACTGGATATTTTCAAATAAAGTTTGGTATGAATGGTAGGGAAGTTATGAGAACAATAGCCCAACAAGCAAAAAATATTCCTGATAGTGTGGAAACTATTGTTGGAATTGCTGGAAGTGGGTTATCTATGTTAGGAGTTGCATTGGGATGTAAATTATTTAATAAGAAGGTTAAAACTATTTACCCCGTAGCACTCAGTAGTTATATTGATAAGAATAAAAAAATGTGGTATGATAAATTATTACCTAACGAAAAGTTTGATGGAGATTTTACTGTTGTTAATTCAAATTATCCATATCAATATAAATTGAAATTAGATGAATCATTACCACTCGACCAAACATATGAATCAAAGGCTTGGGAGTGGATGACACAAAATATAAAACCATCAGATAAGGTATTGTTTTGGGATGTTGGTATCAAGGAATATGACTTAGATTATATTGAACCAATAAAATGGCATACGAGTGAGTATGAAAAATATTTAGATAAGGTTAGAACGATAAAACCAAAAATAAAAGAACACAATTTTTTTTAAAATTAATAAATGGAGATTAATAAATGAAACAACTAACAGAAGAACAATTACAAGATAATTGGGAAAAGTTGTTGCAACTAATAGAGGATATGTTTGAAGGAGAACGTAAAACACGTTTACTTGAAATGTATAAGGATTTAGAAGATAGGATGGTAGTTGCACCAGCATCTGGTAAAGAAGAATATCATAATTGTCATGTTGGTGGTTATGTAGAACACGTTCTTCACGTGGTAGATACTGCACGTAAAATGGAAAAGACTTACATCGATTGTGGTGGATTTGTAGATTGGACAGAAGAAGAATTGGTATTTTCAGCTCTACATCACGACTTAGGTAAAGTTGGTGATTTAGAAGAAGAATATTATATACCACAAGATAATGACTGGAGAAGAAAAACTCTAGGAGAAGTGTATACACATAATACTAATATAGATAATTTAAGAGTTCCCGATAGGGCATTATGGTTACTACAATATTATGGTGTGAAAGTAAGTCTGATAGAAACCCTATCAATTAAATTGGCTGATGGTATGTATGATGAAGCAAATCCATACTATCTAAAAGTATTTAACGCTGACCGTTCCTTGAAAAGTCATTTACCACACATTGTTCATTTTGCTGACCATATGGCAACATTAGCAGAATATGACCAATGGAAGTTGGGTGAGAAAAAAGAAACTAAACAGATAAATAAAAAAGTCGTCAATATCAAAAAGGCTGTCGAAACAGAAGTTAAAACTAAACTTAGTGGAGATAATGCTAAGGATTTATTTGATGAACTATTTGGAGATAAAAAATGATATTAGAAATACTATTAGGGATTACAACAATTCTATCAGTAGTACTTGGTTGGACAACATACAATCAATTACAAAAGGTAGAACGACTAGAAGATTGGGTTGAGAATTATTCGGCAAGATTAATACAAACCAATAATATTCTTGAAGAGTTAGATTCAGAAGGAAAGTTTGAATCTGATGATGAAATTGGAACTGTATTTGAGGGAATCAAAGATGCAGTTAATGATTTAAATAAAATAACAGAACAGGAAATATAATGCCACGTAAAGCTAAAAAGAAACAATATTTTACTCAGACTACACAAGATGCAATCATTCGTCATAATAAAGAAACTCGTCCAAATATTCGTGAACGAATTTATAATGACCATATTAGATTTGCATTTGAGAAACTTGCTGAAAATATCATTCATACATTTAAGTTTTATTACTTTGATGTTCCGAGTGAGGATGTGAAGCATGAGGTGGTTAGCTTCCTTTATATGAACATGCATAAGTTCGCTGAGGGTAAGGGAAAGGCCTTCTCATACTTTAGTATTGTTGCTAAGAATTATTTAATTCTACATAATAATAACAATTATAAAAAAATGAAAACTCATGCTGATTATTCAGTAACGGATTATAAAAGAAATCCAATGACTGAAATGAAATATAAAGATCAAAGAGAAATGAATATTGAATATGTTGAAATTTTGACAGATTATTGGAAAGATAATTTAACAACTGTATTCAAAAGAAAAAAGGATTTAGATGTTGCTAATGCTGTTATAGAGTTGATTGATATGAAAGATAGAATTGATAACTTTAATAAAAAGGCTTTGTATATTCTAATTCGTGAAATGACTGGTTCTAATACACAACATATCACACGAGTAATTAATGTTATGAAGAAACATCATACTATGTTAAAAAAGAACTTCGAACATAGTGGTTCAGTAGATACTAAATTCACTGGTAGTTTTTTATAATTTATAAGTAATGATAATGAGATTCAATCTCACTATCATCAATCATCACAATTAGGCAATAAAAAGGGGAACTTTCGTTCCCCTAATTATTTTTCCGATTAGTACTACTTACGGAATAAACCCACTAACACCAACAATGCGACGAGTCCTGCGAACCCAGAATCGCCGAACTTGTTTATGATAGATGTCAGGTTACCGA
>Ga0080013_1005697_pt1 | contig 11430 bp, 15 predicted proteins | sample ETNvirenome_6_85_FD_69236 | JGI IMG/M metagenome (GOLD analysis project Ga0080013, IMG submission 69236) | Marine viral communities from the Pacific Ocean - ETNP_6_85 (SPADES assembly) (version 2) | ecosystem: Environmental > Aquatic > Marine > Oceanic | place: Pacific Ocean | collected 2013-06-19
TCTCGGCGGCGTGTATGCTGGGTGCTATTGGGAGAACCGAGAGGAAGGCGATGAAGCAGTCGCGGCTGCCATGCGTGAGTCCACGGAGCGCATGCAAAGTATTTTTGGTGACCGCTGGTATGCAGAACTCCAGTGGAACAATGTGCCAGAGCAGCACGCGCTGAACCAGCACATCATTCAAGTCGCGAAAGAGTACGACGTCAAGCTGATCTCCACAGCAGACAGTCACTATCCAAACCAGACCGCCTGGAAGGATCGCGAACTTTACATGCGCCTAGGATGGCTCGGCAAAGGTCGACCGTCTTGGGCAGAAGAAGATAACGACCTGCCTGTCGATGTAGAGGAGGTGGGCTACGAACTCTATCCCAAGAACGGCGATGAAATGTGGGACGCATACAAGAAGTATACGGAGAACTCCGAGAATGATTATGATGACAAGCTTGTTCTTGAGAGCATCGAAGAGACACACCGCATCGCCTTCGACAGAATCGAAGACTTCCTACCAGACAACACGGTCAGGCTGCCATCTTTTGTTGTTCCCGCGGGACACACCGCGACGTCAGCACTCGTTGGCTTTGCGTTTGAAGGACTCAAGCAGAAGGGGGTGCATTATAACTCAGAGTATATGAGCCGACTTAAGCACGAACTAAACGTTATCGATGATAGGGGTTTCTCAAAGTACTTCTTGACTATGAAAGCAATCGCAGACGTGTCCGGCACCATGATGTTGTCGGGACCAGGCAGAGGCTCAGCCGCTGGCTCTTTGGTCGCATACGTCCTGGGCATTACGCAGATTGATCCTATCAAGTATGGCCTACTATTCTCACGCTTCCTGCGTTCGGATGCGACAGACTATCCAGACATTGACTATGACGTGAGCGACAGCTTGCTCCTCAAGGAGAAGCTGGTGGAGATGTGGGGAGAGGATGTGGTAGCGCCCATTTCAAATTGGAACACGCTGCAGCTTCGCTCGCTTATCAAGGACATTTCAAAACTGTACGAGATCCCATTCAACGAGGTGAACGTAGTAACGAGCGTGATGATGCGCGAGGCGATACCAGAAGCAAAGCGCAAGCATGGTATCCGCGCCGGAGTTTATAACCCAACGTGGGAAGAGGTGATGGAATACTCTACCTCTCTTCAAGATTTTCTTAACAAGCACCCACAGGTCAAGGCACACGTTGAAGGACTCGTGGGTCAGGTACGGTCATGCTCGCGGCATGCCGGCGGCGTGGTGGTAGCAGAAAACTTGGACAGCCACATGCCGTTAATTAACTCCGGTGGCGTGCGTCAGACGCCGTGGTCGGAGGGACAGAACGTCAGACATTTGGAGCCGATGGGGTTCATTAAGTTCGATATCTTGGGCCTCTCGACCTTGAAGATGATGGAGGGCGCCATTGAGCATATCCTCCGTCGCCACCACGGAATAGAGGAGCCAACCTATACTGATGTCAAAAAGTTTTATGACGAGAACCTACATCCAGACAGGATTGACATCGATGATGCGAAGGTGTATGAGAACGTGTTTCATAAAGGCAAGTGGGCGGGCATCTTTCAGTTTACAGAAACAGGAGCACAGAACTTTTGCAAGAGAGTGAAGCCAAACAACCTTATTGATATCTCGGCTATCACTTCTATCTATCGCCCTGGTCCATTGTCGGCTGGTGTGCACGATGAATTCATGGAGGCCAAGGAGCACCCACACCGCATAGAATACTTGACAGATGATGTGCGCGAGATCACAGAAGAAACGTTTGGCTTCATGATTTTCCAAGAGCAGATCGCACTTATCGCACACACACTCGGAAAGGATCTGTCTCTTGACGAGGGCAACCTCCTCCGCAAACTTCTTACCAAGAAGGGAACAGGCAAGGGTGCCAAAGCAAAAGAGGCAATACATGACAAGTTCATCGAGGGCTGTGCAGAGAAGGGGATTGAGCTTGATAGCGCACAGAATTTGTGGGACAAGTTTGAATACTTTTCAGGGTACGGCTTCAATAAGTCTCATGCTGTTTCCTATAGTTTTCTATCTTATCAATGCGCGTGGCTATTTACATATTATCCCGTAGAGTGGATGGCAGCATTTCTCGACAAGGAGCCCGAGACCCGCAAGGAGAGAGCGATCAACATCGCAAAGAAGTTTGGATACAACATCGAGCCACTTGATATCAACAAGTCGGGAGTGGTGTGGGAGATCAGCGAGGATGGCAAGACACTCATTCAACCGCTCACATCCATCAAGGGTCTGGGCATGGCAGCCATCGAACAGATTCTAGACCATCGCCCGTTCACAGGCGCAGAGGACCTATTGTTCCGCGAAGAGATTACATATAGCAAGCTGAATAAGAAGTCATTGGATGCCATGGCACGCGCAGGAGCGCTGGATAACCTGATAGATGATCGCTTCACGGGACGCAAGCACTTTTGGAGTGCGTGTGTGGTGGAGCGACCGAAGAGCATGAAGAGGTTTAACGAGAACGTAGAGCTTTACCGACCAGAGGGAGACTTTACCGAGGAAGAAGTCATACAGTTTAAAACAGAACTCACTGGCGTCTTCCCTCTCAACTTGGTCATTAATAATGCGACGGTGGAGCACCTCCAAGAGAAATTTATTCCTCCCATCTCCGAGTTCGATCCAGAACTGCAAGTGTGTTGGTTTATTCCGCGCAAGATTACACCGAAGAAAACAAAGAACGGCAAGCTCTATTGGATCGTGGAAACAATCGATAGCAACAATGAGTCAGCCAAGATCAGGTGCTGGGGCGTTAAGCCCGAGAAAGACAACATATTTCTTAATCGACCGTACATGGCTAGGTTAAAATACGATGAGCAATGGGGGTTCTCGACCTACGCCATTGGAAAGACATTCAAATTACTAGGATAAACAATGAATATAATTAGATACTTTAGTCCGCTCTTAAAGGAGCCTAAACTTATAGACGACTTGCCTGTGGTAATTCGTGTAAGAAAGTTTGACGAGGGCAGCGCCAAGGCGTTTTCCGATGAAATGGCAAGAGCACAGAACTCAGGTCAACCAATTATCCCAATCATCATAGATAGTTATGGTGGCCAGGTGTATAGTTTAATGTCGATGATATCTGACATAAAGCATTCCAAGGTTAAGGTTGCAACCATCGCACAAGGAAAGGCAATGTCCTGCGGTGCGGTGTTGTTCAGCTTTGGAGAGGAGGGGCACAGATACATGGACCCCGACGCAACCCTGATGATTCATGACGTTAGTTCTATGGGCTGGGGTAAGGTTGAGGAGATCAAGGCAGATGCAGAAGAAGTCGAGAGACTGAATCAAAAGATATACCGCATGATGGCAACCAACTGTGGCCACGACGAAGAATACTTTTTGGACATTGTGCATGAGAAGGGACACGCTGACTGGTTCTTGGACGCGGAAGAGTGTGAGAGCCACAACATGGCGAACCACTTGCACGTTCCCGACCTAAAAATCAGCGCAGAAATTAAGTTCAAGTTCGGATAGAAACTACTTGACACCCCCGCATATATTTGTTATATTAGTAATACCAAAGGAGGTAATGTGGCAAACACATATGAAGAAAAGAAGCGTTACGTGAAGGAATATATCCGCTCACTTGATGCAATCGAAGAGGCGATGGAGCCGTTCAAGGAACAGAAGCGAGACCTTCGTTCAGAGTTCCGTGAGAATGGCTGGCTCAACACCGACGAGATTCGTGCGGCTGTGAAGGCTTACCGTCTATACAAGGGGAAGTTCAACATTGATGAGGTTGTTGATAACTTCAAGATTTTGACGGGGGAAGTATGATCGTTGAATATGCACGAGTCCGTCTGGATGCGTACGCTCCCGAGCGCGCAAACCCATCAGATGCGGGCCTGGATGTATTCTATTCCCCGACAGAAGCACTAGAAAGAATTCCGTTGAAGCCCGGCGAAAGCAGAATTGTTCCCACGGGGCTGCGCTTTGGAGTGCCACACGGTTACATGCTGGAAGTGAAGAACCGTTCAAGCGTGGCAGCAAAGCGTAGCCTCATTGTGGGGGCATGTGTCATTGACTCTGGTTATGATGGAGAGGTATTCATCAACCTTCACAACATCGGGAAACATCTACAGGTTATCACACCTGGCGATAAGATCGCACAGCTTGTCATGATTCCGGTTGTGGCGTTTCGACCTATTGAGAACACCGATGGGGTTTTATACGATTATCCCATGACTATCAGCGGCCGCAGCGACGGTGCGTTGGGGAGTACAGGTGCCCGCAGTGGTCAATAACTCAGAGCGTCTTGAGTATGTCTTGTGCTGCGATAGTGCCGATTTATACGCGTGGATTCTACAAAACACCGATCACAGCTATAGCAGAAATAATGATTATACGCGCTCTGTCGACATGATGATTCGTGACTCAAACGTGAGACTCACATTTGTTCACAGGGCGTCCACAAAGAAAATGTATGATTCCTATACACATAATTTTTTGAAGAATACAGCCGGGACACCTGATTACATTTTGTTGGATGACAAGATGGAGCCCCTGATTTGCATTGAAGATTCAAAGACTGCCCCTGTCGGCAATGCCGTTATCCAGAGGATGGATAAGATATTCCCACTCTTGTTGGATGATAATATCAAGTGTCGAGTGTTATACATCGGCCCTAAACAGGGGCTCGATAAGAGCAACAATACAATGAGATCTTGGCCGCAAAGTTGGTTTTATAAAAGCTTTGCCAAAAATAGAGAGGATTCTTTTATGTTGTTAGAGCCTGGTGAGTCTATTTGCACGCATGTGCTTGGGCAGATTAAACACAGTATCGAACAACATATGATGGGGCACACTATACAGAAACAGGCCGTCACTCGCGAAGAGCTTTTGGTTTTGCATAATTCGATGGTGAAAAATATTAGGACTTATTCGGGTAGCACCTTTAATGGAAAACTGTTCAAGCCTAACGGTGCAGACGCACACCCCATCCAGTCTACGTTGATGATGATTAGTGAAACTAGAAATGCGTTGCGATTGACTCCCATTAGGATTGAAACAAAAAAAGATCACAAGGAAAGACTCTTGAAGTCCTCTGCTAAGAGACTTTGTAAAATTAAAGAAAGACAACCGGTGATAGTATGAGTAAGATAAAGAAAATCAAAGAGACAGATGTTATATTAAATTTCATGGAAGACAGTGTACAGAAGCTGCGAAAAGATCCAGAGGTCGCCTTTGAATTTCCGGCAGGTTCATGGCGTGGGAGTCGCAAGCGAAACATGGCTGATATTCATGGTTCGTCAATTCCTGCAATTGAAGCCAAGTCAGATTTTCGGTCGGCTTGCGATGACGTGGATAACACCAAGAAGAATTTTGGGATTAGTCATTATATATACTCTTCGGAAAATGTGTGTGAGGAAGAGGTTGGTTTTTGGAAACAACAAAAGATTTCAGCGGCAGTCTTCTTGACCTCTGTAAATAGTTGGGCTATACTAAATGATATTGAAGGTTTTTTTGGTAAAACTATTAGAAAAGACAAGCAGGCAACGGGAGCATGAAATATCTTGGTAACAAAACAAGACTGGAAGATTTCCTAAATGAAACCATTGAGCTTAAGAGGCGCCCCAAGCAGACAGCTTTGGATTTGTTCGCTGGCACTGGGGCGGTCTCTTTGTTATTTAAAAGGCAAGGACTGAACACAGTTTCAAATGATTTTCTAACCTTTTGTTATCATCGGATTAATTCTATATTGTTGGACAAATCTCCCGAGCCAAATCTCCCTCTGCAGACTGAGCAGCGGGAAGGGTTTATAACAAAAAACTATTCGGATAGCTGTGGGGTTAATATTTTTAGGAGGAGCATCGCCAAACACATTGATGGGGCCAGAAGCTTTTTGCGCTCCAATCGGGCGTCGTATGATTCTGATTCATACTCCTATTACCTTGCCCAGATAATTGAAGCTGCTGATTTTAGATCAAATATAATGGGCTCTTATGAGAGTTTTTATAAGGCAGGCTGGAGAAAGCAGTGTGAAAAATCATGGGCACTGTCGGACTTTGAATTATATGATTCCAAGGGTGTCACAAAACACTCGGTATTTAATAGGGATGCTCTGAAATTATTAGAAGATATTGACGACTGGTTTGATTTTATTTATCTCGACCCGCCCTACAACACGCGCCAGTATGCATCTGTGTTCCATGTCTTGGAGACAATATCTTTATATGATAATCCGTCTGTTAGCGGTGTGGTTAAAAAAAGCATTGACTCAAAGAACAAGAGATCTAACTTTTCTTCCAAGAGGGCATGCCACCAAGAAATGAAGAGTTTGATACAACTTTGTGGCAAAAAGACTGACGAAGTTTACATGTCTTATTCCAATGAAGGCATCGTAAAGCCTTCCGAGATCATATCTTTGTTGAAGGATAAATTTGTTACAGTTGATGTTTACGAATATGATTATCGTAGATTTAAAACCAACAGTCGGAAGAAAACAAACAACACTAAAGTAAAGGAGTATTTGTTTCATGGAGTTAAATAAAGTTTATAACGCTGACTTGTTTGATATCATTGATGATGTTGTAGAAGACAAGTCCATTGATGTGGGGATTTTTGATCCTCCATACAATATTTCGTCAACGACCTCAGATGTGCTCAAATATGAGAAGTCATTAGGTCAGAAGAAGGGGATAGTTGGTTTTAATGAAAGCTGGGATAAGTTTGATAGTATTGAGCAATATATAGTTTGGACTGATTTGTGGCTTCAAAAGGCATTTTCTAAATTAAAAGACGATGGTAGTCTTTTTGTTTTTGGTTCTTATCATAATATTGGTCTCGTTAACTACGTTCTGCAAAAACAGCAGAGGATGATTATCAATGATATTACATGGTATAAGCGAAATGCGGTGCCAAACATAGCATGCCGCCGATTGCAAGCATCGTACGAAACGTTGCTTTGGGTCGCCAAAGACAAAAAGTATAGATTTAATTATAAGAAAGTGAAGGCAGCTGTATACCATGGTGATTCGATCAAGAAAGAGGGGAAACAATTAAGGAACATTTGGGATATCCCCACCAAAGCCGAGAAGGCTTTTAAGCATCCGTCCAAAAAGCCAGTTCCTGTTATTGAAAGGTGCGTGGATATTGCCGGTATTGAAAATGGAGTTGTGTTGGACTTCTTTGGCGGCTCAGGGACTACTGCTGTTGCAGCTATTCGTAAGAAGATGAATTACATCCTGATTGAAAAGGAGCCGGAGTATTATAAAATGTGTTTGCGCAGAATTGAACAAGAAAAAATCAATGGAGATAATAATGAATAAACAAACGCAACAAACAATGTTTAGTTCGAAATCAAAGGAATGGGGTACCCCCCAACACTTTTTTGATAAGCTGAATGAACAGTTCGGCCCGTTTACGTTAGACCCGTGCGCGAATACCTCAAACTATAAGGTGCCAAAGTATTATACCGAGCAGGACAACGGGCTTACGCAGGATTGGAGGGGGCATACTGTTTTTGTGAATCCTCCATATGGAAGAGGCATCAAGGACTGGATCGAGAAAGCCTACAAGGAATCTCTCGCACCGGACACAAAGGTAGTAATGCTCATTCCAGCACGAACCGACACAAAGTATTGGCACGAGTATGTAATGAAGGCCAATAGCATATATTTCGTGAAAGGCCGCCTCAAGTTTGGCAATGGAGAAAATAGCGCCCCGTTCCCCTCAGCAGTTATTGTGTTTGAAGGAGTAAAGCGTCATCTTCAAGATTCGTTCGCTTACTCTGACTTTCCGAAGATAGGCGTTATTTAATGAACCGAGAACAGCGCCGCGCACTTAAGAAGAAGAAAGTATCAGAGGAAGAGAAGAAACTATCCGATAAAATTTTCTTATTTGAAAAGCTGCCGGACAAGTGCAACGCATGCGAGGCGCCGTTTGACAAGACCAACAAAGCCATGGTACAATCATGGTCGGTTGTAATCCGTAACAAAAATGAAAGAGTCACTCTGTTTTGTCCCGAGTGTATTGACAAAATGAAAACATATATGGAGGAGAAGGCAAGTGATTGAGAGGTTATCAAAAGGCGCACTCTTGAAGCTTCTAAGCGGAGACGTATTGAACGATGCCACCTGCATCATCAAGTTTTATTCGAACACCTGCCATCTTTGTCACGCTCTCAAGGACGTTTACGAAGATATATCAAATGATTACAGTGATATTTACTTCTTTGCTTTCAATACGCAGGACGACCCAAAGATATCCAAGGTCTTGAAATTTGAGGGTGTCCCAAACATTTCCTTGCTTAAAATCAGGAAAGGAAGAAAACCGGACATCGCACAGATAACAGAACCAACAAAACCAAACGAGGCAACATGGTATACGGCGCAAGACATAAGAAGTTTTATTGAGAAGGAGAAACAATGAAAGACGCTCTGTCCTATGACGACGTACTACTAAAGCCCCACTATTCAGACATTCGCTCGCGCGCTGAGGTAGACATGTCAGCGGTGCTGATGCCCGCTCACATAGAGGCTTACAACCGCATCGATGTGTCGCTACCTATAATTTCGGCACCCATGGATACGATAACAGAAGCGCCCATGGCAGCCGCCATGGCTGACGCTGGTGGTGCAGCGGTTATTCATCGCTATAACTCCATCGAGGCTCAGAGCAAGATGCTGCGCACAGCAACCTCTATTGCCAGAAGTCCATCAGCAGCAATCGGTGGAGCAATCGGTATTTACGGTGACTATATAGATAGAGCCGCGGCTCTCTATGATGCCGGCGCCGCTTTCATTTGTATCGACGTGGCACACGGTCACCACGTCTTGATGAAAGAGGCTCTTGCAGAGCTACGAGATATATTCGGGCGTGATGTTCACATAATGGCCGGGAATGTTGCAACGTTGGAGGGCGTCAATGCCTTGTCCGATTGGGGTGCAGACTCCGTTAGGTGCAACATCGGTGGCGGCTCTATCTGCAGCACCCGCGTACAGACGGGCCATGGCATCCCCGGCTTGCAAACTATCATGGACTGCGCACAGACGGACAGACCGGTCAAGATTGTAGCAGATGGCGGCATTAAAAACGCCGGAGATATCGTCAAGGCGCTAGCGGCTGGGGCAGACATTGTGATGTGTGGCTCCCTGCTTGCCGGAACCGACGAGACACCCGGAAAAATTTACGAAGATACACAAGGCATGCGCTGGAAGACCTATCGAGGGATGGCCAGCAAAGAAGCCCAAGTTGAATGGCGTGGACGCTACGCTTCCTACGAGGGAGTGTCATCGCGTGTCCCCTACCGGGGGAGTGTACGGACAGTACTGTCAGATCTGGAAAGAGGCATTCGTTCCGGCTTCTCCTACAGTGGGGCCCGTAACATCCAAGAGCTGCAGTCGAAGGCCGTGTTTGTCAAACAAACTTCTTCAGGACTAAAAGAAAGTGACACTCACATCACCGTAAGGAAATGGTGATGGCCAACGAAATAGATTACGGCAACTTAACAAAGCGTGTCGTATTTACCGAGAACGATCATCGCCAGGCGCAGCTGTTGATACGCTGCCGGCACGATGGGTTGTCACAGTCGGACTTCTTCCGGCACATCATCACAGGGTATATCAACGGTGACAGCCGTATACAAGGTTACATCGATGAAGTGAAGACCCACGGAAAAATTCGTCGGCAAAAATCTCAAAATTTGAAAAAAGTCGGAGATCAAAAAGTCAAGGATTTTGCGCTAAGCGATGGAGAAGTGGACGATATTTTTGATTTATTAGCAGAGGAGTTTCCGGAGTTATGAAAGATGGTTTAGTTAGTTGTGCGAGATATTGTGTAGAAACAGATAGCGATTGTATTCACATGAAATGTCGTTTGTGGATAGAATATGAAAAGGAACATAACTGTACTTTAATAGCTATACATGAGAACGGGAGAATGACATTGCGAGAGATTGGCGAGCGTCTTGGAATCTCCTTCGCGAGAGTAAAACAAATAGAAACTAGAGCCTTGGAACGCCTAAGAAAAAATCCATTAGCATCAAGTTTGTTTTTTTGAGGTATTTACCTAAAATCATGACTATTTACATTTGAGTTTAGCTATTTTAAGGAGAATTACATAATGGCTCGTAAAAGTTTATTGACGGAAACCGAAATTCGTCGTTTCATGAAGCTTGCTGAAATGCGCCCCGTAGGGGATGAAAAGTTGCAAGAATTTGCATCTGAAGAGCAAGAAGAGATGCCTCCCCCCGAAGGAGATTTGCCCCCCGAGGAGGGAGAAGAAGTATTGGATGTGGAAGAAGAGCCTGTTGTGGATGAGGCCGACCCCGAAAAGGAAGCGATGTTAGCCGACGTCGTGCAGGCTGTCGCGGACGTTCTTGGAGTTGATGTTGACGTTGAAGGCGCTGGCACCGAAGAAGAGATGCCCGTCGAAGATCCCGAAGGACTTGAAATGGCTGGTGAGGAAATGCCGCCCCCCGGCGGTGAAGAGCTTGGAGTTGAGGAAGAGCCTGTTCCCGGTATGCGATATGAAACATCAGCATTAGACGTGCCCGATGTGGGCCCCACGCCCAAGCCCTGCGCAGAGTTCGAAGAAGGCAGCGATGAGTGGCTAAAGTGTACGCGAGAGACCGGCACCGAGCAGGGTGAGGCAGCGAAAGGAACTCTCGCGACAGGACGTGGGCGCACCGGCTTGGGCGGACAGGTCAAGTCGATTCGTGAAGAAGATATCGTCAATGAAGTCGCCAAACGTGTGGCTGCTCGCTTGTCGAAAGAAACGCAGCGTGAGCAAATGGTCGATCAGTTAGCAGAACGAATTCTCAAAAGACTAACGAAATAATTTGACAAAACGTTTACAAGTTGTTATAATTAACCACCAGCATACGTCTGGTGGTTAGTTGCTTAAGGAGTAATGAATGGAATGGTGGCTTCAGCTTTTACTGTTTGTTTTCGGTTACGTGACATGCAGCACCTTTTACTTTTTTAGAGCAACCAGAGCAAGCATCGCGATATTGAAAGCGACTCAATTGGTCAGCTTATACATACTCACTCGCTCACTAGAACACTTTGCGTTCGGCAGGGAAACACGCCTTCATCACATGCGAAGAGCAGAAGAAAGCGAACATAATATTAACGCTTTCCTTCGCCTTTACAATAAAGAAGTTGAGGACTATAAAAGAAGGTCCGTTCAGCAAATAATAGAGGCGCACCCAAGCTTTTTTCGCCAAGTATTAGAGTTTGATGATTGGGAGTCAGCGATGGAACTCTTGAATAAAAACAAGCCAGAGATGTATGCTTTTTTAAGGGGATATGATGATTGATGGTATTAAGCGAAGAGTGTGGAGCATCGTTACAGGCAAAAAAGATGAAAAGCCAAAACAAGAAGAAAACGAAGATAAGAAAGTAGTCGTTATAGAAAGGGGTGGCGGTGACCCTGAGCCTGATATAAGAACCATCGGGCTCTTCACCGAT
>Ga0080013_1005698_pt1 | contig 11428 bp, 6 predicted proteins | sample ETNvirenome_6_85_FD_69236 | JGI IMG/M metagenome (GOLD analysis project Ga0080013, IMG submission 69236) | Marine viral communities from the Pacific Ocean - ETNP_6_85 (SPADES assembly) (version 2) | ecosystem: Environmental > Aquatic > Marine > Oceanic | place: Pacific Ocean | collected 2013-06-19
ACTGACATAACAGTTCCTGCTCTCATATTTTGATTCGTACTTCCTGATGATACGACATAATCGAAAAATGCACCGGTGAGTGAACCAGTGGGGAAGCCAACGATTTCTTCCGTTCCGGTATCGACATCTGCATTTTGAGCAGTTGTGAAAGTGGATTGCTGAATATGAACTCTTCCAAACGACCCAGTTGATGTTGAGGAGCCGGAGATATTGCCATCTACAATTAATCCAGCCGAATCTATGGCTAATGTTTGATTATTACCGGCTTTAAATCTTAACTGATCTGTTCCAGTATGGCCATATATAAAATTATCAGCACTACCAGCCCATAAAATTCCATAATTTGTATCTAAATCTATACTGTTGTCTTTTATAGAAAGTGCAAAATTATTAGGTTGTTGTCCAATGCCAACATTTCCATCGAAATAACCAGCACCAAACGACCCAGTTGATGTTGCGGAGCCGGAGATTTTTGCATTGCTTCCACTTGTTACTATATCTCCACTTGATAAATAATTTCCACTTGATGTAATATGATTTTGTGTAATTACTATACCATCGGTGCTACCATCTGTTTTAAATTTTATTGTATTTGGACCACCACTTGGACTTCCTAGCCTAATGATATTAGCCCCTGGATCTAAGTTAATATCAGATCCTGCATAAATATACGCTGAGCCCAACCAAATATTACTGTCAAATCTTAAATATCCTGAATTGTCATATATTTTATGATTTCCTGACGAACTATCTCCTATAGAGATGACTTTAGTTGGATCTCCTGCGTCTGTTATTTTTAATCCACTCGATCCTGATATTGAAACAGAACCAGTGAACTGATGGGTGTCGTCTGCTGGAGTGTCGCCAAAAATTGTGCTTCCTGAACTGAATGATTGTGTCATATATGTGACAGAACTCGATACGATGAAGTTTTCTGCTATGATGTCTCCTCTTGCTCTTATATCACCTATATTACTTAAATTATATACTACTTCACTACCAGTTGTATCTCTAGCAGCTAGATCAATATATGCTGTTTGTGCTTTATTTAAAATGGTTATACTATTTTGTAGAGATATTGACCCACCAAAAACTACGCCAGCAGTAAAAGAGCCTCCACTCAAACAAGTAATACTACCATTAACTGTAAGTGCAGTTGACGTAGCAGCTGTTCCGATTCCGACGTTTCCAGCAAAATGACCAAATCCGAACGACCCAGTTGATGTTGAGGAGCCGGAGATATGATTTCCAGCACTTCCTGTTAAACTACCGTCTAATCCTATTGCCCATGCTAAAGAATTAGCAGCATAAAACTCATGAGTACCTTGATTGCTATAATATTTTATACCGGTATTTGATGTACGAAGTAGATATGTGTTAGAATCATAGAGATAATAACCATATGCTCGAACATATCCTCCTGTTCCGACATCTAATTCTTTCCAAGGATCTGCTACTCCGATTCCAACTTTTCCTCCAAAATATGCTCTATCAGCACCATATACATGCCCAAACGACCCAGTTGATGTTGCGGAGCCGGAGATATTTCCACCGCTTGAAATACCAGATAAATAATTTCCAGAACTATCTTGAACTTCAACAATATTAGCAGTTTGACTTGCATTAGCTTTTACTTTTAACTGTACGACATTATAGCTATTTCCTATTGATGTCTGCCCATTAAATTGTGCTGTTGTTGATGATTGGTTATCCAATAAAACATTGGCATTTCCTGCTCTAATATATGCTGGCGATATATCCCAACCAGCAGTTCCACCTAATGAAAATTTATAACCATTATTAAAATTACTGCCTCCATTCAAAGATAATGCTCCAAACGACCCAGTTGATGTCGAAGAGCCGGAGATGTTTCCCGATGCCGTGATGTGTCCGTCTATAAACAGATCATCGGTGAACGATATCCCGGTTCCGCCTGCGACTGATTCGAATGAATCTGCAGATATCGTACCGCTTGCCGTTATGTCACCCGCGACGTTAAGATATCCAAACGATCCAGTTGATGTTGCGGAGCCGGAGATGTTTCCAACAACTGTAAGTGCTTCGCCAGGTGTAGATGTTGCTCCAATACCAACTTTGCCTTGAACCATAAAATTACCAGTTCCACCACTGTTATCAAGTACTGTTGTGCTTCCACCTTGTGATATAAATTCTAAGTTACCATTTGCCTGTAATCCGATAGAACCAGATTTATTTGTACTACTCTCTAATCTTAAATACTCATTACCAGACGGGCCTGCTACCGCGGCACTAACATATTTTAAATGCATCAACGTTTGTGCTGAAGTAGTACCAATTCCAGTCTGTCCATATCCATGAACACCGAACCTTTGATTTCCCGATCCATCCAATACCTTAAAATTTATACCAGTACTATTGCTGTCACCCTGTATCGTAACGCCTTCATCTCCTATGATTCCACCCGCTAATTTTAGGCGCCCAAACGACCCAGTTGATGTTGAGGAGCCGGAGATATCTCCACTTGCGGTTATATTACCTTTAAATTCCGAATCTCTATTGGTTATCTCTATCGCCGTACCAGCTCCAGTTCCTAAATCAAGTTCAGTTTGAGTAGTACCAATAGCAAGTGCATAAGTTGAATGTAATCCTAATTTACCACTTCCATAATTAGGTGGTGAGCCCCATCCAACATAAATACTTCCATATGTATTATTTTGTGCTTGAATTGGTGCATCACTTACACCATACGGATTTCCCTTTACATGCAATCTATTACTTGGATTAGTTACACCACCAATTCCAACTCTTCCTGTGCTTGTTACAGTTGTTAATGTTTTACCAGCTTCTGAACCACTTGGGACACTTAAATTACCAGCAGTTTTAACATAACCAAACGACCCAGTTGATGTTGCGGATCCGGAGATGTTTCCACTCGTGTCGACAATTATTGGACTTGAATATGGGCCTAATGTTACTCTATTATCACTAAATGCTTCAATGACAGGAAGACCAGCAATTGTATTTGCTGAAAAAATCGATCCTGACATGTTATCTATAACACTAAATAATCTGCCTGTCTTTCCATTTACGATAAGTACATCAGAACCAGTATTCGCGCTAGAATATAATTCTAATTTAGCTAACGACCCAGTTGATGTTGCGGAACCGGAGATGTTGCCCGTTACAGCTAAAGTCGAACCATCAAATGTTAAGTTTGCTTCACCCTGTACTGTTTTGCTATCTACAGATGTTATGACTCTATCGTTTCCACTAGTACTATATGTTGAAATAGCCGCTGATGATAAATTTGTTATACCGGAGCCATCTCCTGAAATTGTCGTTGCTTCTACTCTTCCAAACGACCCAGTTGATGTTGCGGAGCCGGAGATATTTCCACTACCGACTTCAAACCCTCCTGCATTTATAGTCAACCCACTCGATCCCGATATCGAAACCGAACCTGTGAATTGATGTGTATCATCTACTGGTGTGTCGCCGAATTTAGTAGATCCCTCTCTATATGATTGTGTCATATACATAATCGAAGATGATAAAATATATGTCTCTGCTGTTAAGCTTCCCGATATCGTGACATCGCCTTCAAAATATGCAGCTGGTGATGCACCTATAACATGTAATGGGAATGTTGGATTATCAGTTCCAATTCCTACTCTCGGCTTTGGTGCCGCTTGGTCAGATGATGATATGACCATTACAGCATTATTTCCAACTCCTACTGCAAACGTTCCTGGTTTACTAACTTCAAATGTGTTGCTACTCGCATTTAGATTTATACCAACTGAATTTTTTCCCGACACTTCAGATTTGATAAGCGCCACAGAATAATCCCCCGATGCAATATTTCCATAACCTCCTGCTGCTAGTGAATATTGTGCACTTGCAGAATTTTCAATTCCACCTATAACTGTTGCGCCGAGTGCGGTTGCGATAGAATAGATTCCAATTGCTGTTGATGAATTTCCTTTTGCTCCTCCTTCAGGATACGTAAACCCAATTCCTACGGCATTATTTCCAGTTGATCTCGACTTCCCCCCAATCGCAACACCTCTTACTCCCGTTGCTTTCGAGCCCGACCCCGCAGCTAATGCACCATCGCCAGAAGCAGAAGCTTCTTGTCCTATAGCAATCGAACCTGTTTTTCCTGAGAAACTTCCGAAACCAACTGCTGTTGAGAAATCACCTAAAGCAGAACCCTTTAGGCCTACTTTAACTCCAGCCTTACCTAATCCAGCTTTTCCAACATCTTCTCTTGCAGCAACATCAACAATATTTTTCTTCGCTGTACCACTACCGGACAGTACTATAAATTCATCAAATCGTCCCTTTTTCATCTCTAATGCCACATCAGTAGAATGGTCAGTTGCACTGCCAGAATATAACATAACTTTTCTGGCAAATACCGGTACACCAGTGAAACGAATAAATGATGAAGTGATCTCTATATCAGTTGCATCAGTGGGATTTTGTGCTGGTTCGAAATTAGAATTTAAAAATCTTAATTTAAACTGAATCGGTTCATTCTGTTTAAACCCTTCCGGCATTGGAATTTTATGCTGAGCTGAAATTGGATTCAAGCCTTTGACATCACTCCCAGATTGCCCTACGAGTTCATACTCACTGCTGCTAATTGAAAATGCTGATAAATCTTTAAAATCATCAGTCTGTGAACTTGATGGTCTATAAGATAAATCAAAATATTTAACTTCACCACCATATGTATGAAGATGGCTGGCACTAACTTGAGCATAATTACGTTCATATACACTACTCTGTATATCAATAGCGATCACTTCAGAAAAACTACTCGACATCTGCATAAGCGATGTATTTTGAAATAAAATCGGACCAGTATTTGATAAATTTTTTCTAATGTCTACTGGAATGGTAAGACGAGTATTATATACACCCTGCCATTCCTCTGGAACGTTATCTAGTTCACCCACAATAGTTAAAGTTCCAAGACCTTCTTCAATTACATTCCATGAAATCAAAGGATCGACTTTTAACCAAACATATGCAATTGCAGCACCATTGATATCATCATAATTAGTCAAATCGGAATACAGAACAGTCCCATTACTATCTTTAAATTCAAATAAAACAGATGAATTTTCTTTTAAAAATAAATCTATATCTTCGGAATCGTTAAATGAAATTGTAAACCATGTTTTACCATATGGGAGTCGATCGGGCAGTCCCTCAACACTAAAAAATACTGGGTTGAGTGGATCTTCTTCATAATAAACATCCAACTCATCTAAATTATAGATATTTGAATATTTATACGATGGACTTATGCTAGGATATTTTCCTGCCCATTGTGGTGGATATGTTTTTGGCAATGCCAATTTGATTCTCCGTAATATAATGAAATCTGTCGAATATAAATATTAAAATTATTAGAAAGTGGTTTTTTTTAATAATTTTGAATAATTATTAATACGGAGATGTTTAAATGGAAAAAACTATTAGAAGTATTTCAATAATGGAATCTTTAGATAACGATTTAAAAGAAGATAGTGAGATCAGAGGATTGACAATTTCTGCTAATGTATCGAGAATTCTTTATGAATATTTTCAAATGAATTCTATTGGATTGATTAAAAAACGAAAAAAATTAAATCTGTTGTCGACTACTAAGCAAAAATAATTTTACTATAACCATTATCGATATCAATAGAAATTAAATGATTCATATAATCCTTTATTGCATCTAAATGTGTTATAATTAAAACAAAATCAAATTGTGTTTTGAGATAATTAAATGCACTTTCCATATTTGCAATGTTTTCACCATCTAAACTACCGAAGCCTTCATCAAGACATAAAAAATTTGGTCGTGGTAATGTCGATACATTAATTAATCCAACACGAATAGCTAAACTACTAACAAATTTTTCCATACCAGAAGCTAATTCAAGCGACCAGCTATCTTCTCCATAGCAAATATAGGTATTAACATTCGTCCCTTCCATTTCAAGATTTATCGTAAATCCAACCATCATTGCATCGAGAACTTCATTAATTTCTGCTTGAATAGAAGGAATTGCTTTAGTGATAAGTTCATATGGAATTCCGTCCTTTGACATAGACATCAAATATAAATCATAATCAAGAATTTTTTGTTCGATTTCAATCAATTTCTGTATATCTTGTTCAATTCGTTCTTTTTCAACGCGAGCAATCGCTACGTCAGATAAAGATATTTTATGCTTTTCCATCAACGATTTTAATTTACTTTCAAATAAATTAATCTGTATCGTGACTTCTTCAATCTTTTCATTAATCATATAATTTTGTTTTATCTTTTGCTCATATTCATAATATTTTTTAATTTTTTCATTTATCATCTCAATATCTCTATGCAATGATTTTACTTGTTCTTCAGCTGTCGAAATCTTTCCACCGATCTTAATCGCATCCTGCGAGATTTGATTCAGTTCCTCAGTAAATCTATCATGCTCTTCTTTTGCATTTGTGGCACCGGCTAACTCATCCAATTGCCTAGAAATAAATTCTTTTTTATCTAATAACTTATTTTCCGATTTAATTAATCTATCTACATTAGCCTGAATCAGCTGTTGATGATTAATGTGTTCACTCGCATTGCCAACACAAAACGAACAATCTGGATTATATTTATATTCATTTAAATTTATTAAAATATCTTCATTTGATTTTATTTCAGATTCTGTTATTTTAATCTGTGCATTAAAATCATTCATCTTATACATCAATTCTTGATATGTATCATAATTAGTTTTTATTTTATCTTCATCTAAATGATCAATTTTTTCATAATACTTTAAATATAATGGTCTAAGTGTTTCTTTGTATTCTGATTCGGATTGTAATTTCTTTTCTAAATTATCCTTTTTTTCAACATGCATATTAAGTTGTTCTTCAAGTGTCGAAAGATTATAATTTATATCAACTGATTTCCATATCTTTTTTACTAATTTTAACTTTTTATCCTTTAAGTCATTTATTTTTTCACTTAAAGTTTGAGTTGTCCTAGAAAGTTCTTGTTCATTTTCTTTATGATGTTTAAATTGTCGTTCAGCGACGGCTAATAAAGCATAACTATCTCTTTTTTGAAATTGTTTCAGAAGTAGTCTTTCATCATTACTATCCACTTTAGCAATATCGTAAAGTTGATCAAAAATATCAATATCCATAAACTGGGATAATATTTGCTTTCTTTCAGATTGTCGTTTATCGATAAAATTTGAACTATTATTTTGTAATGATAATGATGTTAAAATAAAGTCATCAAATGTACCGAGAAGTTCACGAATTTCATCATTCGTACCACTTCCATATTGTGTTCTGCGTCTAGCCTGGCCTGATAAATTAATTTTTTCATCGCCTCTCATGATATAAAATTTTACATCAACGGGACAAGTATAGGTAATATCACCTGTTTTTCTATTTTTTCTACTTTTCAATATTCCCGTTCTTTCAATCCAATAATCTTCGCCATTAATTTCAATATTTAATTTAGCTTTAAATTTTTGTTTTCTTTTATTCATCACATCAATTGCTTTATATGCACGACTACATGTATCGAATATCGTATAAGCAACAGAATCCAACATAGCAGATTTTCCTGAATGATTTGGTGCGACTAAACCAACAGTGCCATGCATTTTCCCAAAATCGATTTTATTTCCTTCTTTATACGAAAACATATTATCAAATTCAAATGATTTGAGTTTCCAGCTAACATTTCTTGCTATACCTTCATTACTTATCTCTGGTGTATTATTCGTCACTTTATTAATTGAACAAACTCTATCGATCGTTGACTCATCTATACCTTCAACATTTCGTTTTAAAAAATCACAAATAAGCTCATTTTGATATTCTGTATTTCTCACATCACCAATACCGATTTTATTCACTCTATCGCCTTTATCAATAGCAGATAACGTATCCTGTTTTTCAGGTTTAATTTCCTTCAACTTGGGATATTGTTTCCGTAATGCAATTTGAATATCTCTAATTTGTTCTAATGTAGTATCCCAATGCTTTATCCTAATATTACCTTTAGGAGGAATAAATTTCATAGTATTTTGAATTTTTCCATCAATAACTTCTACTGTTTTAAATCCATAATCATTTTCTATTTGAATAAATTGAGGTTTTCTTTTCTCAATATCCCATAATAAAAATCCTTTTGATGGAATTTCAGCAAAACCTTGCTGTATTAAACTTCCGCAATAATGAGCTGCTGGTGTTTCTGCATCTTTATTATATGTAGATATTTGTTGTCGTTTATGAATATCACCTAATAATACGCAATCATATCCATTAAAAGTACGCGATGTAACATGTTTGGTCGTCATTTTAAACCCCGAATCTACTTCTATAGTATCGACGGGGCCGTGATATAATGCTATCTTATATTCATTGTCGAAATGAGTTGGATCGGGTAATTTATCAGTTAATTGATTACCATTTTTATCAGTATCAAAGATTGACATTACGCCAAAATCTATATTTCTAATAGTATATTTACCGGATTTTTTCCAGTAATGAATATTTGGATTTATTTTCTTAACTAAATCAATAATTGGTGAAAGAGCATCTTCTCTACCTTTATTCTGTAAATTAACATCGTGATTTCCAATAATCAGTACCACATCAGTGATGTTAGTTAATTTTAAAAAAAATGATGCTACTAATCTCGTTTCTTCAGGAGATGTGTCGAGTTTGCCATGAACTACATCACCTCCAACATAAATCAAATCTGGGTTAACTTCTCGTAATTTTTTGTACAATCGTTTAAATACTTCTCTATACTCGACAAGACGATGTAATTTTCGAATATGGATATCAGATAAATGTGCTATTGTCTTAATCTTACCCTGCATACAATCGTTCTTTTATAATATCTAAAAATTGAGTAGGTTTAGCTCCATTTGCCAATTTCCAAAATTTACCAAATCCTAATTCTGATGGATCTTGGTTCTGAATATCAATCATATAAGCAGTTATACCGAATTGATTAAAAAATTCTACTAATTTAACTGCATCTTTTCTTGCATCACTATCGAGAGCAATATAGATATGTTTAACTCTTTCCTGAACAATCCTTTGGACTAAACTCTTTGATGGAAATTTTCCTAATAATGGAATAGCATTTCTTTTAATTGCGATAGCGTCAAATACTCCTTCACATAAAACTATTGGTTTATTCCAGTTTATAAATAGTTCAAATACAACCACATCCTTTGACATCGGCGGATTTTTATATTTCATTTTTGAATTTGGAAACATATCTCGTGCTATATAATAATTCAACTTACCTTCCAAATCATAACTCGGGACAATAATTCGATTCGAATATGCACCACTAGAACAATATCCAATTCCATATCGAATTATATCTCGTCTACTTATATTTCGTTTTTTCAAATAACTCATAGCATGTTTATATAGAATATCATTAGATCCATTCCATAATGGATGAAAACAATCAGGAAGTGATACATTCCATTGTGTTTTCTCTTTTTTATCTATTCGATAATCTCTATAATCACCAACAAGTTCCAGTACTTCTTTAATTAAAGATTTCGGAGCATTTATTTTTTGTAGTAATTGTGGTGCAGTATACGCTGAAAAATTACATACCCAGCAGTGGCTTTTTCCATTTGATAAATTGACTTGGAGTTTTCGTTTATGGTGATTGCATTTAGGACAAAAAAATTGAACTTCACAATCCTTCAATCTATATGCAGAACCCAATTCTCGTCCGAGAAGATCTAATAATAATTCGGGGTTATACATTGCTATCTATAAAAACCAATTTCGATACATCTATTATAAATATGTTAAAAAAATGTCAAACTCATGTTTTTAATGATGAAAATGCACATACAAGCGCATCATATGCATCGATGTTCCTTCTATCTGGATTTCCTCTCTTGTTCATCTTAATGAATCCATTTGGTTTAAATCTTTCTTCCACCTGCTCTTTTACATATTGCTTTGCGGGCTTTCCTTTTACTCTTGCTTTTCCAAATACAAGTTTTCTCGCCGTATTTGGATTAATGAGTTCAACATTGACATCATGTCTCCATTCCATTACGAAACAGAACACTGCATTGAACTTTGCTAGTTTGATTATAGTCTGCACTCGAGTTTTTCCACCCATAAAACCTGAAAGACTATCTTCGACAATTATCTTTTCAGTCTTTTCCATATTGGGGTTATCGTCAAGTATTCCCATTGCATGATATGCTTTATCTTTGAATGTGTCGTGTTTCGATATATCGATGAAACCCATGTCGAGTATCTTTTTATTTTTTATATACGCGTATCCTATTGTTGTTGTCGATACGTCTAATCCTAATACAACCATTTCGATCTCCTAACCTAAAATTTATCTATCCATTTTTTAACTTCACTCTTGGCCCATTTCTCTGCTCTCCGTTCCCATTTGTTATCATCATGCGGATCAAGTCCTCCATGAGCCGCTACTGTTCCGGCTTGATCATATTTCTTTTTAAATTTTTTATGACCTAATTTCTGAGCATCTAACGCGTGCCCGATTTCATGTAAAACTGTGATGAGAAACTGTTTTACATTTGGATAATTCTTTCTCAATTTAATCGTATCGGTTTCTGGAACGTAATCTGCATAATCTTTTCCTGTTCCGAATTTAACCTTAGATTTCAATCCATAATTCTTTACCAACTCAGATGCTATGTATTGGAAGTCTTCTCGTTCTGTTATTAAGTCTTTTAATTTAATCATTTTGGTTTTCCAAACATTCGTTTTTTAAGCTTTTTACCACCAATGGCTCTTTCGTACCAACCATCTCCAAGCCAATTGATTTTCTTTCCAGCCAACACCTTTCTAACAACCTCTTCATCATCTACAATGGGAACGCCGGCGGAAGCCATAATGTCTGCTATCTTGTGAGATAACTCAGCATAATGTCCTGATTTTTTTAGATTTTTAATGCTGCTGCCCACATATGCTCGTTTAGCTGAACTGCTACCATCTGTAGCTCCAAGCGTATATTTCTTACCGCCCTTTCTTCTTTTTGCTCCCGACACTGCATCGGGATCCGGATCGTCGTCCACATCAATTCCATCCCAATAATCAATCATAGATAAATTGATATCAGATGGGGATTTTATATTGGGGTGCCCACCAATACTTGCATACGTTTTTTTGACCAAACCAAATATTTCATCTCGAAAATCAGATAAATCTTTTTTTGTTAATTTTATCCATTTGTTTTTTGGTAAAGCTTCATTCAACAAATCTTTCAGTTTAATCATATTTTACCAATCTTGTATTTAATTTTATAGATGGATATTTCTTACCTAATGCTTTTACAGCTTTTATATTTTTATTAGAGTCATCAAAAAATAATATATCATCATATCCTTTTTTAATTTGACTTTCTATCCAA
>Ga0080013_1005702_pt1 | contig 11418 bp, 10 predicted proteins | sample ETNvirenome_6_85_FD_69236 | JGI IMG/M metagenome (GOLD analysis project Ga0080013, IMG submission 69236) | Marine viral communities from the Pacific Ocean - ETNP_6_85 (SPADES assembly) (version 2) | ecosystem: Environmental > Aquatic > Marine > Oceanic | place: Pacific Ocean | collected 2013-06-19
AGAGAGATTTATAAACTTCTTCGTAGGCATGAAAACTATCACTGATTTGATGATATTCACCAACCTCCACCCCTATTGCCCCAGCCATAAATTCATGAAGCATGGACATATGTACAGCATTAGCACCGTATGCTCCCCAGATCATATCATTGCTTCTACAACAAACTGTCATCTGTAGTTTGTGTTGTCTAATTTTAAAATAGATATTGGTGTTACAAGGTACGTCTCTGCTCTGACGATTTAAAAGATCAAAAGGATCCCACATCTGTAAGACACATCTTCTACTATTTGAGTCTTCTTGTAGAATTTTAATTATTTCTGGTATTTGGTCATAGTATTTTTGTCTCCAACGATGACCGTAAGCACCATTGAGTATTTTACCATCATCACTAAAACCAGCCATACGCTTAACATAAAACGCTACAGTCTCTACATCCCTGTTACCATTTAACATCCATAAACCTTCTAGAAAATGGAAGAAAGGGTTAGCGTCTCTTTCCTTAGAAAACAAAACCCTTTCGCACGGTTCTGTGTAAGTTGTGGTTACAGGGCAAGTGGATTCTATAACTCTTCCTGCCCTGCTTTCTCGCCACTCACCCTCTATCTCAAGGTGCTCTATCCCTAAGATAAGTGCGTCATTTACGTTTCTAGCCCTGATAACTTGCATATGCTTTCTTCCAACTTATAACTACGTCCTGTCTTTTACCCCAACCCCAAGCAGTCTTAGTTTCTTTTTCCACAACACGTACAAAATCCTCGTGTAACTCTTTCATTTTTAAAGCAGATTCTGCCTGTACCTCTGGGCTTCTATAAGTAGAACACCCCCCAGCAGCATTAGATTGCTTTTGTCCTTGAGCATAAAAGAAGCTAACCTTATTAGGAACACCTGCCCTTAGTAATTGAAGTGCTACATCAAAGTCTTCCATAACAGTTACCCTACCGTGTTCAACTTTATCTCTACAAATATCTAGGTCGTAAGCTAGTGTTCTTATATACCTAGTGTTCTCAGTTGATAAATCTTTTACTCGGTTATTACCTTCCCTAGCACTAATGCCACAGTGCCCATAACCTTGATCCATCCATTCATCTAATAACCCAAAAACTCCGTGATATTCTTCTGGCTCTAAATAACGTAAGTGCCAATCGGTAGGACTTTTTCTTACATAAAACCTTAGATCATCATCTAACATAACGATACGTGGGTCATCTGAATTATCCCAGATGTATTGTCTAACCCCTGAAATACCTTTGATTTCTTCGGGGACAATTAAAAGGTTATCATGTACTTTAGCGTAGTCCTCTTCCTCAGAGGCATCAATAACTAAAGTAGTGTTAGCCTTTATATCATCAGGCATAAAAGATAACGTAATTTGTTCTTTGTGCCTACTCTTGCTCGGTATAAATATTCTCATGTTTCCCAATCCTCCTTCTTTCTGTTTGGTTTATATTGTGCTCTTGGTTTACCTTGACCCAAACGCACACGCTCATATTTATCAAATTCGCAAAGACAATGTTCTATATCTCTCATTTCTAGAACAGGTACATGATTTTCTATATACCTGTCACTAATCATCAATAGATCATACATCTCACGACAAGATTCTTTTTTAGATAAAGCATTTTTAATGTCTCTACCGTGTATTCGGTTTAATCCCCTAACTGCTCCTGGACCAGCATTAGCCCAAGTATTTATATCATCGGCATTTTTTAAGTATTTTGTATGCCGTAAGTCAGTGACCACCTCATAAGACATAAACCCACTAAACCCAGCATAAGGGAGATATTCTTTCCAGCTTAGTTCTAAAGAGTTCATGTGCAGTTCTGGTGGTTTATTATACAGAGGTGTTAAAATTTTGTCTATGGTTTGTTCTACTTTAGTTCCACCTAAAGTTCCAGTTAACATATATGCACCTGTGTAAACCTTTTTCTTAGCGTCCATCCTAGCCTGCATAATTTTCTTTACCCTCTCAGGTTCCCATGTATCGGGAAATCCTATTTCTTCTAAAGTGGATGGCCAATTTATTTGTCTGGCTACTGCCATGGCAAAAGGAACATTAGGGTGATCCATATAAGGTACACACCAGTTCTGCCTAACCCATTTTGTAACAGTATCTAATTCTCTAAATACATTACAAAAGCTGTACTTAATAAGTATTTCATCTTCTGTCCAAGGATAGTCTGCTCCTGATTCTTTGTTTAAATATATGGCATGTCTTTCATTTATAAAATTAAAGAAATCCCTGTGTCTTTTTGCTTCGTCTAGTTCCATCATATATACCACTTTACTATAACTACTTTACTATGTATAGACATTAGTAGGCAATTGTAAAATACTTGTTCGTAGAGGACTGTATGACATGTAGATTCTGTCTAGTCCTAGTTATGCCAACATAAAATGTTCTATTTTCTGTGTCGGGGTTATGTGTTAATTCTTCCCATGTACTGCCTGCCACATCGGTAAGTAAAACTACGTTATCTGATTCCCCACCCTTAGAGGCATGTATGGTTGTTAGTTTTATTCTAGGTGTGCTCGTGTTTTCATTTCTTCTAAGACATGAAATTAAATACTCCCTTTCCTTTACACCTAGTCTATCAAAAGCTTCATGCCAAATACTGTCTACAAGTAGCCCATGACTACTCTTTAAGTTTTCCAACGTATAAAAGGAATCGGTATCGGCATGTGTTAAACGCTTCTTCCCTCTTTCAATACCTTTCCCCACTGACATGTAGGAGTAGATAGCTTTTACCCTTTCAAAAGGGACAGCTTCCCCTTTTCTTAACATTTCCCATGCTCTTATTGCTAAAAGAAGGTTCTCACTTACGGATAACGTATTATTTCTTTGATAAAGATATCCTAACGAACGTAGGTGTCCCTGTACGTTGTTTAAAAGGTAGTTATTCCTAGCAAGCACTAACCATTCACCTTCACTAAAGTCTATGTGCTCATAAGAACGATGGTATTTTATTGATCCCTCTTCTTCTCTGGGAATCCATTCTTTTGTTCTTCTTTCCTTTACCCTTTTTATAACGTCTTGAGCAACTTTGTGCACAGCTTTTGGTACTCTATAAGATTGAGTAAGTGCTATGATGTTACCTTTAAGACCTATAAACTTTTCTACATCAGCCCCTGCCCATTTAAAGATAGCTTGGTCATCGTCTCCTGCTATGTAGACATGCTCAACATCTTCAGATAATTTTAAAATACACTGCCATTGTAACGCAGATAGGTCTTGGGCTTCATCAACTATAAGGACATCTAACTTAGGGATAGAAGTCAGTTCGATAAACTTTTCAAGCATATCGGTGTAGTCCAATAAAAAATTAGAGTCTTTATACTTCTTATAAGACCTACAGAACCAGTCGTAATGTAGCCAAGAAAAATCAGGGTTACTTTTATTATACTGAGTTTTGTGGTCTAAACATTGATTTCGACCAGTATTCTCTAAAAATAACATTTTGTCTGCAGTCGTCGTGACTCTAATGGCACCTTCTAGCATGTTCCAGCTGCCACTTAATTTTTCGCCCAAAACTTCACCAAGTTCTCTGTAGTTACTACCTGCCATAACATCTGCTTTACTTAGTTTTAAAGATTGATAACATAGTGAGTGTATCGTACGGAAAAAAGGTAAGTCATCGGTATCTAAATCAAATTTCTGTGTTGCTCTGGTGAGGGCTTCGTTTGCAGCTTTCCTAGTGAAAGCCAAGTACCCTATTCTGTTAGGGGCAAACCCCTTCTCTATTAATTCTTCAGTCTTTTCCAGGAGGAAGGTTGTCTTCCCTGTTCCTGGTGGACCCACTACTATATTCCACATACTCTTTCCATCTTTGGAATGTTTTGGTTTCTATGTTCCAAAATAAACCTTTATAACAATTTTCCATTAAAATGCCTCCTCATTCATGTCTGGGGTATCTAAGCCATCGTCTTCATACTCAAAGGCACTTATCGCCCAGACGTTTACACCTTTCTTTTTAATATTCCAAAACTCATGTACTGCTCCTAAGTCTTTTAGTTTAGAAGCCATACTATTTAAAGGAAGATCGGTAAATCTATGCTTCATTAAGTAATCCCTTAGATCACTTAACCTAAAGAAAGTTTTACCTTCTTCCGTCCATGGTTTTCCTAAAAGGATTTCCTCTTTAGCTTGTGCTTGGGCTAAGTCAGTACAAAAGGATTCAAGGTGTTCCATAAACTGTCCTTCTATAGAAGCATCTTCACTTACTTCTATTATTTCCATACCACTACCCATTAAATGTTGTACTAAGTTTTGCCAACCTCTTTCGTTTAATCTAGGGGGCATTAAATTAAGTTGTTCCATACAAACCCTTTGAAACTTAATTTGGTTTTGTAATTGTTCGGTTGTTAGTTCTATACGTCTGTCATCTATAGACATAAACCATAAAGGTGGTCTTGTATCTAGTTTAGCTAGACTAGAAAAGGTAGGAGCACCATGTGCATCACCAACCCCATGCTTACAAGTTAAACACTTATTCCTATTACAGTATGAGCGTATAGGTTCATCCCCACATTTATAATTGTACTCTTTCTTTGAAAGGGTTTTAATTAAGGTTAATACCTCTGACGCAGGAAGAGGAGGGTGAACATACTTCCTATTAAAATCTTCTATCTTCTTCTCCCACTCATCTGGGTGGGCTTTCTTTAAATAAACACCTATATTAAATAAGCCATTATTCCTTGTACCTTCTGGGAAACCTTGTTTTAATAAAACCTTTAAACATGGTGGACCATCAACTAATTCTTCAGCGTTAGGTATTTGTATATTGTTTAATTGTTCTCTAGTTACTTTACGTTTTTCAGCAAAGTTTAAAAAAGCTTCGGGGTTTAAATGCATCCCGTTATTATCATAACCATACCTTGTGGAACTCTCTCCTCCAAAATAAGGCATATTTAACCATGATCCTACATCACTACGGTCTACGAGTATCTCCCTTTGTTTAGGAAATATCTCCACACCACCATAACCTAACGAAGCTGATAAATCTCTTAGTACATCTTGCATTTCCCCTGCTGGTACAAATTCTTTTGTGAATAAAAATATGTGGGCACCACCACTTTTACTACGACAAACAACTAAAGGAAATTTTAAGTTTTCTACCATTCCTACTAGATGTTTAAATTCTAGGGGGTAGACATCTACATCAATGCAACCCCAACAAACCCTGTTCTCTTCGTTTATCGGTATAACACCTATACCGTAATTACCTTCTAGGTGACTGTTCCAATGCTTTAGTTCTGCGCCACCGCTTCTTATAGTTTTACCTATACCTTTTTGTTTAATGTCGTTGCTGTCGTTGATTTCAAATGTACCGTGTGCTCGACCTGAGCCTTTAAAAAGTTCATAAAATTTCTGTGCAGTTTCTTTCATCTATTCTCTTAATAAGCAAGTAAAAGTGGAGGACATAAATCTGAGGATATAGATCCCCCACCCTACTCGGTAGCTTTACGCTACTTCGTCTTGAGACGTGTAACTTATAGCGTTAACAGTTCCACCAAACTCTTTAGCAGATGTGTATAAATCTGCTTCGGTGTCCGTTAACATACCTAAGTTAGTTACATTCCAACCATACCAACTACCAGAATCATTTGATTCAGGTACAGAAGTCAACTTGTACTTATGACTATAAGTTGCAGGAGTGAACATTTGTCCATCTGAACTTTTAATCTTAATACTCGCCATCATGGAATTCCAGCGTTTAGACTTCTTAAGTTGTGTACCTGTCATGGCTAACATAACTGGAGTAAAACTACCGTCTTCCTGGACCTGCAAAACATAGTGGTTTGCAGTTGTTTGTATAGTATTACCATTAGGTAAGATGTCCTGATACCTTTCATTCTTCGTAGTTTGTTGAAGAATAGCAGCATCATCGTAGGTAGCAATTAAACCACCACCTCTCTCTGGACCCCACTCTAGGAACACACGTTTATAAGTAACAGGAATAATGGTTATACCTTCTTCACCTGACCAAAACTCGTTTGATACAGTATTAAAGATATCCCCAACACTTATTCCATCTATAAATGCACCGTCATGTTTTTGAACTTGTGGGCTTAAAGCCTGTACAAGTTTTAGACGAGGGATTACAAGATCATCCTGTGTTACATTCTCAAGACCTGCTCCTGCGTCATCCATAAAGTTGACAGCAAGGTCAGTTCCACCTTTTTCTTTTGCTAATTTTTCTTCAGCCATTTTTTATTTACCTTTTGTTATTTTGGTTTTTTGACCTACATATATATTTAAGGTGTCGAAAGGGAGGTCGTTACCTTTTTCTACCTGCTCTCTAACGAAACCCTTCAAAGTCATCGGCTCTACCCATTCCTTTTGTTCAGGGTGGAAACCTTGACTATCAAGTTTTTCTAATAGAGAGGATGCAGTATCATCTTCAGCTCTACCAAAGCTTACTGACACTGTATTTTTAATTAGATCCGCATGTCCGTTCTTACGAAACCAATCAAAAGCTTCTTCTTTATTGTCTGTGGTTATTCTTGCACTATAAAAGGGAGTGACACTTACTTTTGTGCCGTCCACTAAACTAAACTCTGAAACACCCACTTCTTGGAGTGCCTCAGGGAGTTGTACCTCAGCAATTTCTTTGAGTTCTTGTTTTGTTAATTTAAGTTCCATCTCTTGATCAGAGATCTTTTCTTCCAGTTGTGATTGTTTTAACGCTAGTTCTGAAATGGTTTTTAACCCTCCATCTTCTACGTTAACACCCATCTCATCTTTACTATCTTCTTCTATACTTTTTAATATTGTCATTTATACCTCTAGTTTTATTGAGTAATATTTATACTCTCTATTATCCCACTTTAGTATTTTTGCACTATTTTTATTAGAAAGTAAAGCGAAATGTGTAGCAACTCCTATTGCCACAGGATCCCCTATTAATAATAAGTAGTCATCATCACTAAAGTTTTGAAGAGAGTCTTTGATTTCAGAGGTGACTGATTCAGGCTCGTACATGATATTGTCCTCTTCAGATAATATAAAGTTCAACTCACCGTATTCGGTAGCTGACAATATATTTTTCTTTTTATCGGGTTTTTGAACCACGTAGACTGTCATAGTTTTCTCTTTTATCTTGGATAGAGTATAGTCCTATATAAGGGATAAGTAAAGTGATAATAATACAAATGTATTATTAGCTATTATATGGATGTAAATTTTTTAAAAAATAAAAACAGTTTTTGGACAGTTTTAGCCAATAGCCCAATATATTTTCATTTACTTTGTTAATTTACAGAGGGTTTTCGTTATATTGAGTAAGGCTATTATCTCAATATTGGATATTTTACTCAATATCTGGTGATTACGTGTGTTTAAATCTTTTTAAATGGCTTTACTTATATTATTTCTTATTATATCCTTATGTTGGATAACTAGAGTGCACATCTTAAAAATTCTATTCACATGAACTCTAGTTATCTACTTAGATTAAAGAGACTATATGCTAGAATACCAATATAAGACAAAACCTTATGATCACCAGAAAGATGCTCTTGAGAAATCATGGGAAAATACAGAACACGCTTTATTTATGGAGATGGGTTGTGGTAAGTCTAAGGTATTATTAGACAATATTTCTATCCTTTATTTAAAAGGTTTAATAAATTCTGCATTAATAGTTGCTCCTAAAGGGGTTTATGATAATTGGGTTGATGGAGAAATACCTACCCATGTACCAGACTATATAGATAAACAAGTTTACAGGTGGTCTCCCTCTGAAACTCAGAAAAACCAAAAGGAAAGGGAAGAGATACTAAAGTTTTCTAAAGATTTAAATTTTGTTATAATGAACATAGAGGCTTTCAGTACAAAGAAAGGCACAGATTTTGCTTCTAAGTTCTTACTTAATAAAAGGGTGTTGTTTGCTATTGATGAAAGCACTACCATAAAATCACCAAGTGCTGCAAGAACAAAGAACACTTTACGTTTAGCAAAGTATGCAGTTCATAGAAGAATACTTACTGGGTCACCAGTTACTCGTAGTCCTTTAGACCTGTATACTCAATGTGAGTTTTTAGATCCAGCCTTACTGGGTTTTAGTAGTTACTATAGTTTTAGAGCAAGGTATGCTGAAATGGTTGATAGAAGTGCAGGTGGTCGTACCTTTAAACAAGTCATAGGGTACAAGAACTTAGATGAATTAAACGAATTACTACAACCTTTTAGTTACCGTATATTAAAGAAAGATTGCTTAGACTTACCTGATAAAGTGTATACAACTCGTAAGATAGAGATGACACCTGAACAAAAGAAAGCTTATGATGAAATAAAAAGATACGCTATGACTGAACTCAGTAATAGTGAACAAGTTTCAGTTACTTCGGTTATTACTCAACTATTAAGACTGCATCAAATATCCTGTGGGTTTACTAGAACAGATACAAAACAAGATGTAGAGTTAAAATCGGCTAGGCTAGAGGAGTTAATGAATATATTAGAAGAAACAGAAGGAAAGGTAATAATATGGGCTAATTACCGCTACGATATACAGAGGATTTTAAGAGCCATACAAGACCAGTATGGTAAGGGCTCAGTAGGTGCTTATTATGGGGATACTACAGACGATGAGAGACGTAATACAGTGCAATTATTTCAAGATAAATCAAGTGAATTGAAGTACATCGTAGGTAACACACAAACAGGGGGATATGGAATCAATTTAACTGCTGCAAATACAGTGGTCTATTATTCCAATAACTTTGACCTTGAGAAGCGTTTACAGTCGGAAGACAGGGCACATAGAATTGGTCAAAACAACAAGGTTACTTATATAGATATTATCTGTAAGAACACAGTAGACGAAAAGATTGTTAACTCATTAAAAGCTAAACAAGATATTGCTTCTAAAGTGCTTGGTGAGGAAAAGTCTTGGAAAGACTGGATAGTCTAGCCAATATAAGATACGTTTTTATACTGGGCTTTTAGTCTGGTTTCTTTATTAAAACCCTGTTTCTTTAAAGACTTTGAAGGTTTATGTACCGTGACCTGTTTCTTTCTCACGTTTACTGGTTTAGGTAAAGTCATAATCCCTTCACGAACTGGACCACCCTCTTCTAATTCTTTCAAAGGCTTAGGAGTATTATACATCAATTGACCAGTGTCTTTATCCCTTACTCCTTTTATCATCTTCCCGTCAAGGACTTGTAGATTTAATGTACCTTCCTCAACTGTGGTATAACCTTTCCAACCCCTTTCTTTAACCCTTTCGGAAATTGTTTCTAAAACTTCCCAATTTGATTTTTCCCAATCTTTTAAATCTTTCACATTATCCATTGTAACTTTATCAAATGCAGCTTCTTTCTCAGCTAGAACCCTGTCATTTCTTAAAGTACCGTCCTTTTTAAATAAATCCTTCTTAATCTTTTTTCTTTCGTTTTTGTATTCGGTAGCTATGTATTCCCTATGTTTAGGGTTTCTATAATCAAGAATCTTATTAGAATATTTTTTATCTAAGACCGTAGGTATAACTCTTGCATTGATGTCTTCTCCCTCTAGCCTGTTAGCAAACTTATCGGCAAACTTATGGTCAGAAGTAACAGAGAAAGAAGGAGATCTACCTGCCGCTAGATGAAAACCTTCTGATTGTTTTGGAGCAGGAACTTGCACACCTAGTTCGTTTCCTTTAGAACCCATCCTTTCAAACCTTATGGGGTCGTGTGTTCCATGGTAGCTGGGTTTATCTACAAAAATTTCTTTCACATTTCCTTGACCTTTAACCTTAGGAGCACCTCTCCAGGCTGCGACTGGATTAAGAGATGCAGCTTTTGCTCCTAAACTTGTAATACCACCAAGAACTTTATCTTGAGCAGGTTGTGGTAATTGTTGAAAACCTTTTTTACCTAGCCACCCTGCTCCTCGGATTAATTTATCACCTGCATACATTTCTAATGGAAGTCTTAACATTGCTAACTCCCAGCCTTTCATGTTATCAGGTATGTCTCCTCTCCCTACACCGTGTTTTGTGCCACCATAATTCCTAACCATAGAATCGGCTAGTTCTTCAGCAGTAAACATAGGTCTTGGTGGATTTCTTCTTTCTCCTGGCAGCATGATTTTATTTTAACTCCATGTATAAACTTGTAAAGGCTTTATTAATTAGCTAAAGGATTTTTACTATCTTCCAACTTTTCTATTTCAATCCAAAGTCTTTCAACATCATTTGTTAATGCAGCCACACTTGCTTGTGTGTCACTGGTGTCAGGGATTTTTATATTGTTTATTTCTTTTTCTAAATATTTAACAGAAGTTTCTATACTAGCAAAACGTTCTTCTATTATTTGTTGAGCATTTTCAGTATCACCAATACCACCTATCTGTGCTTCAAGATTTTCTAATCTATTCACATAAGTAGCACCAGTATATCCAAAACCTGCTAGAGTACCAACGATACCCACCAAAGCTATTAGTTGTGTAGTTTTATTTTCAAACCATTCCATATTTTTCTCCTATAAATTAGGTTGTTGATTAATTAAATTCTGCATTGTGTTAAGGTTTGTTCTAGCTAAACCATAAAACGCATTTATATTATCTGAAATTGACGCATCTGTATAGATTTCTTTTGGTTCGTACCACGTTGTAGCTTGAGGAATAGTGGCTTCTCTATATACATCAAAACCTGGAACATAACCTAAATACGCTACTAATGTTGATTGATCTGCGTATTCTCCTGTTTCTGCTTGTTCTGTCTCTGCCTGTTCTTGTTGATCTTTAATATTGTTAGCAATAATCTCATCTGCAATTTGATCTGCTTCACTTGCAGTCATAACCCCTGAAACTGCTGTATCTATTTCACCTTGCATGTCTTGAACTTGAACATCTGCCATAACTACTTGTGGGTTATTATCAAATGTTGGCATGGGTGTTATAACTGTAGAAACACTACTAACTGTTTGTGAACTACCACCTGACACACTGCTAGTGTCTTGGCTTAAAGAAAGAATAGTGTTTGTTTGCACATTAGCAGAAGCTATTTGGTCAGACATACTGGGTGAACTGCTTGTGCTAATACCACCCCCTGAAACAGAAGAATTGACAGCACTACTGTTTACACCACTAGAATTTCCACCACTATTGCTTCCACTTGAATAACCCCCAGAAGAACTACTAGAAGATGTATTGCTATTAGATGCTGTTCTTATGGACTGACCAACAACATTCAACATAGTTGAAGTTATTCCGCTTCTTGATGTTCTTTCTTCTGCAATTAACTCTGTTTCTTCCTCTAAAACTTCTTCTTCCCTTTCCTCTAAAGCAACTCTTTCTTCTTCTTCTGCAAACTGTTCTTCTATTTCTTCAAATATTTCTTCTACAACTTCTTCTTCAGCGTAAAGTTCTTCTTCAGCTTCTTCGTTACGCTCTTCAGCTAACTCTTCTCTAGTTTCCTCTTCAAACCATT
>Ga0080013_1005703_pt1 | contig 11418 bp, 25 predicted proteins | sample ETNvirenome_6_85_FD_69236 | JGI IMG/M metagenome (GOLD analysis project Ga0080013, IMG submission 69236) | Marine viral communities from the Pacific Ocean - ETNP_6_85 (SPADES assembly) (version 2) | ecosystem: Environmental > Aquatic > Marine > Oceanic | place: Pacific Ocean | collected 2013-06-19
GCTTTGTCCATTTCCTTCTGTAAAATCTTCTGCTCTTTCTGTCTTAAACGCCTCCCCATGACATACATTCCAACAAGAATACCATTGAGCATTAATGAAGCCCCTAAAATCAATTCCATTGTATTGACTTACCTATGGTTCGGATCAATGGGAATTTATATTCAATGGGATAGGAACAAGCATCCAGGGCGTGGGTTAATTCTATATTGCTCTTATCAATCCCGCCCTTCTTATCACGCTGCACTTGTTCTAAATCCTTTATAAGATATTTACATTTAGGATCGACAGTCATTCCAACTTTACCAGTAGCATCAATCAGCTTCCTGTTTAAAGCGTTAAGCCTATCCCTATGGCTTGGATGTGCCTTGCGTGCTGAAACCTTATAGCCGTGATCTCTTAAGATTTGATGATCAGAACGATGGCTTGTAGTAGACCTCGCTGAACCAGCAGGATCAGGGAATACATTAACTACATCAGGGTAACGCTTCTTCATCTCTTTAGCCATTAGTTCAGTATTAGAGTTTGATTGCCTTATCTCATCGAAGTAATGAATTGTCCCATCGGTATATTGACACGCTAATACTGCGGTCATATAATCTACATTCTCGTCCATACCCCACCATTTATTTAAAGATAGTTCGTCAGCTCGTTTAAGATGAGTGTCCCTGTCGAAGTTATAGGCGGCTCGATTCCCGGTGCTTTCGAATGATCCCTCCATTTCTTGACGATACAGCCTCCCATCCATATTAGACTTTAATCGTTCAATCTCATCCTCGGCTACAAAGCCGCCTTCAATGGTTTTAAATTGCCATGATTGCCATTCAGGATCAGCCTGCCCTCTCATATAAAGATCATACATGGCGTTATATCCAGATGGTGTCCCGATAAACATAGCATCGCCCTTACTTATAGCTAACATAGGAAGAACAATCTCTTCCCAGACGTGAGGTTTGAAGTAAGCATATTCATCAAGGATAACTCTATTAAGGCCAGCACCACGTAAGCTGTCTTCATTATCCGCACCCTTGATGCAAATCTCTGCATCATTGGGTAAAATAACCTTCAACTCTGATTCGTTTATTCTCGCCTTGCCACGAAAGATTTGACGTAAAACAGGGAAGGCAATCATTTTCCCTTGACGATACGTCGGTGCTATAAACCACCTCGATTCCCCTGGCTGTATGAATCCCGAACATAGCCACATCAATGCAAGATAAGTCTTCCCCCATCGCCTCCCGGCTACAATCACCTTGAATCTGTGCTGATCGTTTAATATTTCTTTTCGGGTTTCGTCTTTTGTCCACTTCAAATATCAAATACTTTTATAGGCTCTTGCTTAATAGTCTGATCAATACGTTCTAACGCTCTTCCTTCTGTTCTGTCTGCTATAAATTCTACTGCCCAACGCTCTGGTCTATTCTGTGTAGCTAACTCATATACCTTATGCAGCATCTTTTCTCGCATAGATTTGCCAGTGGTTTCATCTACTTCATCGCTTTTAGAGTTTAATATGTCAGCAATAGCCAAACCTTTCTTTGGCCTGCCTTCTGGATTACCAGATTGTCCCGGCATGAAACCTTTCCCCGTTATCCCTCCAGGTAATTTACCGTTGCTTTGGCGTTGTTTTTTAACATCAGCCATCAAGCTCTACCAACGCCATCATTAAAGCTTTATTTATTTTGTCGAACAATTCCTTCACCTTATCAGAGTCAATCTCATATACATCGAACTCTAACCTCCAATTACCGGTAGTTTTTAAATTCTTTATGCCAACGAGTTCAACTGTTAATGCGTTTTCTTTCAATAATCCATCCCGGAATGAAATTGAGATGTTTTTTCTTTTACCGCCCTTGTTCATAAGTCGCTTTAATTAGGTTTTGGCGGTGTGAGGAAAACAACTAACCCTTACACTATATAGGGCGATTGTTGGGGTTATTTATAGATTATATAGACCGTCTGCTTTTTTTAGTGCATTTTTCCAATGCTCGTAAACTGTTGATTTATCTAGGTTTAAAGAGATTGCAATCTGTTTAAATGAATATGTAAATATTTTTAATTCGACTACTTTTCGTTGGGGTTTTGTTAGCTTTGAAAGCCATAAAACAGTAGATCTGATTATAGAGAGCCTTTCCATTGCTTTAGCAGCAAGGTCAGATTCTTCATCGTATATGTAAATTTCTGTATCTTCTATACTATCCCAATTAGCAGGATCATCCGTATTTACTCCGTGCTTTTGATTCATTTGATACCTTTGGCATGTGTTTATAATTCATTATGTTAATAATTTAGTAAATATATCTGTTTGATTAGGATCGTAGTATTCATCAAGTTCCGCTCTTCCTCTTATCTTCCATACTTTTGACTCTATTGCTTTCATAGTTCTGCCGGGAAAGCACTCAAATAACTGCCTTGATGTCATTCGACCTTGTTTATATAAATCGTAGCACTTAACTATATAATCTGGATTGATTGAATTACCGTTTTTATATATCCAGCGTTTCCCATGTGCATTCTTACGATTTATTTCTCTTACTTTTCTTTGTGATAATCTAATTTTTTTATTCATTGCGACCCCTCTTTAAAATAAGTTTAATTGACTTTTAGTGTACTTTTGCATAATACCTTTGCCGCTTTCATTTAATTGTTTCTGTAAATTTATCATATATAGAGCATTGAATTTGTATCTGCTTTTATAATCCACATATAAATCATTGTCGTTCATGCCCATTTCTTTGATATATTTTTTAATACCCTGCTGTACTGCCGGATCTGCATTTAATACGCTTTTACCGCTTTCAATGCTTATATTAAAATTGCCCCATTTTGTCATTATACTACCCATAGATGCAGATAATATAAATGACGTGCTGTCTACGCTATACCACGGAAATTCTTTTATTAAGCCTAACGCTGTAACGGCAAAACCATGCGTCTTTACGACAGGCAAATAATCAAATACCTCAGTCAGCCAATTCTTTTTTGTTTTGCTTGACGCATCGTTTGCAGGAGAAATTCCTATGTAATCAATATTTTCTAATATCTTATCTATGTATTTAGAATTTTCGTACATATGATAGACATGAATTAATTCATTGTACTTGAATGTTCTTAACATCTCATATAAATTATCTAATCCTTTTTTAGCAGCATCATCTTTTTGTTTATTTGTTGGAACTTTATTTTTTTCGCCTGGAATTACATCTAAAGTTACAAATCGCATGGTATTGAAATAATGGGAATAATTTTTTTTGAATTGTATTAAGAATTCTATATAATCTTGCAGATTGATATAATCGCCCTTATTCCATACACTAAAAGCTCCACTATCAATTATAATATTTTGTTTGATCAAAGGTTTGCTTTTTATTATTGTGCTGATATATTTTTTGATATCGTTAGGATATGCGAATGTAACTAACCTATTACCATGATTAGTAATTAAAAATTCGTCTACTACCGTAAAGCTTCCTGCCCAATATATTTTCATGAATTATCCCATTCTGCTGTAGGACAAAACGAAATACCCCCTCGTGGCATAAATTTCCCGGTTACCTTGATATATTTCGGATTCATTAATGTTCGCAAATCTTTAAGCATTCTACACACACAGTCTTCATGGAATTCGCCGTGCATACGATAAGAACCTAGATATAATTTCAATGATTTAGATTCAACACATAACTGATCGGGCTTGTATTCTATTAAAATAGTAGCAAAATCCGGTTGTCCTGTCTTAGGGCACAATGAAGTGAATTCTGGAGCATTGATTTTTACTACATAATCAAGATCTGGATGTTGATTGTCAAATGTTTCTAATAATGAATTATCTGGTTCGTCATATTTATAGTTTGTTTTTTTTATGCCTAAGGTTTTTAAATTTTTAATATCACTCATATTTAATCGGATCCTTCATATTTGCCTTTTCAAATGCTTCTAATCTTTCAACGCATGAACCGCACTTACCACAAGCCAGTTCTCTGCCCTTATAACAAGTCCATGTTAAGGAATAGTCAACTTCAAGCGTCTTACCTATTTTAACTATAGCTCCTTTGTCGATATCTAAATATGGAGCCACTAATTGTACTCGATGCCAATCTGCTAATTTGATAGTCTTAATCATTGCATCAACAAATTCTTTCCGACAATCTGGATAAATATCATGATCTCCTGCATGAGCTCCATAAAATAAACAGTCTGCTTTTTTTGCTATAGCATAAGAAGTCGCTAACGATAACATAACCATGTTTCTGTTAGGAACTACTGTTTGCTTCATGTTTTCATCCGCATAATGACCTTCTGGAACATCCCAATCTTCACGAGTGAGAGCCGATGGTGCTAATAGATTTAATACAGATAGATCAAGGATTTTATGATTGATGTCTAATTTACTGCAGGTCTTTGTCGCTACATTTAATTCCTTTTTATGTTTTTGTCCATAATTAAACGATATTGCACTAACATCATATCCATCATGTTTTGCATCATATAATAACGTCGTGCTATCCATTCCCCCCGATAGTATTACAACAGCTTTTTTCATTTTATACTCCCTTTGTTAGATTAAAAAATTCTTGCCTCACTTTTGGCTTTTCCATAAAGATTCCTTTTAATGTCGAGGTTATCATCTCGCCTCTTTTTTTAATACCTCGCATTTCCTGGCATAAATGACGGCCTTCTATGATTACGCCTATGCCTTTTGGTTTTAAGTTGCGATACAAAAACTCTGCAATGTTATTTGTTAAATATTCTTGAGTGTTTAATCTTTTTGAATAATATTCTACTGTTCTTGCTAATTTGCTTAATCCAACAATCTTATTGTTAGGAATGTAACCGATATGAGCAACACCGAAAAAAGGTAATAAATGATGTTCGCAAAATGTATGATATTTAATATCTTTTGAAATTATCATTTCGTCGTATCCGTTAGATTCAAATGTAGTAAACTCAAATCTTTCAGGGGTTAATAATTCATCCCACATTTTTGCTATACGTTTAGGGGTGTCTTTTAATCCTTCACGATTTATATCTTCACCGTTAAGAGTTAAAAATTCTTTTATATTATTTTCTAAAGGATTTGCCATAATTTGTGCTGTTGTACTGATAGTTTCCATGTGGGGTTCTCCATACATAGTTTAATACAATGTTTTACATTCTTATCGTTTGGATTTAAATTATCAAAATGTGGGGATATAAAATACTCTTTAGCTTTAATCTTTGTATTTGGAATTGATTGTCCACTATGCCTTACCCATCTTAATTCGTCGCAATGAAATTCATTCCTTAATTCCCATTTTTTCAATATAATATGTTCAGCAATTTTCGGAGAGAGAACAACCCAATCCATTTCCGGAGGTTGTTTTATACCGCTACATTCGACAGACTGTTTATACCCTAAATCTTTGAAATATTTAATAATTTCCGGGGTTAGTTGGTCTGTAGGTTCTCCACCCGTCCAGACAATCCAAAGTGCTTTATGTAATGAAGCAAATTTACCAATATCTGACAGATTCATTATGCCACCACTTTCAAATTCGGTATCACAATAAACCTTTGATTGATAACAAGCATGCTTAGCTGAGCATCCTTGAAGCCTAACGAATAAGGATGCTTCACCGGTTCTTGTTCCTTCACCTTGAAGTGAATAGAATAATTCCGAAACGTTTAAGGTGCTATTGCTACTGATGTCGGTGTCTCCCATAATTTTAAATACTCCAATTTTAAGTTATTTTCATATTTATGTTGATACTTATTCTTGAGGATTTTATAAAGCCATGCTGCTATGTTTTCAGCAGTTGGAGTAAAAGAAGTTTGGATACTATTGAAATCTGGGTAAGCATAAAAAAATGTTTCCATAACTTTATCTTTTTCCCAATACATAAATCCATGATCTAATTTATCATGTACTTCTTCCATGAGTATTTTTTTAACATCTTTAAAATCCATAATCATTCCGTTTTCTGACTTACCTTCTAAATCTATAATGTCTCCTGATAGTGCTACTTCTACTCTATATCTATGACCGTGCGGATTCTTACATTTGCTTTTATGATAAGGAACACGATGACCCATGTCGAACTCAACATATTTAGTTATTATCATTATCTTTCTCCCTTTTTCGCTTTACCTGGTTAGCTGTTCTTCCTTCTCGCTTTAAGAGTTCGTTCAATTTGCGTTTTTTACGCTTTCGGTCTTTGGCTTTTTTATTAACCATAAATTTCAGCCCGACCTGCCAGCCGATTCAGCCAACCTTAAACGAACCTTTTTTATCGGGCATTTTTTCATTTTTAAAATTCTATTCTCTCCGGTTTGATGACCGCAGTAATAAGTTTCTTTGTATTTTGCTGATAATGCACATTTCATTTTTATAATAACACAATATTCAAACATTGTCCTGGATTTTAATTAAAGCCAATTCTGATTCTGATTTCATTAAATGGCGGCATTTAACACAATATTTAACAGTCCCTCTTTCTGTATGAACTGTAATATCCTTATGCTGTGGGCATATTAGTTTAATTTTCTTAATTCCATTTCCTTCTTTTGTTTTTACATAATCACTACGCAACCAGTTCTTAAAAGCAGCATTATAATTCTTGTACGTCTTCCCATTGGCCAACATCCAATCCTGCCACTTTTTAAATTCGCCAGACACATCTACCTTCTCAAATTCAGTAATCAAGGCATCGATATTTATATCCGCTAATTGTTCTTTTTTTCCTCTTTTATCTTTATCTTTAACCTTATCTTTATCTTTATCTTTAGCCCCTTGTAAGGGGCTTATAAGGGGCTTATAAGCCTTATCCAGATATTTTAATAAATTAAATTTCTTTAAACGCATAATAGCAGATAGGTGAGCTCTATTTTTTTCATTTAAACGCCCGTATTGGAATTCAATAAAGTCTTTAATGAACCAGCGTTTTCCACCATCAAATTCAATGAATTGCTTACTAAATGTATTCATAATTTCATGAGGGAAAAATTTACCGCAAAAATATGAAGCAAGTTCAAAATCAACCTCCCAGATCCCAGCATGATCACACTGATCTAATAAATACATCCAGAATACTTTTTCATTATTATTCAACTTCCTGAACCATCGTTTCTTCCATTTGTCAGAATCAGTAAATCGTTTAGCCAAGTTCTTTTAACCTCTCTCGTAATTCCTTGCGATGTTCTTTTGAATTATACCAAGATTTCCGGGGTAATCCATTATCCCCAGCTCTCATATTTGATCTAACGTGGAGCTGAACAATCGTATCCTCACCAAGTCTTTGTAGCTGCCATTCATGATGCTCTAATGGGTTTGAAGTGAAATAACGATGGCAACCATAACAAAGGGCTGCACAATTCTCCTCATCAAATCGGGTGTTGTATCTTGATCGTCCGATAAAATGAGAGCAGTGCAACCCTTTTCTTGCGGAAGGGGAAAATCTATTCACAACTTTCTGACATCGCTGACAAGTCCAATGATCACGTGTCCTGATAATATCAGAGAAAAGCTTATCAGCAGTTGTTCTTTTAATAGCCATTATGGTATATCAGAAAAAGCAACAATTCCAGGGCATTTGATTCTGTTACCGTCTTCATTATAATACAGATTATAGTATACACGCCCATTCTCTTTTCGTCCGGAGAGGTAATCTATCTCCAGCCCAGCCTTAACTAAGATACGCTTACGCTCTTGACCGTCAATAAGCCGATGTGCTCTTTTATGAAGATCAGAAGAGGTCGGCATCGGTGTGTGGTGGAATATGTTGTTCTGTATTGTCTGATGAATCGTCTTCTTTTCGATTGTCTAATTCAGCTTGTGCAGCTCGTGAACGATCTGATAAATTACCGGATGAGGACATTAGAAGCCATTCAAGGTAATCATCTGGTACGTCTCCCCATTTTTCGCCTTTATGTTTACCAAACCAAACTTCACCATTTTTTATCTCTGATTTTTTTACAGATTTACTTGTTTGGACATATTTATTCCCATCAAATTTGCCCAAAAAGACATCAGCATTAAATCCTAACCTGCTTAATCCTTTTGTTAAAGCATCTGTTGCAACTTTCTTTACTGCATCTCCATCAACACGAGCCCCTTTCATAAAATGGATAGAAGACTCAATGGGAAATTCACCTTTTTCATCTTCATAAGAAAACCACAAAACAGATTGATAAATAATAAGTTCATCAATTACATTAATTGTAGTTTCTTTTGTTCCCCAGCTAATACCGAAGACACCAAATTGTTCAGTCGCATTTTGAATCTGATGTTGAGCATCAATAGCAGTGAAGCCACCGTGCTGGTCTACGTGTTTGGTGTGGGCAGGATCTGTAATACATACCAATTCCCACAGTTTCATATTGTTGTCCATAGTAACCTCCCTATGAATAGTATTATGTGAATCGAGAGATAGACCGTGCCGAGTAGTACAAACACAGCTATCATCATCTCGAAGTATTTTTCCATTGTTTCAAAGTATTTAATCATGATGCCTCCTTATCAAGTATCGCCTTAACAAAGCCAGTCAAATCTACGTGATGACTTTTGTTCGACGTCTCTAAAGAACAGCACTCCAACCAAGCACCACGTCCATCCCACTTGTTCAAGTAATCCTTGATGCCCTCCACCATATCATCAAAAGTATAACGGTGTGTGGAATATTCTCTATCTTCTTCTCCGGTCCACGCAACTGTGAACCAAAAAGCAACCGTTTCCAAATCGTCCAAATAGACGTGGTAAGCCTTACCCCATCGCTCTGTATGAATCGTAGTGCAGTAGCTCGAAGGAAGATAATAGGTGTGTGGAAATGTTCGATCCCCATTCTTGTTCCTATAATCGCAGACCAAAAAATTATTTCCTGGATGAATACGGTTTACTTTGATGCTGACCTTTGTTCTGCCGCCATTCCAAACAGGCTCATGTATTACGATCGGTTTCATTTAAATCCTCCTTTTTTGTTACTGTTATCCCATCAGATTCCAAGATCCTAAAAACCCGAATCATTATCCGATTGATTTCAGTCTTCTCCATCTCTTCGGGGAACTCAACAGTCCATTCCCCCATAGTGATTTCTGTGGTATCTATTTTTTTACCTCATTAATTAATGAATTAATCCCAATTTCTAAATCATCAGAGATTTTACTGCACGACTTTAAACATGCCTCTTTTTCTCCTTCGTCTCGGTGAGGTGCTTCAGTATAAATCTTTAAATTAGCTGCTTTATTTCGTAAAACTTTCAGCTTTTCAACGGTAACAATTTTCTCAATTTTTCCAAGCGGTTTGCCAATAATATGACGTTGCTGCATTGCGTTTATCATATACACTCCATTTTGGCTATCGCATTCATTAGGTTAACCGCTTTAACATTCTTTTTTCCCATCTGCATCTTGGCAACCCTATCGGCTTTCATCTTTTGATACATCTCGTGATAGGATGGGTGACATATTTCACAATAGAAACCGGTCACCATATTAGAATTAGGATTTTGAAACGGTATTTTAGTACACTCGTGTCCTTCTTTACATTTCATTGTTTCTTCCTCTTATTTTGAATCAATTGCTTCAAACGTCTAAATCCAGCTCCATCTTTTTTAAGCTTGCCCTGCTTGATAAGCCTGATGTAGAGATTTATCAAGCTTTGCGGTGATATATATGTACTCATATTCATTGTTTATCCTCTCTTTCTTGTTATGTATTTCTTATTTATCAAATCCCAATCTGGATAATGCACCGTAGATGACCTGCGTATATTTGGATCACGCCGTTCTTCTGATTTTCTTTTCAAAGATTTATTGTAGATAATGTCAAGACATTTATTACACATCCCGAAGCTTGTATCTCCATCGGTATCATCGTAGAGATTTTCACATTCTATACAAGTATATTCTTCAGTCATTACTCCACCTCACTTTCATCTTCTTCTTTTAGCTCTGCAAAATAATCTTCCATACCTTGATAAAAGCAGTTTGGGTCTCCTTTATATAAAAGCAATCCATGATTATCACAAGGAATACCATCTAAAAAATCCATGTATTGTATTTCTTTTTCAGTAAATTCCATCACTCCACCTTGCTTTCACCATAGACCTGTTTCTTCTTTTATTTTATTCATTTCCTTATCCCTTCTATTTTGTCGATTCGAACTGGTTTACCATTGTCTATTCTATAATTAATGTCTTGATTAACTTGTACAATCTTAAAACCTATAGGAAGCATCCATCTAGACAGGAGTTCATTCCCAGCTATATCAGCTTCCTGTCTAGTTGCAAACACTTGTGCATTAAAGATGGGTTCCTCTCCAGTCTTACCTGTAAATAACATTCCAGCTTTATAGCCTGTCATAGTTGGTTTATCTTCTTTTTCAAGAAGCTCTTCTTTACGACATTGTATCCAAAATTCTTCATCGGCATGACCATTATATAATTCTGGATATAATCTCATATTTTCTTCTAATATTCCTTTAACTTTTCCCATTACTTTCCTTTACCTTATCTGAAATTAATATACCATCAAGATGGTCGATTTCGTGTTGTGCAACTATCGCAACTATCCCATCAAGCCTTAATGTCTCACGTTGATAGTTCATATCATAATACTTGATTGTTATTGAGGTATTTCTTTCAACAGTGTATTCTTTTTTCCCAAGCGACAAACATCCCTCTGTGCTATTTATTACCACACCGTGACTTGTTTTAATTGATGGGTTGATCAAATTAATCCATCTTCCATTATTTAATTTTATTGTGCAAATCCGATCCGTCAACCCAACCTGGTTTGCTGCAATACCAACACCTTTTTCTCTTAAAGGAACACTTCTTATTAAGAACTTATTTAGCTTTGTTTTATATCCAACACCCTTAACATATTCGCAGGGTTTTTCAAGAATAGGGTTGCCCTTTTTAACTACCTTCATGTTCACCTTTCCCCCTTAATATAAAACAGGTTGTATTTGATGGGTTGGGCCATGGCTTTCCGCTTTTCCCATCTAACCATTTAACTCGACCCATAGATCTTATTTCAGCCCCTGCTTCAACTAACATATTTATAAATGACATTGTGTTAATCATTACAACTACGGTTTTACCTTTTTTATTTTCTTCAATGGCTTTACGAACAAAAGCCGTAGGTCCTTTACCATTTTTCCCATCTGATTTTCTAAAAGGTGGATTTAAGTATGTACTGTTGCCCCAATCTATTTCTGTACCGTCAATTCCATCCCAAGGATATGGACACGGATCAAAGTCAAAATTAAATTCCTCATCTAGTTCATTATATATATCTGGTGGCGTTAGCCAATATTCTTTTTTCACTTCCCCCACTTCCCTCTTAAAAGTATCATTGCCATAATCCCATAGTTAGCCAGATCCATAAATGAATCTTCTATGGGTTCATTATTCGGCGTGGCATCGCTCTTCAGTAGATTTAAAAG
>Ga0080013_1005704_pt1 | contig 11415 bp, 5 predicted proteins | sample ETNvirenome_6_85_FD_69236 | JGI IMG/M metagenome (GOLD analysis project Ga0080013, IMG submission 69236) | Marine viral communities from the Pacific Ocean - ETNP_6_85 (SPADES assembly) (version 2) | ecosystem: Environmental > Aquatic > Marine > Oceanic | place: Pacific Ocean | collected 2013-06-19
CTTGTATTCTGATAAGCCTCCCACCCTTCTCGGCAATCAAATCATAAACCGTTTCCCCGAAGGGTATGCTTACGTTGTAGCCCAAGGACACCAGCTTTGCAGATACAGCAAGCTCCGCAACGCTCCCTGTTCTTCTGTTAATATCCATCCATCCACCCTTTCATTTCACCAAAGTTTCGGTGAACGAAACTTTCACTGACAAGTGTTCGCGAACACTTACTTTTCTTCCCTCAATCTCTCTATTAAAGCTTGGAAAACTTCAGCACCAACCTTCTTGTCGGGTATAAGAGACATCAGCTCTGCATTAGTGTCTTCTTCACTGTAGCCCCAGTCACGCTCCATTCTTCTGAAGTGCTTTTCTAAAACTCTGGCAGCAGCGGATGCTGGCAATCTCTTGATTGCGTTTTCGTCGAAGGTCAATCCAGACTCAGCCAACTTCACCTTTCTAAGAACAGCCTTTCTGGCGTAAGTGTCTGCACTGTTTTTATCCCTGTCGGGGAAGTCCTGCTCTAGTATATTCCTAACTGCTTGACTCAAGATTAGGTCATCTTTTGTGTCCCATATCTGTATTTCTTGCCCACGCAACCTTTCATCTATCCACTTGTTGGCAGCATCTCCGGCGATTGCATTTTTATTTGCTTCCTTATTCAGCTCTTCATCTATCCACTTTTTAGCTTTGTCATCTTGGATAAAGTTAGGTGCAATAAATCTCTGCCCAAAAAATCTAAGCAGCGGATCGTTTTCCCAATTCTCCCTTCCCTCGACAGGCTTTTTGGGAACGAATTGCCCGATTAGATTTCCTGTAAAGGTTTTAACCAGTTTTTTAACTCCTATCGGACTAACGCCTAATGCTTGCCCAACTATAACATACCCCTGCTCTGTGCTTTCTGTTTTCTGGTGTTCAGGGTCGGCCTTGAGGAACCTTTCTGGTATAAGCTCTCTCCCCATCCATGTGTCAGTAATCTGACCTTCAGCCCCTCCCGTAAACTCTGCCCAAGCCTTTGGGAATGGATGGGATTGCGATGCCAAAGTTTGTAATAAGGTTGATTCCCCTGCCGGAACGGGGTCAACAGGAGCGACATCTCCAGCCGCTCTGAGTCCGATGCCAGCCGACTCCTTCGCAATATCCTTCCAGCTCCTGTCGGGGTCTTCCCTTAATGCCATAGTGACGACCCCCTCTGCAATGTTTGCAAGAGCTTTGACTATGTCCCTCTTAGGGAGAGTCCAGTAATCTCTCATTAAGTTTTTACCATCCTCATCCCTAATATAATTGTCTCTAAAGAAAATCCAATTATTTTCCTTAATCCTCTCAGGAACCATTGCGTAATCTTCAGCATACTCAGTCAGGTTTCTGTGTATTAGTGCTGTGGTTGGCACTCCAACAGCCAATCCAAGCCTCGCCCAAGCCTTCTTGCCAGCATTGCCGCTTATCCCTCCTTCCTGTCCCGAAAGTCTGGCAATATCTCTTGCCGCACCTTGCATTCTGGCATTATAAAACATGAAGAGAAGGTCAAGGTCTTTCCCTTTCTCACCAATCTTGCTGAATTGAGGAGAACCAGCCTGAGTTGTAATCTCAGTTCTTATCTTCCTCATTAACTCTGGATTTTTTCTAGCAAAGGATTCCCAATCAGTAACATCCTTCCAGTTGGTAATGTCTCTCCGCTTACCCACGCCGTGATGTCTTGCTGCTCGTTTAATTGCAACTATCTTCCCCATTTCCTCGATGGCATCTGGGAGGATGTCTATGTAGGAGCCTACCTTCCCTCCAGCTTGCATTATCTTCGACCCTGTTGACCCAACAAGCCTCCCGTCATATCTAGGCAACCTCCGTGATGCCTCGTATACTGGGTCTATAGCTTGCCTTAATGTGTTACCAAGAAATCCCGATTTGAGTAGCTCTATATATTCCTTTGGCGGGTTCTTTTGCTGTCCTCTTAACGCCAATACAAAGCTGTTTGCGTAATCACCAACAAACCTTGCCCAATCAACCGGATTTGCCTTTAGACCATATTCAGAGGTGATGGCATTGGTTGGGAGATCAGAAGCAAGGGCATTAACTAGCTGGAACGGGACGCTCCATTTTGTTGTGCCTACCTTGAATGGCTTGGAAGTTTGGTGAAGGAATCTCCCCGCCCACGTCTTTCTAAAATCAGACACATTGCCTCCAAAAGACTCAATAGCCTTTGCGACAGTCCCGTCTACTGCATACTGCTCCAGCTCTCCATTCCTCATAACATGAAACACACCTTCAGACCCTCCCTCTGGCACACTTTCCCAAGTGTCACCAGTTTTTTTGAGCTTACGCAGAAATGGCCCCATACCCTCCCCCATATCCTTTCCTACTGTCTTCTCCATCTCATTAACAAACTCCAACTTTGCCAAGTTGTGTTCTATTGAAAGCGTGGTGTCTATCAGCCTGTTTCTAAAAGACTCATTAGGGCTTGCTATAGTCATCAGCGGGTCATCAATGCCCGTTATGGCATGAAGCACCTTCTTGTCCCCCGACCTACCCGCCACGGTTTTGGATAAGTATTTATCAAGCATGAATGGAGCGTAGAAAACATTTCTAGCCTCCATATCAAGTCGCTGCTCCTTGCTCACAATTCCTCCCTTTTCTAAATCCCTCAACATTCTTCTGGAGGACTGTTGAAAGCTTTCCCCGAACCCTTCAAGCTTCTTCCATCCCTCGTTACCAACAGAATCTTTAAGCTGTTTAAGAGCATTGCCAGCCATCTCTGGAGTCCAGTAGATAACCTCCCCCGACCCGTCTATCGCGGCAGCAACCCTCTTGTCGCTTCTTGACTTCAGTGACTTTTGAACCCCCTTCAACTCTGAGACATATTCCTTTAACTCTTTAGGAGGCACATCGCCGTGTTCCTTTTTAATGGCATCCAGTAAATTAGAAACCTCATCCAACTGAGATTTCCTCGCGTTGCCATCTTTAAGTCTGCTTTCTATCCTCTTGATAAAAAGATATTTATCGAAATCATCTGAAAGACCTGCCTCAGATACTTTCTTTGTAACGTGCTGGTCGTGATGCAAAACCTTAGCTTGCCCTTTGCCTCTTGCCGTGTGAAGCAGGTCGAAGTCTGTCCCTAAGTCAGACCTGTTAGGGTCTTTTGCGAGTCCCATTTTCTTTGCCAATCCATGCAAAGATGAAATAGCCCCATGCTCATTTGCTAACTGATGCCGAGCCTTGCCAAAGAAGCTCATAAACCCACCAGCTTTCTCATCCTTAATGGCGGGAGGCGAGTCTCCAGAACTGATCTGCCTCTCAACTATGCCGAGTTCATTAGCACCCTTCTTTGCCCCCTTCGCTACAATAATTGCTGGCTTGGTAATCTCAAGCATCCCGTCGAGATTTCCAGCAATGTTTTTGTTTCTTACCGCCCTCGAAAGAACCTGACTCAGCCTAAGCTCATCATTTTGTCCTGTTATTAAAGGCTCTCCCTTATCCGCCCTAAATAGCTTTGAGTTTATGTAGTCCACTTCATTCTGGATATTGCCAATTAACGTCCTTCTTCCTTGAGCAGCCTGTTTGCCAGAAGCTCCTCTGTCTGATTTAATTTCAGTTTTTATACCCTGAATCTTCTTTAAGAGGCGTGATTTTTCAGCCTTGAGGGTGTCAGAAGCAAAAGCATTTAACATTTCACCTTGACTGTCTAAAACACTTTTACCTTCCGCCCTGCTTGCTCCCTGAATCGCGCCAAGCCCTCCGTTCATAAAGAACATTGCAAGATTTCTGGTAATTATGCTCTGAGGATCAACCGGAAGACTCTTTCCCTCGTCCAGAACCGACTGAGCTTGAAGCGCACCTTCGTTAACAACTGCCCCTTCAGTGCCTCTTACTAAAACCCTTCTGAAATAGTTTTTAGCCATTGACCCCGTGACCTTGTCAATGGGGAGAGTGCCGTATAGCCCGTATTCAATTTGCTCTCCAGCAGTGGATAGCTTTCCAGATGTTGCATCTCCAGCCACCTTCCCAAGTGCAGCACCAGTAAACCCTCCAATGATCTTACCCCATGTTCCAAGAGGTGCTCCGTACTTATACCCCTTATACGCAGCCACCCCGCTTGTCCCTGCCCCCCTCATTTCCTCCATAAACTTCTTATTTATGGCTTCATCTTGCCCTAATAACGACAGTAAAAGCGTGTCTGGCATAAGGCCACCTATGATTCCATGCCTCTCCCAGTGGTCGCGTTTCCCGTATCTCTTTGGGTTAGAATCTGCCAGCCCAAACGCCCATCGAGAAACCTGTCCTCTTTTCCCCTCCCAATCCTTCGGGGTTTCGTAAGGCTTTCTAGCTTCCACCCTCGCCTTCTTCATTTGACTTGCGGTGAGTTGGCTAACCTTGGAGGGGTGCTTCTCTTCCTCCCGCCCTATAGGGTTTATAAACTTTTGCGGGGTTCTTTTTTCAAATTCCTCCCTGCCCTTCCCTGAAAGCCTCATCCACAGTTGTTCTTGATCCTCTTCTGACATTCCTGCGATCCTTCTTAGCGAGGGATGTGGGAACTCTTTAGGAATGAATCCTCTTTCCTTTTCAGTAGACATGAACGGAACACCCTTAACAACATTGCCTTCGTGCTTTTTGCTTCCAGAAAACTTTATACCGTGAGACTTCATAAGCTCGTCTTCGTACATCGGGGGAACCCTATCACTGCCTCTGACATCCGGCCCCAATGGCTGCTCAAACTGCCTTAACGGAGATGGTGGCTCATCAGCCTTTTTAGGCGGAGCGTTGGTTAGGCTTCTAAGGTACTCGAAGTCAATAGGTGGCTTATCTTCCTCTTTTTCATCCTCCTCCATCTCCTTCACAGGGGGAGCATTCGTCAAGCTTCTAAGGTACTCGAAGTCGATTGGCCCCAAGAACTGTTGAGGAGCTTTCTGAAAAACAGTTTCGTCTGCCATATCTATTCTTCCGTGCTTCTACGCCAGTTGTTGAGCCAAGAGTAATAGTCGTCCAAAAGTTTTTGTTGGTGTTCAGGTATCGGCCCCTTCTGGCTCTCTTGGAGAGCATCGATAAATAAAGACCTTTCCCGTGGAGTGCTAAGTGATTCAATGTAATCTGCCGCCGTCTTTGTTTCACTTTCAACCACCCTGCCGTATGGTAACCCCCGCCTCACAGGCGGGACATCCGGATCGACTTCCTCCCCGTATGGTAATCCTCTCCTTACAGGATAAGACTCCTCTGCTTCGGGGGTCTTTTTTACATCAGCAGGATGCACTGCCGGATCACGGCCCTTGATGGGCTGGTCGAGAGGGTCAATAGTAGTTGCGGGTGTAGGCTTCTGATTGGCAGCGGGTTTAACGCCTTCGTAAACTGTTGGCTTACTCTCTTCTTCCAGCCTTTCCGCTTCTTCCTTAACATCCTTCCCTCCCTGTCCGTAAGCCTTTCTAAGATCGGATATGTTTTTGACTCGTATTCTGATAGGCTTGCCGTCCGAAAACATTCCCGCCTCTATCTTCAATCCCTCGTTAGCTCTATTAATCCAATTTTCCCCTTCTTGAGTATTTGGATTCATTCTATCCTCTTCTCCAGCGTTAATTCTCCATGTGCGGTAATGAAATACATCGTCAGCAGTCTTTATATCAACATACTTATAAGGGGCTTTCCTTTGTTCAGCAAGGTGAGCCTTGAGGATTTCGTCATCCATTCCGTTCATTCTGCCAATGGCTCCTTTAATAAACTCAGGGTCAGCGTAGCTATCGTCTTTGTGCCCTAATTCAGCATAACCGAGGTTGACCCCCTTTTTCGCTTTAATAAGCCTATCATACCTGTCTTGCAGGTTGCCTAACTCCTTCAAGCCTTCCAGATAGTCATCAGCAGTTGCTTCCGAATTGAATGCTATGTGGGATGGGGAACCTCCCCAATCTCCCCCTCTTGCTCTTGAATAAGCCTTTTTAATATCTGGAGAATATCTTTCAAACAGCTTATCTCTATCCTTAGTCTCCTTGGCTTCAGCTATACCTTCATCCACTCCTGCTGCGGCTTTAGCCTTTTCCCCTGCTTCAGAAATCTCAACCGGAAGCTTTCTCCGCCCCATACTAAACTTATCTCTAAGAAGTTCGGCATCTAGTCCTTCAAAATTAAGGGCCAATGCGTTGAATCCTTCTTCATTTCCCTCACGCCCCAAAAGTTCAGCATTAGTTAAAGCACTTTCAAGACGGGTAGCTTTGTCCTTCTGGCCTTCCCCCTTCAGATATGCTAACCGCCCCCAAGCTGCCGGAGATTGGGAGTAAGCGTCTAACAAGTCACCACCGACACCTATGTATCCTTTATGAGCATCTTCCTGCCTCTCTCTCATTTTAAGATGGGCTGTTTTCGCTGCTTCAGTTGCTTTAGCGTAAGCAGTTAGCTCGTGGAGTTTCTTTCTTTTTAGAACGTCCTCAATGGACTGCTCTTCAGTTATGTCCCTTTCCCATGCAGTTTCCTCGCCCCCAAACAATGGGGAAGGCATCCCGCCTTGATCCACGGGGCGGCGAGATACTTCATCCCATTCCACCTTCCTCGGAGTTCCTTTAATCAGATTCCAGCTTTTTCCAGATGAAAGTGCCAATGCTGCCCTAAGTCCTGCTGCTTTCTTTTCCTCATCACGCCTCTCCTTTTCCTCTCTTTCTTCCTTATCCTCTGCCCTCTCCGCAGCGCGAATCTTGCGTTGCTTCTTTAGCTCCGCAGCGCGAATGGCTCTATCACGCGCACTCTCGTAAGACCGTGCAGCCCCTTCTCCAAAACCTCTCCAAAAATCAGCCATAGTTATTTCTCCTTATTAAAGTCTTCTAGAAAGGAAGTATTCCGGTTATTGCTTTTGATCCCGACTTCGATCCTGCCCACCCTCCGGCCACTGTGCCAAGTAGCTGCCCAAACCCGCTTGGTTGCGCCGCTGCTTGTGCTTGTTGACCCCAAATGTTAGCTTGAGTGCCGAAGATGTTACCCTGCAACTGCTGTTGACCTTGCAACAATGCTGCTGCGCTGGTCGGTTGGTATTGTATTGGGTTAAAGTTAGCCCCAGCTTGAGCTTGCGCCCCACTTAATCCCCCAAATTGACTGCTAACCGGAGCAAGTCCACTGAAGCTCTGCAAGTTAGCCATTTGCTGCTGCTGCATCTGCTGTTGTGTTGCAGTCCTCTGCATTGCGTTGGCAAAGGATTGCTGGCGAGCTTGGTTGCGTTGTGCGATTGCCGATTGCTCTCTTGCAAAGTCAGCTTCCTGCGCTTGGTTCCTTTGACCGACTGCCTGCGCTTGCATCCCGAACCCTGCGGTTCTTGCGTTCTGTTGCTGCTGTAAGCCCTGCAATAGATTCTGGTATTCAGACTCTTCAGCTTGATTGCGTTGACCCATTGCGGCCAATTCGTCAGCCCTCTCCTGCATGACTGCCGTATTATCAAATCCTGCTGACTGCACATCTGCGGCGAGTTGCTGCTGCCTGACTTGATTGATTTGTGCGAGGGAGGATTGTAGGTTCTGGTACTCCTGTTGCTGTGCCTCGTTGCGTTGTGATATTGAAGCAAGTTCGTCTGCTCTTTCTTGAAGAGCAGAAGTGTTACGTTGACCAAGAACAGTCTGGCCCATACCGAACTCTGCTTGTTCCGCTCCTGTTCTCTGCTGGATGCCCGTTAGGCGGTTGGCTAGATTCTGTTGGGCTATGCGTGACTCATAATCACTAGCTGTTTGGCCGGAGGAAAGGAATCCGAGTAGCTCCGATATTGCCTGACGTTGCCCTGCGTCCTCCGCTTGCCGCACTGCCCTCGATTCTTCAATGACCGCTCCGCCTCCAAAAATGTTTCCAGTTGCAGCAGCACGACCCCGTGCAATCCTTCTGGCTTCCTCTGACATCAGATCAGCAGTTCTCCCTGACTCGGCTCTGCCAAGTAATTGCTGCTCAATGTATCTCCGACCTGCAATCGAGTCTGGATCAGCAGCCATTTCAGGAATATCCTCCAACCTCTCAAGACTGGGTGCAGCTTGAGAGCGTTCAAGCTGATTCATTGCCGCAGCCCTCTCAAGGTTAGGGCCGTAGGTGTCCAGTTCCGCAAACTGTGGGGCTTCACCAACTCTCCGCAATGCTTCCTGCTCTCCGGCTCTCTCGTATTCAGGAGTGTAAGCTACTTCACCAAGTGAAGGAGGAGCAGAAAGCCTTTCAGCAGCAGCAACCTCACCAAACTGTTCCATTGCTTCTGCTTCTGGAACATCTGCTGGTTGATATTCCTGCGCCAACTTTCCAAGTAATTCTCTTGCAGCAAATCCAGTGGGGTCACTGCGCTCAACCAAGTCTCTTGCTTGTTCGGTGAACTCCGGCCCGAACTGCTTCATTTGATCCAGAAGGAACTGTGTTTTTTCCGGTGAAGTCTCCTTCTCAAACTCCCATTGCTGCTTCGCAAGGTCGGTATCCCCCATCCCCGTGAAGTCAGTTTCTACTGCCTCGTCTCTTTCAACCTCAACCTTTTTACCATCCTCATCTATCTTATAGTAGATAGATGCTGTGTGAACTTTCCCGTCAGATGTCTCCCATCCGGTTATGGATTTAATTTCGTTTGAAATACTTTGTTGGCCTTGCTCTTTGCCAATCTTCCCCTCCCCATCCTTTAGTTCCTGCAGCCAACGTCCGTGTTCGGAGTGGAGTTCTTTAGCAGTCGTCGAGTTAGCTGAAACAAAATCATGCCAATGCTTCCCGTCCAGACTCTCGTAATATTCTTTATATATCTTGTCCTTCCAAGGCTCACCGTAAGTGAACCTAGTTGGAAGATCACCAATATCCACTGTTCCGTCTGCCTTAACTGTTACATTATGGCCGCCGCGATCAATCGTATTAATATTGATAGTCTCCGGCCCGTAAGTCTTAACAGTTTGATAAGCGTGTACAGGTTTGGCTCCTTCAGGAATGTCTGTCTTCTGACGAAGATACCCGTCCTTTATCATCTCCTCACCAAACTGCATTGCGCGTTGCAGTTTCATCATTGCTGTTGCTGACTCGGTATTAGCCGCAGAAATCTCCGCAGCAGACGGCGGTGTAGGTGCTGGAGGTGGTGATGATTTACCCATAATATTATCCCTTAATTAATCTTCTCCTTGCGCGTTCCATCGGAACACAAACTATTTTATCGTTATGCTTTGGCCTTACCCAAGCCATTGTGTCTGCTTGATGCCCCATATCATTAAACATCTTTGTATAAAGTTCTTTCATAACCCCTTCGCCATTAGCCACTGTAGCGTCTACGAAACAAACTTTCCCTCCTGTATCCGTGTAATCTTTACGGCAACCATCCTCATCATCCACAAGCCGTACAAGAGCCACCCCTTTCAACTCGCCATCCCGAACTACTGTCCAGTACCTCTTTTTGACGATAAACCATTGCACCCATTTCAACATGAGTGCCTTATCCCACTTCCGGCAATGACCAAGATGCCTGTGGCAGAAGAGTCCCACCGTTAATGTCATTATATCCAAGGCAGTCATCGTTGTGGGTCAATAGGTTGGCCAAAGGCACTTGTTTGAACTGATTGCAGAGCAAGCCTTCCTCCGTCTGCTTGAATCTTAAACTGCAACTGATTAAATCTACCTTTTGAAATCAGATTGTAACCTTTCCGGATAAGCCCTGTATTTGAGGGAAGCGTTACGCTTGTTGCCAGCGTTTGTGCGGAGTCCGATAAATCCTTGTAGTAGTAAAGATTGCCCGTGACATCGGTTGAGTGATTGTTTTCCAGATTAAACTGAACAGAATAACCGATTTTATCACCCCAAGTCTCTCCGTACCGATAAGCCCTTGTGATAATGTAACTCTCGTAATCCTCTCCAGCATCCTTATAGTCTGCGGCAGTAGTGCTTGCTTCGGCAGTGGAGTCTCCCCAAGTAAAGAAGTAGCCCTGCTGATCTCCCCAGTTCATCTTCAGCTTGCCATCAAACGCACTGATAACAAATGTTCTTGGTTCCCATCCTGTCCAGAATCCGCACCACGCTTCAACTTGCTTGTTGTAAACGAAAACAGTGTCAGGCGTGGTAGCTGAATCAAGAGGGGCAGCGAGGAAGTACCTGTTCCTCCAGTAGACAGAGCAACAGGTTCCAAGGGCATCCTTGTTTATCCTCTCCATATACTCGTCTATGGGTGTGCTTATGGGCTGGGAAACATCAGTCCTTGTGCCAGCCTGAATAGTCTGTATCGACTGCACCCCTTGTCTGGTCAGGAAGAACACATCAGCACCAACCTGCTGAACAGTCTTATCAGCCACGCAACCCGTCCGGTTATTGATTAGCTTAATCTCCCACTCAAAAGGTTCTTTCAGTGGGTCAGTGTTAACAGAGTAAATGCTTCTCTCTTTGAAAACCAAAAGAGTGTTCTCCTGCCACGGCATCATTGCCGAAATCGGATCACCGTCATCACCCACAACAATCTGGTTAGCTGCCAAATCCCACGATTCCCCGTCTATAACATCAGAGATATAGATTAGATCAACCGGAACACTTGAGTCTGCGCTGGTGGCAAATAACCTGTTCTTTTGGCTGGCTAATAGTTTGGGCTTCAGGGGAGTTTGGGTAATACGCACCGTTCCTGTTGCCTGTGTTCCGCCTGAAGGCGGGGCAGCGAAAGTCATAGTGGGAGGGGTTGTTGCAGAGTAACCGCTTCCGGCATTTGTGATTGTGACACTTGCAACCTTACCTCCGAACCCAAGATTGGCCGTTGCCGCAGCACTGCCGCTTGAGAATGTGACTGCCGGAGCCGAGGTATACCCTGCTCCTTGATCCACAACCTCAATATCTGTCACTTTACCAGCAACAATGGATTGGTCTGCCAGCGATGAGTCAATATAACGCAGGGCAGCGTTTTCATCAGTGAAATACATCCTGCTACCCATCTGCGCGAATCTAACATTGGTTCCTGTGTAGGTTGCTCCAGTAACAGCCTGTGTTGAACCCCCTTCGGATATAGCTTTTATATAACCTGCTCCATCAGCCACCAGAACATACTCGGTTGGCCCTGTATCAAAGTAGGCACATGACACAACTGGAGCCTCAAGTCCTTCCCATAGAGATGTCTCTGCCTCCCAGTTGGTATCAACGTCTTCCCAAAATAAATAAGCTATTTGAAGCAACCCACCCCGTCTGGTAGCTGCGTTTCCGAACGGATCAATGTCTATATTCTTCCCAATATCATAGGAATTGGGAGGCATTAAGTTATCACGCGAAGCACTGAACTGCCCTCCCGAAAAGCTGTCGTTCCCGTCGAGAATCAACGGGTCATCCAGCACGTTATTGGATAGAACAGGCATTAGTTAACAAAGTCACTGGTTTGCCAGTGGTTCGGTACGTCAGGGATGATTCGGTTCACCTTCGCTGGCTGAACATTGTCCAAGTCCCTGCAAATCTGTAGTAATGTGGTTGCTTCAGTAAATTTAGCCTGTGCTTTCTGGAACTGCATCGCC
>Ga0080013_1005707_pt1 | contig 11412 bp, 22 predicted proteins | sample ETNvirenome_6_85_FD_69236 | JGI IMG/M metagenome (GOLD analysis project Ga0080013, IMG submission 69236) | Marine viral communities from the Pacific Ocean - ETNP_6_85 (SPADES assembly) (version 2) | ecosystem: Environmental > Aquatic > Marine > Oceanic | place: Pacific Ocean | collected 2013-06-19
ATTTAATGTATAACCAAACTCCTCTTATTAACTACTGTTACAAGGATGATTTTGAATTTGTGAAAGGGGATGTGCGAGATGAGGAGTCTTTACTACCTTATATTCAAGAGGCTGATGTTATTATCCCTCTCGCAGCCATCGTTGGCTTCCCAGCCTGCGATAAAGATAAGAAGCTTGCGGAACAGATTAACGTAGACCATGTAAAGTTTATTCTTAAAAATAAAAAACAAGATGCTAAGGTTATTTTTCCAAATACTAATAGCGGATATGGGGTAGGAAAAGGTGATGAGTTTTGTACTGAAGAATCCCCTCTAAATCCTATCTCTTGGTATGGTATTACTAAGTGCGAAGCAGAGAAAGCTGTACTTGAAGCTGGGGGAGTATCCCTTCGTCTTGCAACTGTATTTGGTGTATCCCAGAGGATGCGTCTTGATTTACTGGTCAACGACTTCACCTATAAAGCAGTTAAAGATGGCTATTTAGTTTTGTTTGAGTCTCACTTCAAGCGAAATTATATTCATGTGCAGGATGTGGCGTTAGTCTTTATTCGTGCTATTATTGATTACATAAAGATGAGTGGCGAAGCCTATAATGTTGGTATCTCTTCTGCTAATTTATCTAAGCTAGAGTTAGCAGAGACTATTAAGAAGTATGTACCTAATTTATCCATTACTTGTGATGAGATCGCTAAGGACCCAGATAAAAGAGATTACATTGTATCTAATGAGAAACTAGAGTCTTTAGGTTGGAGACCTTACTATAGTCTCGACAGAGGAATTTCCGAGCTTTTGAAAGCGTACACTATTATCAACGCTTCTTTGAACCAGTACACTAACCTATAATTATGAATATCCAAGATAAAGTAGAAGAGTTTCACGAAAAGTTTGGGCATAAGGTAGACTTCATTCAGTCCCGTACTGATGAGAGGGAGATTACAAAAGAAGAGGCAGATACTATAACTCTTAGACGTAAATTAATTATGGAAGAGTTTCAAGAGTTGATGGAGGCCCCGTTCTTAGATGAGGTGATGAAGGAGGCGTGTGATCTTGTGTACGTTGTTCTAGGGATGTTTGTGGAGTTTGGATGGGACTTCGATGCGGCCTTCTCTAGAGTCCATGAGAGCAATATGAGCAAGCTTGGAGAGGACGGTAAGCCTATCCACCGTGAGGATGGTAAAGTACTTAAGGGTCCTAACTATAAGAAGGCTGATTTATCAGACCTTGTATAAAAGTCAAATTTCAAACTGCGCTTTGAGACATCCTTGCTAGTATAAGGACATGAGTATGAATAGTGAAGTATTGCAAAGGTTGCAAAAGGCTGGCCTACTGTCGGATCAGGAGCTAGATCTAGGAAATGTACCCACAGGTTCTTACGCCCTCAACAAGATTATCTCTGGGAGTTACCATGAGGGTATTCCGATTGGGATGATCTCTCAGTTTCATGGTGAATCTAGTACAGCTAAAACTGTATTTGCTACTCACATTCTAAGAGAAGCTCAACTAAAAGGTTACTACACTCTTTTAGTTGATAGTGAAAATGCATACAATAGTGAATTTGCTTCAACATTGGGAGTTGATCCTGAGAAGTTAATTTATGCTAACCCTGAAACTTTAGAGGATTGCTTTGATACTATGGAGAGTACTATTAAAAGCATCCGAGAAGTGGACGAGGATACTCCCATCGTTATAGCCTATGATAGCATCGCAGTCTCTCCTTCCAAGGCGGAATATGATGCAGAGAGTTACGAGGGTAATAATATGCAGGGGGCAGTAAGGGCTAAGTCCACTGGAGCTTGCTTGAGAAAGATTAATCCTTTGATGCGTAAGTATAAAGTGGCGCTCTTAGTAATTAATCAAATCAGGAATAAGGTAGGGGTAATGTTTGGTAGTCCCGATACTGCTGCCGCAGGAGGGAAGGCTTTAGATTATTATCTAGGAGTTAATGTTAAAACCTTATCTGCTAAGTCTGAGCAGATACTCAATGATAGGAAGCAGGTTGTAGGGATTCGGGGAAGGTGTAAGAATACGAAAAATAAAGTGTCTATCCCTTTCCGTGAGTGTGAGTTTGAACTTGTGTTCAATAAAGGCTTGAATCCCCATTACGGGCTGCTGAACCAGCTAGTATCTGAGGGTACGGTCGATCAGTCGGGAGCTTGGTACTCGTATAAGGATACTAAGTTCCAGACCAAGACTTTCAACGAAGGCTTCCTTACCGATGAAAAGTTTAGTGAATTAAGAAAGGAGATTGGATTATGAGCGACGAAGAAGAAAAAGATCTTATGACTCTACTGAATGAGTTGATGGATGAAGTGTTCAAAGACCAGATGGATGACCACTTTGAAGGTAAAAAACCTGAGATTTTTTATGAAAATATAGAAGACTATACATTCAAGACAGGTAAGCGTTTCCGCATGAATAAGGACCAAAAAGAAAGAAATTTGAGCAGGGATGAAGCTTTCAGAGAGCTTTTTCCTGAGAAACCTAACGATTAATCCCCTATATATCAGTGGGAGATATCAACATGGGTAGCTCATATCGCAAAATTTACGTGGACAAAGGGAAGTATATCTTCTCTTATCAGTTCAAGTTTCTTAAAAATATTATAAAGAAAGATAAGACTTTCACCTCTGTAGGTATGAAGGAGTATCTGGATAAGTTTGTTGTTTATAATATAATTAGCGATTTAGAGGAGCAGTACGGAGACTCTGCTTGTTTGGTTTGGTTAGAAGATGTAGACTCCGTAGCTTTTCAATTCCCCGAAGACGGTAAGATTGTAGAAGAACTTGCCAAAGTAGGGTACGAGTTCCCAGAACTGGACGAGGATTACTGGTAATGCAGCTTAGTTATTTTCAAAAGATCGTGTTCGCAGGATTGGAGGTGATCTCAGGTATACTGAATGTGTTCACATCTATTATCGGAAAGAACCCAACGTGGGAGCTTGAAGCTAAGTACTGGAAAAGTAAGCTGGATAACGTGTATACTAGTCGAGTATCTGAGTCCGCAAGAGAACGTGTTAATGCACAGAAGAGGTATAACGATGAACGAGACAATCTCCTTCAATCCGACACAGATTGATAGTATTCCCGCAAATTGGAGAGGGGAGGATCTTCTTAATTGGTTTAGGTTCGAAGATAAAATCGCACCTCCTATTAAGAAGCTACTTCCTTATGATGACCCTGACTCACCTTTAGTGTGGGAGGGTATTCAGAGTTATGAGGACTTAATGTTTATGTATATTAATAAAGACTTATGGGGGTTTGAAGATGCCGAGTGAATATGTATTAAAGACGAGCCCTATTGATGGCAATAGGATTAAAAAAATAGCCAAGCAATTGGTTGATGACGCTAAAGAGGATAGGGATCTGACGCTAGAGGCGTACAGATTCTTTAAAGAGTTAGCGGAGGAGAACCCTGCTGATAACGTAGCTAAGACTCAAATGGGTGCGTTACTTAAGATCCTCCAGAGTACGCACAGTAAGACTGTAGACGCGATTAACGCACTTCTTAAGTACGAAGACCTTCAGCTTAAGAAAGAGCGCACAGCCGCAGCTACAGGAACCGACGATAACCTGTACGATATTCTCCGCAAAGAGGACTAATGAACAGTAACCCTTATAGAATTTATTGTCCTTTTTTGGATGAGGTAGTTAACATTAAGGTATTATCTCCTGAGGAGGAGATGAACTTATCTAATAATGTCTTTAATAATCTATCTGAATCTACTAAAAAGGTAAGTATTGCCGAGTACAGGCAGCGTATATGCTCTTTAACTATTGAAGGGTGGGAACCTCTGCTTCAGAAAGTTGTTGATTCCATATACGGAGCAAGACGGGACGCAAAAGAAAAGGATATATTCAGTAGATACATTAAAGAGATTTATAATTCCGTATTGGCAGTCTATAGTACTCTTGATTTGGACATGATGCTCTCACAACTTAATAGCGCACGTATGAAAGAAGATTGGTCCGAATATTTAAAGAAGGTGATGCTTGGTTTAGAGGATGATGTTTTAGTTGATACTGAACCTAAATCTAAAGTAGAGCCTATTAAAGCTACCTTACCTAAAACTGCTAATGATTTAATTAAATTAGAGTCTAAGTTAAACAAGTTGGTAATTGGGCAAGAAGAGGCAGTTAAGGCTACGGTAGACTCTATCAAGCTCGCAGCAACAGGTATGGCAGAGTTTAGTACTCTTTTCTTCGTTGGTCCTACGGGCAACGGAAAGACTAGACTAGCCAAAGTTCTGAGTGATATCTACTACAAAGATAGATTCTTTAAGATTAACTGTGGAGAGTACTCTAATGCTCATGAGTACGCCAAGCTGATAGGTTCCCCTCCAGGATACATTGGGCATACAGATAAAAGCCTATTGTTTGAGAAAGCTGAGAAGTCTAACAGTTGGGTATTTCTCTTTGATGAGATTGAGAAGGCTCACCCCAAGTTCTATGATTTCCTTCTGAATTTAATGGATGAGGGAAAGGTTACGGATGCTAATGGTAAGGATCTAGACTTTTCTAAGTCTTTGTTCATCTTCACATCCAATCAAGGAACTGGAGATATTAAGAGAAATCCTGTAGGCTTCTCCTCTGTTAAAAAAGAAGGTGAGGAGTTATTCAAGGAGAGAAAGGAAACTTTTGAGGAGTCTGTAAAGAGGCACTTCAATCCAGAGTTTATTAACAGGATTGACAAGACTATTGTATTTAATCAACTAAATAAGGAACAGATAGCTAAAGTAGCAAAATTAGAGTTGGCAGGAGTTCCTGTTAGAAAAACAAAAGAGTTACTCAACTATATAATAGAGAATGGGTATTCCGAAGAGTACGGAGGTCGATTTATGGTAAAGTTTATTAAGAATAATATTGCCATCTTGGTAGCCAATGCTGTTCTTGAAGGGATTGCACCCGATAAAGGTAATTTGTATACCTGTAAAATTAAAGATAATGAACCATATTTGGTAGAAAGAGAAAGAAATGCCTAGAAGACCTGTAGGAAGACGAGCTATCGCTCAAGCTGCTGCTGCTGAGGCAGAGGCTCAAAGGATAGCTGAGGAGGCTAAGGCTCCAGCTAAGAAGAAGACCTCTAAGAAGAAGACTTCTAAAAAAGCACCTAAAAAAGATCAGTAGTGTTGAGGTAGGTATTACGCCTTTCGTGCTGCTGAACTTCGCTACCGCTCCCCACTAGAAATAGTGGGGAGTTTTTATATCATGTTTAAATCGAAGAAGACAAAAAGATACGAATCTTTATATATTGACATAGCCCAAAGAATCTCTGACATGTCTCATGCTGAGAGATTAAAGGTAGGCTGTGTATTAGTTAATGATGATAATATACTATCGTTTGGTTTTAATGGAGCGCCTGCGGGATTTGAGAATGCTTGTGAGGATTCCGATGGAGCCACTTTGCCTCATGTGTTACACGCTGAGTCTAACTGCATAAGTAAAGTAGCGAGAACCCCAATGTCCGCAGAAGGGTCTACACTATACTGTACTCACTCTCCTTGCATGGAGTGTAGCAAACTTATTGCACAGGCTGGCATTAAAAAGGTTATCTATGCCAATAAGTACAGGGAGGATTCTGGTATCTATCTCTTAAAGAGTTTAGATATCGCAGTTGAGCAGCATTTCCCTCCAAAGGACTTGAAGGACGATTGATACCAGCTATTATAGGGGTGTTCTTTGAGAGACGGAGAGTGGCGCAGTTTGGTAGCGCGGTGCGTTTGGGGCGCACAGGTCGTAGGTTCGAATCCTATCTCTCCGACCAAGATCCCTGATAGCTCAGTTGGTAGAGCATTCGGCTGTTAACCGAATTGTCCGAGGTTCGAGCCCTCGTCAGGGAGCCATACAAGGAGAGAAGGCAACACGGGGCACTGTGTTGCGGGTCGCATAATAAGAGTTTTGTTGCTCTCTAGTGCATCCAGCCTAGTAACCAATGTCCAAATGGATGAGGGCTAGTCTGGAGTCGGTGATTGAACCAGTAACATGGTAGCCGTGCAGGTAATACATTAAGTCCTGTCCCTTTCTTCTTTCCTCCTAACACTTCTAGGATTAGCTTGTGGAGACGCAGGCTGTCAGAGCGATGATCCTAGTCGTAGACCTATCCTCCAGTAACTCAGTCGGTCAGAGTATCGTTCTTATAAAGCGGAAGTCGGTAGTTCGAGTCTACCCTGGAGGACCACACAATGGGCAATTAACTCAGTTGGTAGAGTGTCATGCTTACACCGTGAAAGTCGGGGGTTCAAGTCCCTTATTGCCCACCAAGCCGATGTGGTGGAATTGGTATACACAACAGACTTAAAATCTGTCGAGCATAGCTCATGCGGGTTCGACTCCCGCCATCGGCACCATACAAGCACCCATAGCTCAATTGGATAGAGCAACAGACTTCTAATCTGTAGGTTTCAGGTTCGATTCCTGATGGGTGTACCACCTTTAGACTATTATAACTAGGCTGTGTTAATGAATAAGGAATATAATGCAAAAAACTGATTCTAGAGACATTTACTTGGATGAGGTAGTTCCTTTTAAAGAAGGTAAGATGCGGGTGGTGATTTATGAGAATCATCACGGTCCTGGTAAGCATGACGAGCTAAGTGTAGATTTTGAATTCCCTTGTGAGGGCCATAAGCATGTAGTATGCAAGCAAGTAAAAGTTAAATATGATTAATGCAATAGTTATCGACAATTCAGAGTGGGCGCAATATACGGATAGGTATGAGAGGTTAATGTGGACTGTAGCCAGGAATATATCAGGGGATCGAGCCATAGCAGATCTAGAAACTAATTATGCAGATTTATGTGTTGCTGCTCTTGATTCTATCAGGGGATTTCATAAGAAGACTGGGGATTCTTTTGAGGAGATGATGAATAACAACCTCTTCGATAAGTATACTAAGACTGTTCTTTGGAATTATAAGAACAAAAAAGGTAACTATCTCAAGAAAAGGTATAACATTAACTCTTCATCTGTAGAGTTGGAGCCTGGTAGCAATATCTCTGACGATAAAACTATTGGAGAGTATAGTAAATACATGGAATCTTTACTAAATAAGTGTGGGAAAGTTCCTAAGGATTATTTAGACAGTGTGTGTAAAAATCCAGATACGATAAAGGATTGCATGGAAGTCCTTGATAATTGTTTTGATGACGATAATATAGAGGTATGAACGGTAACGAAAAAGACTGGTGGGACTCGTCTCCCGAGGAGGATGAGTGGGTTTGGTTCGGAGGGGATGATGAAGAGGATCGCCCCAAAGGCTCTCTCAAGTTGAAAACTTATGCAGTTCAGTACAAGACTGATACCATGAAGTCAGTAGAGGTTGATGGGTTCTCCGAGAGAGATGCTATCAAGCAAGTGATGGATGAGCATAAGGAAGAGGGAACTTCTAATGATATAACTATTATTTCTGTTATTGAGGTGGACTACGATGAATAAATCTAAGTATGATTACAAAGTAGTCCCATTCCCTGATGAGCAGAAGTTAAATGAGGTGATTACTTTGTCCGAGGTAGATGGGTGGACTGTATACTATATCGACCTTAACGAGTACAAGATTATTCTTCATAAGCCTAAAGTGGATAGGTTAGATGGTTAGAGTTTATATCAGTGGCCCTATCAGCCATATTCGTCAGTCGATGATGAATTTCCAAAAGTCTGAATTTGATCTAGAAAGTAAAGGATATGAGACTTACAATCCTTTTAGTATACTCCTTCCAAGTACTAAGGAAGAGAAAGATGAGTACAATAAGGTGGGGGAGTGGGTTTGGTATATGAGACGATGCATTCCCGAACTTGTGAATTGTGACGCTGTTCTACTTCTGCCAAATTGGCAGGAAAGCAGAGGAGCCAAGTTAGAGAAAGAATTAGCAGAAACCCTTAAAATTAAAGTTTACGAAAGTATTGAGGATATTGATGAGTTACGAAAAAGCTAAGAAGTCTTACGAGTCTTACGAAGCCATGCACACTAAGAAGTTTAATGGGCATATTGGTGAAGGTGCGTACCAGGACTCTGTTTTGATTCTTAAAAATCTTAAGAAGGATATGGAAGTGGCTGGGGAAAAAGAAGGCATCTCCGTTCCTATTACTCTTTGGCCCAAGAAATAGAGGTATACCATGTTTTGGAAAATTTTTGATATTATTGTAGACACTCTCCTTCTGTCTTCTAAAGACGCAAGATACAGAGATATCTCTATTAACAACAACATTAAATACAAAAAGTAAGAGGCGATACAGGCAGGGCCTAAATGTATGATCCCGAACTTGAAAGCAGGCGCAAAGATTCTTGCCAAGCTAAGAGATGTAAAGAACCCTCTGATATTATCGTTAAGGGAAAAGGTTACTGCGATTACCACTACGAGGAGCTTTTCAGACTTAATGAAACTGTTAGCGATCAGCCTTGTGAGTGTTCTGATTGTATGGCATCTGTAGCTTCTTTTCAAGAGCATAAGTCTGGCTCAACTTCTGAACAAAGAAGTAACTTAACCGCAGCAGACCTAAATAAATCTAAGAAGGTTGAGAAAAAAGAAAGTCCCTGGGCTAGTATTGAGGCGTACAGGGAAGCAACAGGTAAACGCTTCCGTATGACTAAAGCTCAGAAGTCCCAAGGACTTTCTAGAGATCAAGCCTTCAAGGAGTTTATATCATGAGTGGTAGTATGGAAGAAGAGTACGTTCTTCACTTGGAAGATCTCTCTGAGTTTGTGGAGGATTTGCTCATCGAGGGTGATTACCCCGACCAGCAATTCGAGAACTTGTATACCTTCTGGCGTAGGAAGTTTAAAGAAAGTGCGGCTCTTATCGTTTCAGATCAGCTAATCGCAGACTACATGAACGATTTTGAGAGTGTAAACCTTAATGAAGCTCTTAGGGAGCTAATTAATAAAGGCGCGGTAGATGTGATGTGGGATTCTGAGAAGAACGATTTTGTATTTAAGGCGACATAATAATGAAGATTGAAATGAATGATAAGTGGGTTCAGAGGGTCTTGATTGCCTTCTTGGGTCTGGGTGCCTGTTCTTATGGGTGTATGTTTGTAACGTATGTCCTCTGGTTTATGGGATTGGTGGAGGGTAGCAATGGGTAGTCTATCTAAAACTGTTGCAGGGTTGTGCTTAATTGGAGGAGCCTTGGTAGGTTTTACCCCTGCCGCCGCTCAATTCAAGGATAGGCCAGTAATTAAGAAGATGCCTACCTATCGAGGGGATACTTTCCCTTCGTTCTCTGAGTTTAGAGTGCAGAGTGTGGAGTTCGACCAGTTTGGTGTGCTTATGTTCAAAGATCATGAGCCGTACGATCTCCTCGTCAATGTAGACTATATAACTAAGGTGCATAGGTATGAGGATGCTAAGAACACTGACTACTCCTGCCTTATGTATTTTAAAGATGTAGAGGCTCCTATCCTGGTGCGTATGGAGTACAAGGAGGTGTACTCTGCTATTCGAAAAGCTAGTGAGGCTAAGGTGAAATGAATTTATTGAATCTCTTAGGCGGTTATATCGTTGTTGCATCCTTGATTGGGTGTTCTATCAAGCATGAGGAGTCTGGTGGAGACGATGGGGGTCCTCCCCCTCCTGTAAGTTGTGAAGGGGTTTTGGAGGTTGAGCCTAACGGAGAATACGAACAAGCTCAGTTGGTTACAGTACTTCCTCAATACTCCCCTGATCCTATCTGCGGGGAGTACGTAGGTGTCTGGGAAGATGTTGATTTTTACAAATTCTGGCTTCAGCCTACGAATCCTAACCATCAGATTATCTTTTTAAATGTAGTGCTTGAAACTGATAAAGAGATTACTCCTTACATTAGTTTTTATCAGTCTGAATTTGATCACACGGGAATGCCTACTGGAGATTATCAATGGTTAGGTACTTTCTTTGGAGAAGATGGAAGAGTAGATATTTTAGACTTCCCCGTGCCTTATTATTGGGGGAGTAAAATGGATCTAGTTTTAGCAGTGGAGCATATCACCCCACTACCTACCTCAGAGGCTCCATACAAGTTATCTTTTTGGAATTAGTTAAATGAAGCTCTTTGCCTTATTACCTTTAGCTTGTTTAGTAATCCCTCAAGACTCAGTGGAGGAGTGGACCCCAAAAGATCCTATTAAAGATATCTTTAATGTAGGTGAAGTCCCAATCCCAGACCCTTTCATTATTCATGAACCTGATATTATAGCTTACCCAGGTGATGATGTCAATCAAATGGTTAGGGAGTACGCATACTCTGATGAGCTTTTTGTGCTAGGCATTGTGGGCAAGCATGATGAGACTCTTAAACTGTGCAAGAAGTATGGGGCTCACACAAAAGATGAAGGTAACTTAGTACTACAAGTCGTAGGGATAAATACCCCTGATCTCCCCGCAGAGATTAGAGGTATCCATCTTTATGGGGATGTATATGGTGGTAAAGGAACCATCAAGAGTGCAGAGTTTCATAACTTAAGAGTATCTACCGCAGATGGCTCTAGAGCCCCTATCTTAGATATTGAAAGAAGTGGTAGGTTAGTATTTAATAACATAGAACTCTACCCTGACAATGATAACCTAAGAGACTATGGGGGAGCAGGCATGAAATGGGGATTCGATCTAGGTGATGGATCGGATTATCTTCATATTAATAACTGTAGAAGAGGTGAGGGCCAGAGGTTTGAAGAGCATTGGGCTTATTTAAAATCTAACGGAACCCTCTTCATCACTAACAATGACATTGGTGGTGGAAATCGCACAGGCTTTCAGATCAGATCCCCTGGAGGATACGAACCTCCTCATGGTCCTATAATCATTGCTAATAATAAAGCTATGGATTATGGTTGGGATTGGAGTTTTAAGAACGGAGGCTCTTGTATAACTGTTTGGTGTAGTTTAGGTTACCCAGTTTACATTTTAGACAATGAGATTCGTAATGCCAAGTATGGATGTGTGACTATCACACAAGAGCCAAGAGATCAGAACCCTCCTCTTCTTATAAATGGTAGGTCTCACTCTGATATTATCTTCGCAGGTAATATATTCACCAACCAGATAGGTGATCGCCCTGCTGTTAGTATTAGTGCAACCAATATTGTTAGGTTCTTTCAATCTAATAGGGTTGCAGGCCCTGAACAGGGAGACATGGTAATAGATTCAAAGACTGCATGGAAGTGGGGCGCTCTGCCTTGCGTAAGAGTTTATGTAGCTAGAAGATTAAGAAAAACTCTTAACATTATAACCTGGGATGGGTTAAATTACGTAGATTGGAAATAGTATGTACGAGTATAGAATTAAGTGTGTAGATAGGATTGTTGATGGAGATACTATTGATGTCACCATTGATCTAGGATTTGATATCCTTCACAAGACCCGTGTAAGGCTCTGGGGCATCAACACACCTGAGAAGAGGACAAGAGACCTAGAGGAGAAGAAGAGAGGCTACGCTGCATCTGA
>Ga0080013_1005708_pt1 | contig 11412 bp, 24 predicted proteins | sample ETNvirenome_6_85_FD_69236 | JGI IMG/M metagenome (GOLD analysis project Ga0080013, IMG submission 69236) | Marine viral communities from the Pacific Ocean - ETNP_6_85 (SPADES assembly) (version 2) | ecosystem: Environmental > Aquatic > Marine > Oceanic | place: Pacific Ocean | collected 2013-06-19
ATTGCCGAGATAGAAATCTATGTCTTCTCTTGCCTGTATATCCCAATCACTGCGAGCATCAAACCATCTATCAAAACGCTCTTTTATCTCTATTGCTCTTTTATCTTGTTCTATCATAGGGTAAATTTATTTGAGATTTAGTCTCATTTGCAAAATTATACACGCTTGCCTGTAATCCAGTTATAAGCTTTACGTGCTTTCATGTAAGTACCATCTTTTTGTTTTTCTTTCTTCTTATTGCCTGCCTTTGGATTTCCCCTAGCAAACTGCGTTGCAAGCCAAAAGGCATCAATTGTATCATCATGCGAACCTTTTGGAAAATCCAAGAGCTCACCTATAAATTCATGGTGTAGTTTTTTAAGATGAACAGCCCCAGCTTTGAACATTGGTTGCAGTCCTTCAAAGAGTCTGTCTTTCTTTTTCTGAGTATAGCCTTTTATACCCTTTTCAATACCTGGAAGGAACATTCCCCTACGCTTACTTTCCCGCATAATATAATCTCTTAACATTTCCTGGTATGCAATAGTTTCAATATTTATTCTCCTTATGGGGGAATATTTCTCAGCTATCTTAAAAATCTGTTCAGCGCAGTCCATAGGCAATGCCCTTTTACGCCAGTACTCTATTACATAATAATCATGCTCTTCACTCACTCCAACAACCATTATAACAGAATAGTCCCTATTATCAAGTACAGATGAAGCAGGGTCAATACCAATATAAATATTAACATAAATATTTTTGCCATCTTCTTTAATATACCAACTTCCCTTTTCTTCATCCCACCGTAAAACTCCATCATAAAATGCGTTTGTAATATCATCTTCCGAGAAAACTGCGTCTTCTGGGCTTCTAGCTTGGTTCATGTACTCTTGATAAAACTTTGAAGGAGTACCAGAATCAATATAGAACTGCTTCCTATTATTTAATTTATTCATAGACCATCTGGATTCCCAAATAGGCTTTCCATCTTCTATGGCTTTTTTTGTATATACAGTCCAAGCATATTTTTCATTATGCTTTTCGGCTGATTGATAGCCAGTAACTATATTATTTAGGAAACTGTCCCAGTGAACAATAGTTCCATTGCACCACATGAACCCACCCTTGTCAAAATCAATAGCTGGGTAGACAGCGGCAGTTACCCAGTTCTTCATATTAAATCTTGCGTCAGGTGTCTTTGTATTTAACTCGGATTCAAAGTCATCAAGAATTATGCCAGTGTATCTTGTGCTTAATTGTTTCTTACCCCTAAGCCTTTGTGACGCACCTTTTGCTATCATCCTGCAACCATTTGACAGTATGATCTCACTCTTAGTCCACTTTGAACCTTCCAGGTCTCCAAAATAATAATGCACCGCTGGGTTTATTTCTATATGTGATTGTAGCCAGGAAATATTATCAATAGCCTGATCCTGTGCCTCACCAACCCAGCAAATAAACTCAGGCTCATCATCATGTTTATTAAATAGGAAACGGTGAAGAACAGCCGTGGCAGCCAAAGTAGATTTAGCATGATCACGAGGGAGGACTAATGCCAGCTGTTGTTTTTTAGAATCAAGAAGAAGTTTGCCAACTTCCCTATGGAATTGAGGAGTCTCAGTAGCAAGAAAGTCCTGTGGCGAAAACATCTTGCCGAATGTAATTAAATCATTATATGCCAGATATAGGAGTTCTTCATTTTTTGAAACATCCCCATTGAGATTAAGATTAGCCATACCTGTTTTTCTGCTTACTTCTTTTACTCCCCCTTGAAGCTTTCTTCTTTTTCTTGGCTGCCTTTTTTCTCTTGTAATGTTTGTAGTTTGATTTATCCACAGTTAAACACCATATATTTGCAAGTTGTACTAAAACTAGATTCTATCTTTTCTTCCCTCATCTTAAAGAACTTACGCCAGACTATATTAGGCTTGAGGCGAAATCTCTTCTTGCCATGAGGGTATTCCCGATCATTCCCGTAATCCTTACGGTTGTATCCAAGAACAGGTATAAGTATTATTTCAGCTTTTGATTTCAAAATGTGGTAAGTCGTTAAATTTATTATCTTTAGTAAACGTATCCATATCCCAGTCACCGCCCCAGCGTACTTTTATACCCATCTGAGAGGCAACCCCAAGGACAAACCCAGCGAAATAACGAAACCGATCAAGGTCTTTCCAATCTACAGGATACGGACATACATCCACAGCCTGTGACGGCATTGCGTTATGTCTCCCATTTGGGAACTTCACTTTGCTGAAGCCTTCATGAAAAGCCTTATTTTGTGATGACTCATCTCTATGACCACATATAACCGTACAGTCAAAATACTTAACAACTTCTTTAAAAAGACGTTGCAAGTCATCATGTGCTGTTTTCAGATTCGCCCTTGAGCGTTTACCAAATTTTGGCATATTATTGCTGTTTTAAATACTTCATTCAAACCAAAGTTTTCTATTAGGATTTTCAATTAAACCAACCTTAGTTGGTCTTTTATAAAAGTCTGCGCCTACATTTTTATGCAATTTACCAGTCACAGGATTTATATCTTTTTGACTACTTCTATAATAATCTATTTTTTCCATCCAATTTAAATCCTTCTTTGCTAGCTGTTTCGCTGCCCAGTCCTTTTCAATATCCCGGTACATTTTTTTTAAATTTCCTTTTTCATGCTTAGAAACATTCTGACCAAGTTTACCCATTTTTGATAAAGTTTTTATAACTTTAGCCATATTTACTGGTCCTCCAGAAACTCCCATAACTAAAGAAAGTATATCATCACCAGTAAAAGGCGGGACTTCCTGACCAAATATATTTCTAGATGTTGGTGACGCTCTTAAAGAATGCTGCCGTTCATTTTCAGAATCAATAATTAAATCTATGTTTTTAACACTTGTTTCATCTTGTACAGCCGAATTATATATACCGTCTAAAAGCCCCACTATGTTATTCCCTGTATAACGCTATTTGATAACAAAGTTTTAATTTTATCCGTCATATCAAATTCAGTAAAACACTCGGGGCATACCCAGCCTTTTACAAATATTTCACTAGAATCCATTATTGCTATCCTTTTTGTAATCTCTGCATCATATTTTAAATCAGTACCGCACACAGGACAAAAATCTTCATCACCTATTTCAATTTTCTTTTTAATTCCTTCAGTTAAATGAAACTTACGCACTGAGCCGTCCCTGCTAAATTTAAGTACTGTCTTACTTTTCAATTTCGCCATGTATTAAGACTTGCTCAGACTTAACACCCTCAAGCTGCTCAGGAGAAAAACCGCTCCAAACGGTTAATTGCTGAGTATTCTTTTCTTCACTATCAAATAAGCCAGACATCTTAGCCAGTTGCTCAAGTCCACGCAAAACATCTCCGTCACGCTTACTGCTGTCACAAACTTTCTTTATCCGCTTTACAATGTAATTAGGACTTACTCCCTCTTGTTCAAGTACTGTCCTTATTTCTTCTTTTATCATGTTCTTCATCCTCTGCGTTTTTAACAGTCTCCCAACTGCCTGCATTGCGTATTGACGATTCTCCGTATTATAAATTTTTAAGTAAGCATCAACAGGGTCGTCACCAACAGCAACATACTGGGCAAATAGTGATTCTTTAGAAGTAGCACCTTCTCTGTTTAAAAACCTTTTCAGTTCGTTAGTACCGCTAAATGTATATATATTTTCAGCTATCTGTCCATACATTTCTTTTTTTCTGTCTACCATGTAAGAACCGCATATAGTACGGATATAATAGTTCTTTTTTAACTTTCTGTCTTTTATTGCTCCACGCTTTAAAACCTGCACAACACAAGGAGAGTCGCCATCAGTTAAGACCCAATCACCAGTATCGCCAAACCGCCAGTGCATAAGTTTTCCATAATTAGGATATTTTTTATTAAATTTTTCGGTTGTTGTATACAGGCGGTGAGTCTTACCTTTTATAACTTTTACATTCTCCATGTCAAAATATAGTAATAAACGCAATTCAAGTAAAAGGTTTTAAAAAACTGTTGACTTTTGGTAAATGTTCTGCTATTTTATTCAGTAAGACAGTACTGTACAGTACTATAACAGAACTATTATAGAACTGTATTAATAGTTCTTTTTCTCTTTGTCTACTTTCTCTTTTTCTTATAAAAAAATATTACAGTTGGGGGAAAGCCACTTCATTTCTTCATTATCTTCACTTTTAAACTCTTTTCTCTACCAATAGTGAAATAGTCCCCCAAATCCTGTAAAAAAAAATATTGTAACCCGTAAAAAAGGCAAAATGTAGTAAAAAGCTCACAAAATGGAGAATAGTTGAAAAGTTGCTGTAGAATGAGTGTGGCTCTTTTTTCTCGCCCCCACCCCGGCATGCAGGATTCGCTAGGGGGTGGCATTTTAGTTGAAAACTTTTTACCGATTATAATTATAATGGCACGAAATTTAAAATAACTCTTTGAAAGGATAGCCACCATAACCCCTAAAACATTATGTTCATAATAAAGATCATTATGATTATATTCCACCATGTCAAACACTAATAAAAGGAGAAATATCATGGCATCACAAGACAAAACGGTTGCGCCTAATCCCGAGTTTTCAACGGATATGGCGTTACAATCTATGCTAGGCGTGGACTCTTCACAAATTGAAGAAGCAACGACTAACACCGTCGCCAAGGTTCTTGATTCTAACGAGGACAAATTACGGGAACTTAACAAAGTAACCATAAAGGAACATAACGAAGAGCATGGCACTAAAATTTCCTTTGTTGCTTTGGTTAAGGAAGGTTGGATCAAGGATGCAAACGGTAACGAAATAAAAAAGGACGGGAAAAAAGTGCCTCGCTACATTCAAAAACCAGTAACGGGCTATTTTGTAATTGATGAAGTCACTAAAGAAGTAAAAAACCCCGAAACCGGGAAAATGGAAACCCATACATTTTACAAAGTGGCAACCGGGATGCAATACCTTGATAAATTCACGGTGGCATCTTATACCGAACTTCCAACACCTAAAAAAACCTAAAATAAAAGGGATAAATCTACCCCCCTTTTTTTGGGGGGTATTTTTTTATATACTAATGCGGAAAAATATTAAAACAAGCCTAAAAGAAATATTAAAGAGAACTAATAATAAAAAGTGGTCAATTAAAATAACTCATGAAAATGAATACTATTTTAATGTAAAATTTATTAAGGTGATTAAACCTTGCTATTTTTGTAAAGATGAATTTCATAAAAGCAATTTATTTGTTAGGCACGATAAACGGGTCAAGGGCTTGCTAGTACCTAAGCCGTTTTGTAAAAAGTGTGTTAAATTAGTGGATAATCTTATATCTAAGTTAAAATCTACAGTTCCCCACCACTTAAAAATTTATAGTAAATAAATGCTAGAATTTTCTTTATTTATTTTACTAGTCATTATATTGACAAAATTCTTTCCGCCTAATTCTGGGCGAAAATAACAAGCAAAAAAAAGGAAAAATAATAATGAATAAAACACTATATGATCAAGGCTGTAAAGAGGAGGCTGAAGAGTATTTCAGCCATAATCCCTATATGGAAAAGGTCGGATTTGTAATGCTGGGAGAAGAGGAACTGAAAAATATTGAAGATGGAATCTCAGTACATATTAATGAAGATGATGTTACTATTGTTGACAACCCAGATTACAATCATAACATATTTGAAAAAGATATGAAGGAATTGGAAAATGCTGGTGTTCTTGAAATAGTAGAGTTGCCAGAATGAAGATAGATAATAAAGCCTGGATGCGTTGTTACACCAAAAAAGAGCTATACTACAAAGGAAAGCCAGATATAATATTGAGATCATATCGTCAGTATTGTAATGAATCATTTCTATTCAGGGTATTAGTTAAACTAGGGCTGAGAAAATAATGGACACTAACGAAGTATTATTACAGACCCTAGGGATCAGCCCCGACCAAATAGAATCAAGATTTGCCCGACGTACTGGGGCGATTCCTGAGTATTTCGGGGCTGTTATTGAAAAGAGTAGGAACCTGATTTTAGATGTCCTTACCGATAAAAATAGAAAAGAGCCACAATTCTGGGCAATAGATGAGGATAAGATAAAGAAGGTATTTGCTGACTATGAAATTGTACCAAGTTTTAGAAAAGCGGTGAGCCAGTACGGTAGATGTGATTATAGAAAGCAGAGGATTACTATAAACTTTGGTAATAAGAGAGTAGACGAGGCTGAGGCATACAGTACTTTACTGCATGAATATGTCCATGCTATTCTATATGAAATTGTAGGCAGAAATTTTAATCATGGTAAGGAGTTTATATTCTACCTGACATTACTCTGCCCTAATAGATATACTAAAAGAATTACAGGATATGATTTAATAAAATGAAGTACGCCATAAAATTACCAGAACATAATGGTGAATTTATCCGCACCCTCGGAAGCTGGGGTGAGTACCATAAATGGTTAGAGGCTGAAGGACTGGCACGGTATGATGGTCAGTTACTCGTCCGCTTGCCCCAGCAATCCACTAAAACACAAGGGAGGAATGATCCTTGTAATTGCGGTTCTGGGAAAAAATATAAAAAGTGTTGTCTTAACAAAAACAGGAGGTAAAAGATGACTGAACTACAACTAGTTGGTTACTTGTGGGCTATCCTAGTCTGGGTATTAATCCTAGGCTGGGTAGTCATTGCTATGACCCAATTTAAAAGTCGTGATGACTGGAGGATTGGCAAATGGTAGACAAGAACCATAAAGGAGAAAGGACTGGTGGTACGGTAAAGACTATCCATCAGCACGAGAAACTGACTTTGGAACAATTGCAAAAACTAGTAGGCGGATATATCCAGGTATTTAACTTACCGCTGGATAAGACGAATCTGGTGACTAATGAAGATGGTAAACTGATGGGTATGATGATGAATACTACTGCTACAAAGTTACTGCATGAAAACTATCCCCATACTGTAAAGTACGGTGACTTTGTCGTTGGTGATGTAGTAATACTGCATGGGGATGCCAGAATAACAAGGAGGTAGCATGGCTAATATCTCAGATAATGAAGTTACTGATATGATGCTACATATTGATGATCAACACTCTACTGATAGCGGATTCTTTGAAGGATTCACTAAAGCCTTGTTTGATCATTTTGGCTGGACTTATTTCTACAAGCATGACCGTCATGAAACAGGTGATGTAGGCTGGGATGAAGTCTTTAAGAAAACGGTAATGCTAAAAGGAAGAGGCTTAATTGCAGGCTATGCCCCAAACCCAATCAGTAAATATATTGTTCTATTGCAATCTGGTAGATATGAAGAGGCAATGGACTGTATGTATAAGGATATGGAAAAGTACAAGGAGGTAAAAGATGAATAGCGGAAAACTGGCTAAAAGAAAAAGAAGGATAAAGGCGAAGATTAAAAAGAAGAATGTTGATAAATCTGCACAGCGGTATAAAGACAGTAAGAAGAGGGATGCTGAAAGTAGAGTTGAGTAACAGTATGGCGTGAAAGTCGTGCGACCTGGAGAGGTTTAAATGGTGGTTTTGCTTGTTCCATTATGGCTATCCAGGTATTACCGAAAAGGTAAATACTGAAAAAGGAAAATACAAATGACTGATATTTTAGGAGTAGTAGTAATAATAGTACTGTACTTTGCATTCGCTGTAGCAATATCAATAATGCTCAGGGATATATTTGCAGTAAAAGAAAAGGAAAAATAATATGAGAGTTGAAAGTGTAACCAGGCTCTGTGACAAATACCTTATAACTACATTTGGTGTTGGCTGGGATGACCTGCCCGATACCGTTTGTGTTCATGACTGGGTCTATGAAGATACAACTATTGATGAACAGCTAATAAAAGATATATGCTGGGAAAAGTTAGCTGATGATTATCCTGACCGTTGTGAATTGAATAAAATAATATACGGTGATGAATGCTCATGCTGTCTGCATGAAGATGACTGAGTATAACCCCCAACAATTAATAGCCCTGTCTGGTGATGATGGGAAATATAGCGAGAAAGTATTTACTGACTCATTAAAGAGTCCTAGGTTTAAAATTATTAATAACAGCATAAAGCCAAAGGGCGGACTGTGGACTTCAACATATATTTCCGGCAGATCAGATTGGATAGAGTGGTGTGGCTGGAATATGGAAGAATGGATTGGTAGAGATGCAATACTGGTAACGGTTAGTCCATCTGCTAGGATTTATACAATAGATAATTATACTGACCTCAAATACCTGATTCATAAGTATGGCAAACATAAGGTAAATAATTACAGAGGAGACTGGGGAAACCGAGGCTATCCAAACTATGAAAAGATACAGCAAGACTATGATATTATTCATCTTACGCTATCTGGCTTGCATGATACAGCCAATGGTTTTTGTGATAGTGAAATATATACTTTAATGGGCTGGGACTGTGAGTCATCCTTGCATTTAAATAATGTACTGGACGATTACGCCCATATAACATTATGAAAATATCACCGTGTTATCAGTCTGGATATTGCTGTACAGTCGCCCCCTGTCCTTATGGCAGGTCTAAGACTGAAGATGAATATAGAGCAAGCTTTTCATCATTATTCAGAAACTGGCTGGGAGGGAAGTTTGCTCCGCACAGTTCTAAAGAGTGCGTATTCCTGGAGTTGCCAAATAAGGATGACCAGAGGATGTGTGCCATACATAATGAAATAGCTTTAGACCAGGAGGATAGCGAATACCCAATGATGGGGAGTGGCTGTAGTTCTGCAATAGGAAATAATTACAGAGATAATATAATAAAAATAAAGGAGAATAATAATGAGCAGATTCTACGGGACAGTTCAAGCCGGGAATAAAAGCATAGCAAGTAGATGCGGACACAAATCTACTGGGCTGACTAGTCATACAAGAGGCTGGGATCAAGGTGTAGAAGTTACCTGTGATGTTGAGGGTGACGATAAAGACGTAATCAGAGTATGGCTTACTGGCGGTTCAAAGAATCCTGGAAGGCTACAGTTAATAGCTTGCATTGAGGACGGAAAAGTTTTAGATAAACCATAACATTGTTCAGCTGTAAAGTGCTGTAAACGGGCATAAATGATAAGTGAATTAACACCAACAGGCTGGGTGGTAAGCGAGACTCTAGGCAAAGACGTATCTGCCCAGCCGAAAAGTTATGCCTATTTTAAAGAGGAAGTTGATGACTGACAAATCAGCTGGCAACGGAGAAAGCTACCGTACAGCTGTCCAATGTTACTAACAAAAAGGAGGTCTTGTAATGGCAAGACGTTTGCACAGAGATCTGGTCTGGGAAAAGAGACAGATTAAAAGGGCTGAACATAATATACGCAGTCTCAGTGAACTTCTTTATGCTACAGAAAAAATCTGTGGTAAAGAATTTCTTGAGTCCAGCGTCTATACATGGCAGTCAGGTATTTCTATATGGAATACTACCAAAGAACAGTATCATACTCTTAAAGCCATAATTCCTTGGCGTACTAATGAAATGCAGAAAGAGTCTGGTAAAAATGGATTAGTCTTAACTGGCAGAGGCTATCCATCTGATGACAATGATGTCTCCCTGTTGATAGAATTTAAATGGGGGTTGCCAGACTCATGCAAGTTGAGTTACGTTAAGAAAATTGTGGAAGTGGAAGATGATGACTACTATACTGATGAAGGAAAGATTCTTAAAGTAGAACGTAAAACAGTTATTGATTGCGGTGATAAGCCACTGCTTGAAACTGTTTTTGCTGAACAGTAAGATGAATATTAACCAACTGCCATTTGGCGAATTATTAATAGCTGGAGAAACCTGTGAAGGCTTAAATCTCTGGTCATTTAATGATCGTCAGGTGGCGGATTATGAGTTTTGAATCTGCTGTCATATGTTTCATTATATGTATAGCCATCATAATTCATGATGAGTTTTTTGTATAATAACTGGGGATGTACTGTGAGTGCCAACTCCTCCTATAAAACAGTTGGCGGACATAAGCTTGCAGTATATCCCCTCTAAAATAAAAGGAAAATAAAATGGTTGGATTGCATCTGGATAGCACCCTTCTTAGAACAAAAACTGTAGGAACTATATTGAAAGTTCTTACAAAATGCCGTCAAACATCTACTGATGAGAAGTTGAATGATATAATAGATTATATACTGAAAAAACGAGATATGGAATTAGAAAGAACTATACTAATAAAAAGAACTGGTGAGAAAAGAAAATATAGAAAAAGATATATATTATGAATAACTATTTAGAAAATTGCCAATACTGTATTGGTAAAGACGTAGAGTCTGGTAAATTGACTGAGAATGATTTATATGAGCATAACTATGAAGATTATCAGCCAGCGTTCCCAGTCTATGATAACCACAATATATTTGTTTTCTATTCCTGTGAGAATTGTGATAAGGAGCAGAGAGCAAAATATGACCCAGTAATATTTAATGATTACGGGGCATATGAAAGAAAAGTACAGGAAAGCGGGGAAAGATTTGAATAAATTGGAAATACCAGAACGTAATTACAGAAAATGTAATAATTGTCATAAAACAGAATCTGAAACATTTATCCATATTAATGGATTGTGTGTAGTGTGTCAGCTTATAAAAGATAAAAGAATTTCTAAGAAAAATAAGGATAAACAATGATTACAGAAGATGATATTTTAATTGATGGTCTAGCTGAAGAAGTTTTTCCATATCTTGACGAACTTAGACAGTCAGGAATAATCAATATGTATGGAGCAACCCCTTACATAATGGAAACATTTGATGTAAACAAGCATACAGCAAGAAAATTGTTAAGTGCCTGGATGGATCAATTTAGATACAAGAAAAAAGGAGTAAGTAATGCTAAACAAAGAAACTCTTGACGTCAGGCGTGTTGTTGATATTGAGTTTGACGGCATAGATCATAAAGACCACCCAGATTATTGTGATGCTTTTATCATATCAGCATTCTATGAAGTTTTGGTTGGAGATAAGGTAGTCGGATTAATAGATTTGACTGAAACAGAAATTGAACTCATAGAGGATGAATATCCAGAATGGGTTTATGATAAACTAATGGAGGTTATATTTTGAAAGATTATAATTATAAGGAACATTTAGAGTCAGAGATTGCCAAAGCAATGGAGGAATATGGATCATTGGAAATAGCTGTATTTGAACTCTACGGCAAAGTAGCAGATTTAGAGGCTACTATTGCAGGTATGCGTGAACTGGAAAAGGAAAACCAGGAAGTTCTTGAGCAGGTTGTTGTTGGATATAAAACAATAGCTAAAGATTATGGTCCTCCATATTCTATGGCAAATCCAACTGGAGAGCCTGTAAAGAGAAGAATAGAAGTGGAAATAACATATGAGGGAGAAGAAGAATGATATCAGAACATCCAATAGAAGATAAGATCAAATTGATACTAACAATGGAAGGTTATAAAA
>Ga0080013_1005709_pt1 | contig 11411 bp, 9 predicted proteins | sample ETNvirenome_6_85_FD_69236 | JGI IMG/M metagenome (GOLD analysis project Ga0080013, IMG submission 69236) | Marine viral communities from the Pacific Ocean - ETNP_6_85 (SPADES assembly) (version 2) | ecosystem: Environmental > Aquatic > Marine > Oceanic | place: Pacific Ocean | collected 2013-06-19
GCTGTCATGCCCTACAACCCTGGGGTGTGGCCGGAACTTCTAAAGCTCAAGTTGGTAGCGAAGAACAGTGTCTCCACCGAGTCGATCTTCCACGCTTCCTGCGAGAACAGTTCAAATCGGATGTTCGGCATCCTCCTCGGCGGCGGCGTCCTGTGGGAACAACCAGGGGCAAACTGGTTTCACACTCAGACTTCCTCTGACCGTCTCGCCTGGGTTTCAGGGGCCGCAACCCCCTGGGTGGAGCAGAACTGGCAGGAGTTGACCTATCTCATCGCTCGCATGTGGATGGGCTTTATCTGGACAGACGTCAGCATTGAAGACTGGGCTATTACTCTCAAGTCTGCTGCGAAAAAGGCGACGCGCAGCCCCTTCGCGAGTAAGAAGGACCGGGAGGCTCCTGTGGGGTGGCATAACAATGATCCTGTCAGGGAGATCCTTGTAGACGCTTACGAGCGTCTGGTTCCCCTCCCCACTGCGTACACCGACAATCAAGGGCGCGAAAAGGACCCCGACGATCCGGCGACAGCAGCAGCCATCGCAAACGAGCATGTGATGCCAGCGCAGAAGTGGCTCCTCCGCGCCTTCGACTACAACACAGCGATCCCCTTCCTTGTCGGCAAGAAGCTCTGGGTTTCGGACCCCGGCAAGATGGTTCGCTCCTCTGCCGAGCAGCAGCGACTTCTTCTCAGCGGGGTAGTGGCGAACTGGCTCATGCGGGAGCGTCTCGCAGCAGAACCCCCTCTCGATCCTGCGCTGATTCAAGCCGAGGTGAAGAAGCTGACTCCCGTCGAGGACGAGACGCGCAAAGCTCTGAAGAAGGCCGAGGGAGCCCTAGACCGCATTGCAAAGGGCACTTACAAGGGCTGGGAGAAGATGAGCGATGAGAAGAAGGGCGCAACAACGACGGCTGCGCAGGAGGCTGTTGCGAAGGCAAAGGAGGCGTGGGAAGAGGTCGAGTACGATCTCGACACCGCGAAGCATCTTCAGGATCTGCTCGCATCGCAGGCTGTTTCCATCATTCCGCCTACGCTGCCGGGTCTACGGGTGTGGGCGGTAGCCGTGCAGGATGCTGAAGGGATTAAGGGGGCGACGCCCCAGATCGGGACTGTTTCGTTGGCGGAGGTTCAACGCGCAGCAAAGAACTGGTGGCGGGCCTACGAGGTCCACGGGGCCTCATCCCCCTGGGCTATCAATGTGGACGCCTTCGCAGCAAAGACCAGTGCCTTCCAGCAGGGGTACGGCACTTCCAGCGCAGGAGTGTGGACTTCGGGAGGCCGATGGCAACCGGGCGTGGTGCAACAGGATCAGGGAAGCCTTTGGGGCAAGAAGGCAGACCTCCCCCACATGAAAAGGCTAGAGGAGATGTCCGACGCTGACCTAGCCCTAGACCCAGACGACGAATAACGCATCGAGTACACTCTTACTGAAGGAGCTACACCATGAACCCCCTCATTGTTTTCGGCGCGTGTGCCGCCTGTGCGGTGGCCTTCAAAGGCCATCGAGACGACCACGATGAAGTCGGCGGCTTTGGCCCCTGGAGTGGGGGGCACCGTGTTCCTGTGGCGCGAGGAGGAGAAGGCCGACAGCGTCTCTGGGGAGGCCCCACAGGCCACAAGTACCCCGCCCAGGACTTCCGCTCTCAGATGCGGCGTCCTCCTCCCACCGTTCCCTACCAACAGAGCTACTACGGAGCAGCACAGCACACGATCACTGTGACCCGCGATCAGATGCGGACCCTCCATGTGGAGGGCGAGGTCGAGATCGACGGCGTCCTCCTGAAGTATGAGCGCCCTCCCCGCCGCGAGGGTAGACGCAGAGGGCGCAGGCGCGCAGGTTCGCGCGACAGCAAGCCCCCGACGAAGAGCAGCCCCACGAAGCCCGAAGCGGCTGGCTTCGGAGCACCCTTGACCAGCGCACAGCGCCGCGAGCTTCCAGCCCGCGCTTTCGGCCTCCCGAAGCAGCGCAAGTACCCGATGTATACGCCCGAGGGCTTTAGCCGAGGGCATGCCATCGCAGCGAAGGGGCGGGCTCTGACGGCGATGCGCGATGGCTTCATTAACGAGCGGCAGTACAAGCAAATCTGGAACAAGGCCGAGCGCCTGCTCCGTGAACATGGAGATAGGTGACATGGCGTCCACGAAACTGAAGAAACTGACAAGAGGACAGAGAGCGGGCCTCATTGCGCTGGGAGCAGGGGGCTTCTTTGCCGCTCTTGTCGTTGGCAACAAGGCGCGGGCCGCAACACGACCGGGAGTTCCCGCTCCGGTTCCTGCTCCGGTTCCCGCTCCTGCTGGCCCTGCGCAGACGGTCACTCCAACCGACTACCTCGATCTCCTGGGGCGGCGTGTCACAGGCATCGTCAGTGGCGCGCTCTATGAGATCCACAGGATTCCTTCTGGTAGTGGGAAGCCCGAGGCGGGCGACATTACGCTCAAGGTGATCGCCTATCCGCGTACGCCCAGCGCCGTAGGAAACTCCTTCTTGCTCCAGAGAACGATTGATCTCTACGGCTCCGACCATCCCACTGTGGCCCAGGTCCAGGCTCTGCTCGATTCCGTTGTCACCACCTCCCTGGGGCGGAGCTTGTGGCACAACGTGAACCCTGCAGCCATCCAAGCTCTTCAGGCAAGGGGGAGCGGTCCTACGCCAACCCATCAGCAGGCGTCCCAGGCGGGTTTCCGCACCCTCTTCCTCCGTCTGAGCCCCCAGGCTGCAGCGAATCCCTCGCGTACGCGCGTGCTCCTACAGAGAAGGGGCCTCCGTATCGGAATGATGGTAGGGCGAAGCGCGACTGCGACGGTCCCGACTTACATCACCGACGCGATGTTGGTGGGGATGCCCGAGGTCGAAGGGGTGCAAGCAGACCGCCACATGCCTGGGCCTTCTCCCGTCAGAAGGCGCACCCACTACGATCCGTTGGACCGCGAGTATGCTGACGCCGCCCTCTCTCAGATGGAGCAGGAGTACGCGCCTCTCTCCGTCGAGGACTACGACGGCGGCGGCTGGGCCTTCGGCGGCGATGGGTACATGGTCTATTACAATCGGGGAGTACGGGCAGCGAACCGGGGGCTTCCCGCTAAGGCGAATCCTTACAAGGGGGCAGGGTGGCAGCATCATGCGTGGGCTACTGGACATTGGGGTGTTATTCAAGACCGGAAACCGAAGCCGCGCTACGACCCTACCTCCCCCACAGGGATGCGATGGCCCGACGGGTCTACGAGCGCCCCCGGCTTCGGGGGCAAGACCAAAGCCGACTGGTATGAGGAGGGTCGGCAGTTTTGGGTCCACGTTCGCAGCCGGGGCCTCACTTCCGCCCAGGCACCTTGGCCGGAACTCAAACGGGGCGGCTGGGCTAAGGAAGCGTTTGACGACGGCTACATGGCAGCGCGCCGCCGCTCGTATGACCGCATCCCTCGACGGTGAGCCTTTACGCCCAACAGTCGGCAGAGTATGCCCGCTTCAAGCGTCTGCAAGGCGAGCGCCAGTTCACCCCGGCTGACCGCGCCCATATTGCTGGACTAACTGACCATCCTGACTTCCAGCGGAACTTTCAGTTCGGCATCATCGACAATGGGATGCTGGTTCTTTTCACGCTCTTGGGGTTCTCCCTGGAAGACAAAATTGCCGCCAAGGTCGGCGTCCCTGGCTATGGGGCTATCATGGGCGCGACCGTAGGTAATGCCCTCAGTGACGGCATAGCAGGGCTCCCTCAAGGGAAGGAAGCCGCAGCCGCAGTAACCCTTGGTGCGCTTGCGCCTGTGATACCCTTTGCTATAGCTATGGGAGCGAAAAAGAAAATTAGTGGCACTACGCAGAAAGTTCTCTTAGGCAGTAGTACGCTGCTCCTAATCTACGCCTTCGCTTCAGGGAAGATGCGCCGGGCCGATACCGCTGGGAAGACGGTAGCGCCCCCCACAGAGGACTTCGGCGCGAAGAATCCCTTGAAGGGGTGGAGGCGGCGCAAAACCCTGCTGCGTGGGACAGGACGGAAGGGCGCAAAGACGGGCATGGCCTATCACCGCGACACTCGCAAGAACACTATGTCCATTGTGGCAATCCCCGGTTCCGCCCAGGCGCGTGTGTGGATCACCTCGAAGGCGCAGACGGAGTTCGAGGACCCACACTATGGGACGTACACCGCTCCGGTGTCCCGGCACCACCGAGACTTCGATAACGTCTGGGACGCGGCGAAGTATGCGAATCGCACCGGATGAAGCCCCGTCGAGTAGCGATCTACACGCGAGTTTCTACACAGGCGCAGGCTGACAAGCACGGCTCTGAGTTCCAGCGGGTTGCCCTGGAGAAGCTCGCGGAGCATCGTGGCTGGGAAGTCGCAGAGGTCTTCTCGGACGAGGGAATCTCCGGGCGGAAGGAGAAGCGTCCTGCCTTGACCGTGATGATGCGCAAGCTCCGTAAGGGCGAGTTCGATGTCGTCGCTGTGTGGCGTTTCGACAGGCTGGCCCGCTCTCTTTCGCATCTCATCCACTTCCTTGAGGAATGTAAGGCCAGGAATGTGGACTTCATCTCCTACATGGAAGGCATCGATACGAGCACTCCCATCGGCATGGCGATGTTCCAGATTGCGGGCTCGTTCGCTGAGTTGGAAAGCAACCTCGCGCGTGAGCGCGTGCAGGCGGGTGTAGATAACGCAAGAGCGAAGGGGGTAATCCTGGGTCGCCCGAAGTCAGGTCTCTCTCCTGCTGCAGCGGCTGCAGCGGTCGAGGAGCACGGCTCAATCCGCAAAGCCGCGAAGGCCCTGGGCGTCTCTGTAGGGCTGATCCACAAGCGTGTGAAAGAATCTTCACAGGCCGCTTGACATTCCGCAAGCAGCGGAGCAATCTCTGGAGGCTGACTCTGGAGGAATGAATGGCAACCCCTGCGATTGTGTGCGTCTATAGTCCATCGGGCTATGGCAAGTCTGTTGACTGTCTCTACTCGTTCACCGACGCTCTCTTTCTGAGCGCCGCCCCTGGGGGCCTCGTCGCTGCGCAGGCTCTCCTGGGGATCACTCCCCAGGAGCGAGTCGTTCCGTCCATCTACGCCGCGACGAAGATCATCCAGAACGAGAAGCCCGCGTGCGTGGTCCTCGATGATTTCAGCATCCTCTCTGAGCGGACCCACCTTGCAATCGACACGAGCGGCAAGGGAGGCTGGGAAGCCTGGGGCAAGCTGAGTCGCGCCGTCCTGGGACTCCGCGAGGCGGCAATCTCCTGCGGGAGCACTCTCATCCTGAATGCACACGAGGCTCCTCCAAAGACGGGCGACAGTGGCAACTTCATGCCGGGAGGCCCGAAGATGCCTTCGCGCGGCCTCTCCACGACCCTTCCGCACGTTGCGACCCTGGTCCTGCGCGGCCAGAAGGATGGCTTCGCTGCTCCTCCCCTCTGGGGCGGCATCTACACATGCGATCCCAGCGACACACGCTGGATCGGCAAAGACAGGTATTGCGTGGTCGGCAAGAAGGCTCCCATGAACCTTCGCGAGATCCTGCACCGCGCTGCCGAGATCGGCCATGACGTCGTCGTCCCTCCTCGCCCCCAGGGGATGGAGTGGCTGGACGAGGCTGCAGAAGGACTGGCAAACGGTCTCGCCTCTGGTAACTTCCCCAATCCCACGGAGGGGGCACGGGCACTGACCTCGTACTACACAGGCAGAGACCCGCGCCACCTTCGCTGGGCGTGGCGCGACGGCTGCGCCCGTCAACGCATCCGGCAGTCCTCTGCCGAACTCTTTGAGCTTTTCACCCCGGCTGCTGGCGTTTCGGGTGCGCCTGCTGCTTCTTAATTTCATCACCCGAGGAGAAGAAGAAGATGAATCTGACTCTGGATTTCACTGGAACGGACGCGATGTCCCTGGGAGGCGGCTTCGCTCCGTCTGAGGGCGCGCACAAGGCCACTATCACCTCTGCCACTATCGAGGCCAGCAAGTCTGGCACCGGGCAGAACATGGTGGTCGAGTACAACGTCACCGAGGGCGGTGCGAAGGGAAGCGGCTGCAAGGCGTGGTTCCCCCTCCCCACCGGGCAGGACAACAAGAAGGACGCCTTCAAGCTCTCGAAGATCAAGCGTCTCTTCCTGTCTATCGGCATCCCCCCGAACTCCCTGGCGGGCAGCGTGAACATCAACGTCAACGACCTGATCGGCAAGATGCTCGTGATCTACGTCGAGGACGACGCGGAGCGCAGCGCGGCTGACGGTCGCCGTCGCTACGAGGCGCACCCTGTGCTGGTCGAGGACGCGCAGAGCGCGCTCGCTGGTCAGTGGACTCCTCGTGGTGGGCGCACTTCGGCCCAGGCCGCAGGAGGCACTCCCTTCAACCCGATGCAGGCTCCTGCCGTTCCCACGAACGGCGGCGGCACGACGCCTCTGAGCGGCGCTGGCTTCGGTTCCACCCCTATGCCCTAGCGACTCGCTAGGCCCCCTTCTCTCTGCTCCAACCTCCCCAGGTGCGCGGAGAGACACCTGAAGCCCCTCTGGACCTCCTTCCAGGGGGGCTTCTTTGTGGAGAAGCTATGCCATCTGGAATCCCTGCTGGCTCCGTCGCCTTTCCCGTCACCTTCTCAAAGGAGACGCTCCACGCGGCTATCACTGCGTGGATGGTCTATACGGGAGAGGGGAAGCTCCCTTACCTCGTGTGCGATGTCCCGCGTAAGACAGAGTCTCCTCCCCCTTCGGCTACAAACTGGAAGTGGACCGGAGCGTACTCCTATCACACGAGCACACGCGAGCATCGTCTGTGCTGGTATCGCTTCACGCCCGAGGGTACTCCTCCGCCCGATGGAACTTCTGAGACTGCGCGGACGCGGAACGAGCACGTCTGGGACTTCACCCCCTACGATCTCGTCTCGATGCGCGGCGGCGTCGTGGTGATTCCTGAGAGGAAGCCATGAGTTACGATCCCCGCAAAGAGGGAGCAGACTGCGACCACTGTCCCATGAAACGCTGGGAGGGTGACGACTGGGCTCCTGTCTCTCCCCAGCGGGCAAAGAAGGCAGGACGCCTCTTCCTGGGCGAAGCTCCTGGGGGGAACGAAGTACGCTATGGCAAGCCTTTCGTGGGCGAGTCAGGCAAGGAACTCAACGAAGCCCTCTCCGATGTGAACATGCGCCGGAACCAGTGGGACGTGGACAATGTGATCGCCTGCCGTGCGCCGAAGGACAAGTGGGACCTCATCGCCGCAAAGCTCCGTCGTGACAAGAAGAACGGTGTCAGTCCCGATCACGAGCAGCATCCAGCGGAGCACTGCCGACCTCGCCTGAACCACAGCCTCGCGCGCGCACGGGAGATTATTACGCTGGGGGGGAAGGCTGCAGGCGCAGTCATGGGGGGAGCCCCGAGCATCCTGGCGATCCGAGGAGGACCCGTCACTCTCCCGTCAGGTGTGAAGCTCCTGCCGACCATCCACCCGGCCTTTGTGCGCCGCGCTCGCCGCTGGCGGCGTGTCTTCCGCGCCGACCTCCGCCGCGCTCGCCGCTTCTTCTCTGACACCCTCCAGTGGGTCGAGCCTCCCATTCTCTACCGACCCTCCGTTGCGGAGCTTCGCTTCTTCCTGGGGACACCAAGCCGTTGGTGGTCCTACGACGTCGAGACGGACGCAAAGGAACCTCTCCTGGCAAACCTGCGGTGCATCGCCATCGCGAAGGACGACCCCACAGTTCAAGCCGGGGACAGCGTGGTGGTGGTCCCCTTCCACCTCATTGACACCGACATGCGAGCCTACCCCAGCGCCATCGAGGCGGAGATTGCCTCGCTTCTCCGCGCAGCCATGACGGACGGCAGGACGTGGTGCGGCCACAACGCAGGCTGGTATGACCGACTCGTGATGGAGGAGCAGCTAGGAGTCCGTCCCTTCCCTCTCCTCGACACCATTCTGCTCTCGCGGCTCTCTTCGCACGGAGAACTCCCGAAGGGGCTGGGCGTCGTCGGAAGTCTGCACTGCGACGTGACAGCCTGGAAACAGGACAACGAGGGGACAAAGCTGGCCTTCGGCTCTCAGAACGACGCACAGCTTCACCACTACTGCGCCATCGACACTGCTGTGACCCACAGGATCGCTACTCCTCTCATGGAGGACGCGCGTACGCGAGGCCACATGACTCCGTGCCCCGCCCGACCTGAGTGGACGTTGCTCTCGATGGATCACGGCATCCAGGGGGTGTGCGCAGGCATGACTCGCGTAGGGATGCTGATCGACGCGCAGGCCCAGCGCACGATGGAAGCAGAGTTCGAGACGAAGGTCTCTGCTTACCGTGCCGATGTCCTCCGCATAGCAGGAAGCAGCACCTACAACCCGGCGTCCGTCCCTCAGACACGCGCCATCCTGTACGGGAGCGCGCGCTATGCCCTGGAGCCCGTAGCCTGGACCGACACGGGAGATCCGAGCACAGGAGACCCCGCGCTCCGCGAGCATCTCATGGACAGGAGCACCCATCCAGACGCGGCAGAGTTCGTCCACGCTCTGCGCCGCTTCCGCAAGGCGCACAAGCTGCTGACCGGATTTATCCGCCCCTTGAAGCCCAGGGATGCAGGCGGCGTCCTAGACGACGATGGACGCTTGCGTGTCGCATGGAGTTCCCACGTCCCGGTGACGGGGCGTGTCTCCTCGTCACAGCCCATGAATGTCCAGAACTGGCCGAAGGCGATGCGCAAGCTCGTGATTCCCCAGGAGGGGCACGTCCTCGTGGGCGCGGACTTCGATCAGCTTGAAGGCCGGATCGGCGCTGCCCGCTGGGGCCTCAAGACCTACGTCGATGCTTACCGACAGGATGAGGCACTACGGATGCGGGGAGAGGCCGGAATCGACCCGCATCAACTGACGATGGAACTGTGCTTCGGGCAGCGCATCTGGAGCATGAAGGGGGCACCTCCTCCTGAGTACCGCTACAGGAAGAAGTGGCCCGGTGGTGCCATCAGCGGGCAGTTCGACGCATGTCGCGCACTCAGTAAATCCTACTACTACGCAAAGCAGTATTCGGCCTCTGACGAGACTGTCTGGGAGCTTCTCCGCAAGGCTGAGAACGACGATGGCTCCTTCCTATACGCGGACCTCAAGATTAGCGAGGTGGCGGCGATGTCCCGCAAGTTCCTCGCTTCGCTCCCCGAACTGCAAGAAGGCTGGTCTGCAGAGGTCGCCTTCTTCGAGGCGAACGCCTACAACTTCGAGCCCCTGACGGGGCGACGGCGCGACTTCCTCGACGGTCCAGACCTCAACGAAATCGTCAACTTCCCGGTCCAGGCAAGCGGAGCAGCGATTATGAATCTTGCGACCCTGGACGTCGCTGCCGCGAAGTACGTCTGCCACTTTGCTGGGCCAGGGACGGGGATCATCCAGCAGGGACACGATGCTCTGGTCCTCGAAGTTCCCGAAGGCGAAGGACTGCATGCACAGCGCACGCTCGAAGCGTGCATGACGCAAAGGTATCCCTCCATCTACGACGTAACCTTTACGGCGGAGGCAGAACTAGGGCGTAGGTGGAGCGAAGTCTAGGCTACGTCTGGGACGGTAGGCAGGACGACATTCCGGTCAGTCGCCAGGAAATCAAGACGCTTGCGCGCACCTGTCCTGGGCTTGTGGATGCCACGGAGCCAGCGATACACCGCCCACTCATCCACCGCGCAATGGTGCGCAAGATCGGAAAGACCATCAGACAGCGTACCGTCGAAGGCCCCCAGGAGGGCCGCGACTAGCTTTGCGTCGTCGGTGTCACCGATCTGAATCGACTGAAGACTTTGCACTCGTAAGGAGTTGCTCATGCTGACATTGTGGGGTTTCGCTTGCGGTTTGTCAATTCATCTGCTTGCGGTTCCGCTAACAGTGTGTAGGATAGGCGCAGTGCGCAACTGGCTGCAGCACGAGGAGAACATCATGTACGTCACTGAACTTTCCACAAACTGGAAGGCGTCCTCCGTCGAGGGCGACAACTTCACCCTGGGTCAGTTGACCCTTCTCTCTGGCCCCAACGGGAGCGGCAAGTCCCGCATCATCGAGGCCCTCGAACTCGCGCTGACGGGGAGCGTCTCGAACTACGCAGGACGCGCCTCCGTGAAGGACCCGAAGATGCTCTGGCGTTCCTGCCCGAAGGGGGCGAAGGCTCTCTTCATTAACGTGACCCTGATTGACGGGCGCGTGATCAAGTGGGTCCAGACGCGGAGCAACGGCAAGCCCACTGTGACCGTGGACGGCATCGAGTCCCCTAGCGCCCTCGCTCCTGACCTCATGCAGATCGCTACCCTCCGCGCACAGCTTTTCGGGGCTCCCGCAAAGGCGGAACGCTGGCTCGCTGGCGTCCTGGGAATGGAGAGGGATGTGGTGGTGGAGAAGGCCATCCTGACCCTCCCTGAGTCCCAGGTCTCGCTGCTCCGAAATCTCGCAACCTCCAACGACAGGAGCACCGACGCTCTCCTCGCGGAGTGCAAGGAGCGCGCCCGCGCCGCTTCGGCAGAGGCGAAGGTGGCAACCGGGGTGGTGGAGGAGCTTGAGCACGTCGCAGGCCCCATCGTCACGGATGCCGAGATCGCGAAGGCCGACAAGGATGCAAAGCAGTGGTCCGTCGTGGCTCAGACCTACGCGCGAGCGCAGGCGGAGAGCGCAGCCTTCTCCGACGCGAAGAAGCGCCGGGAGGCCGACCTCGCGACGCTGCAGGCGCTGCCCCAGCAGCCGGGAGCCGACCGCGAAATGCTGGTCGCCATTCAGGAGGTGGTGCGCGCGCTTGACCGCACGAACCGGGCATGGCCCAACAACCACCTGTGCCCCTGCTGCCGCACGGAAGTAGGGAACCTCCACCTGACGACGCGCCTGGAATCCCTCCGAGAGTGGGTGGCCGGAAATGCCCCCTCCACCGACGTGGTACGCCAGCGCGCAGAGCTTGAGCAGCGCATCGAGTCTGCCTCGTTGCTCGTCAATGGCGGTCCTCCCGTGGTTCCCATGTACGATGCCGTCGCCCATCAGAAGGCGCAGGAGCACTACGAAGACCTGTGCCGTCGCCGGGTCGCCGCCCAGGCTCCTGGGATGGCTCAGACGACTGCGGTGAACGCGGGCGAGCGGGCGACGAACTACAAGGCGATCCTCAAGGCGCTCGAAAAGGCGCTTGCGACCCTTATCACGCAAGCAACGACAGCCCTGGAGAAGCGGGTGGGAGACTTCCTTCCCGAACACATGGGCGTTCCGCGCATCCAGCTTCGGCCCCAGGTTGCCATCGGCCTAGAACGAGGCGGCAAGGTAGGCGTTCCCAGTGGCGGTGAAGAAGCAGCCCTCCTTCTGGCGCTCGCCCAGGCGCTCGCGCAGGGGGGCATCCTTGTCCTCGAAGATCGCGCTTTCGACGCCGATACTCTGCAGGCCCTCGTAGGGAAGGTCGCAGCGGGAGACTCCCAGGTGCTCGTCCAGACCACCACTGGCGTCGTCGCTCCCGCTGA
>Ga0080013_1005710_pt1 | contig 11410 bp, 11 predicted proteins | sample ETNvirenome_6_85_FD_69236 | JGI IMG/M metagenome (GOLD analysis project Ga0080013, IMG submission 69236) | Marine viral communities from the Pacific Ocean - ETNP_6_85 (SPADES assembly) (version 2) | ecosystem: Environmental > Aquatic > Marine > Oceanic | place: Pacific Ocean | collected 2013-06-19
ACAAAAAACGTGAATGGGTAAATAGGGTATATTATTAATGGGATACGCACAATTTTTAGCATGGGTCGGCAAGCAGGCCCTAAGAAATAAAGTTTTACAAAAATATTTAAATAAAGCATGGAGAGAAGCTGAAAAAGCAGGTAAACCTATTATTGAAAAAAATTTTCCTGGTCTACTTAAAAAAGCTCAAGATTTTAAAGCAAATTTTAAAACATTTGAGCCTAAAATTGTTCCTAAAGTTGTTAAACCTAAAATTGTTAAACCTAAACAATTAGATAAGAATTTTATTCGAATTAGTAAAGATCAAATAGATGATGTTGAAAGATCTATTGCAAATAAACCTTCACATTCAAGTCTAAAAAAATCTAACGTTATTCCTTTGTTTCCTAAAAAACCACTAGGTAAAGCAGATGGTGGAAGCGTCGACAAAGCACTTTCAGGAAGAAGCAGGGATATTTAATGGCTGACGGAATATTAACATTAAATGCAATGATGCCTGAAAAGAATCTAGCAGGAGAAAAAATGTTGGAACCTGGTTTAGGTGCAGGTATAGGATTAGCCGTTGCTTCTTATTTGAAGAGTAAAAATAAAGAAAATTTACTAGAAAAGGTTGATGAAAATAAGAAAAAAGAAGAGCCACCAGAAGATCCAGATTTTATACCAGAAATTTTAGAATTATTTAATCGAGATGAAGATGAGGGAATGAAATACAATGAAAAACTTGGAAGAAAAATTATGGATATGGAACACTACACAAATAAGATGCCAGAAAATTATGAAGGTCCCACTGTTGAAACTGTAACAAGTGGATACGACGCACATCCCTTTACTCAAAAAGATTTTAGTGGGGGAGCTTTAGATAATAAAACAATTAAAAAAGCTTTTTTATCTGTAGCGGGAGATGAAGGAGAAACAGAAGTAGAAATACAACCTTTTGATAGAGACAAATTTCTTTTAACTCCTGAAAGAGGACAAAAAGAAATTGCTTTAAGATTAATAAAACAAAAATTAATTGAAGATAAAGCAGATCCCAAAATTATAACTCATATAACTAATATACAAAAAATATTGAATGATGAAATTAAAAAACTTGGATATTTGGGTGCAGGAGCAGAATTAGAAGAAAATTTAAGTATTGGTTTTGGTCTTTTTGATCAATTAAAAAGAAAGAAACATGCAACAGGCGGCATAGCAGGCATGCTGGGTGAGAGAACTGGGTATGTTAATGGACAACTAGTTAAACCAGGATTAGGAAGACCAGGATATGGTGGAAAGGGAAGACAAGATAGAATGGGTGGAACTATGGAACAAACTGCTGCGGAATTAAGAGCGGCAGCTCCAGATCAATTTGCTGGTGGAATGAATATTAGTCACGGTGGTGGAGATGGTGGAAATAATGTGGGTGGAAAAAAACCACCTGTTGTAATAGACAAAGATCCAAATCAAATAATGGAGCAGAATTTAGTCACTGGAAAAATGATGACTAGAGCTGATCTCTTAGCACAAAAGAGATTTAAAGATTATGTAGATGCCAAGGGATACTATAGTTCAAGCGAAGAGGATGCAGAAGCAGATGCTTTGCGTGCTGCGTCGCAAAAAGCAGGAGGCATGGATACACACATGAAGAATGCATTAGTGAGTTCAGATTGGACCAACCAAATGAAATCAGTTGATGGCAAAACTATTTATGATACTCATGTGGGTCACAGTACTCTTAAAGATTTAGATAAAGATTGGACTACGCGAACATCAACTATTCAAACTCCTAAATTAGGTTCTATTGAAAGAATAATGACACCAACTGGAATTTGGGAAGAAAAGGGAGGAGAAGGCTCTACATATATATCAGGATTAACCGGTCCTCAAAGTGCAGGTATACAACCATATGCATACGGCGGTCTCGCAGGCATGCTCGGTGAACCGCGATCCGGGTACCGGGATGGAGGCCCCACTAGACAACAACTTATTATAAAATGGTTGAACGATCGAGGTTTACCAATCACTCCTGAAAATATTCAAAAAGCTATTATGGAAATGTCACAAGGGGGCCAAGCTCCTGTTGTGACAGGACGACAACAAATAGAGGCACCACCAATGGAAATGCCTAGTCCTCCAACAGGAGAAGGATATGTTCCTGAAGAATTAATTGGACAAGACATATCAGAAACAGTAACTCCGGATGTAGCTGACATAATTCCTAGAAGCAAACCTGACGTTGAAGAAGCTATTTATAGTGATAAAGAAATGAGAGATATGAAACAAAGATATATAGAACAAGGCGGAACTCTTGATAAAGCTTCATGGGGCATAAAGGATGATGTTGAAGATGCTGGAATAATGCAAACAAGGGATCCTATTTTTTATTCTGAGGATGAAACTATATATACTGATGATGATAAAAAAGAGTGGTTTGATCAAATAAATAGACTTAAAACATATCAAAGAGGATTAGCACCGGATAGTTATCTTCATTTAAAAGATAATAAGATGAAAGAAGGTGTTAATAAAGGATTTATATCAGAAGAAGATTATTTAAATAAATGGCAAAAACCTTTTTTTAGCAAAAGAGGTGAAAAATGGACTAATGAAATTGATAATTTTAGAGACTGGGCTTTTGATGGTGATTATGCTGAAGGCGGCGTTGCAGGTTTGCTTGGAGAAAGAAACGGGTACCAAGGTGGAGGTGCTGCTTCCACAAATGCATTAATAAGAACACTTTATGATACAGCAGGTGGTTTTGACGGAACAGGTAAAACATTTTCAGAATTTATGGCGGATGTTTTATATGAAGGAGATTATCTTAGTAGAGCTGAAGGCGGCAGAATTGGTCTTGCAGACGGAGACACGCCGAGTGAAGCATGGATGAGAGATTATTTTTATGATGCAGGTTATGATGATTTAGGTGTAATTACTTTAGATGAATACATGAATGGTCCAATAGGAAAGACTGATTATGCGAACCACGGACCAGGGAAAGCTAAAGGCGGAAGAATTGGTTATGACAATGGTGGACCAGTTATGGATTTAGACCATTGGGCACAATTAATTTTTCAAAAACCCTATGATCAATTAACTTCATCTCAACAAGAACATCTTACCAGCTTTAAACCTGAAAAAGCCCAAGGCGGAAGAATAGGTTTTCAAAGAGCAGGTTCCGTTCCTTATTTATCTCGAGGCTGGTCACAGCCGGGAGTATATAAAGCTCCCCGTGGATATACGGGTATGGAAGAACTTTTAGGAGGAGGCATACTTGGAATAGGAGCATCTAAACTTTTAAAAGATAAAGATAAAGATAAACCTGTAACCAAAAAAACTAAAAAATCTAAGACTCCAGAAATAACACCACCTGAAGATAAAGGACCTGGTGGATTAACTGGTAAATTATTAAGAACAGGTATTATGGAAGCCTTTGAGCATTTAACTAGAAGATATCCGGGGGATGACTTAGCAGTGGGAGAATGGGCTGGGAAGTTAGGAGATATAAGAAAATTTGTTATACAAGTTGCACCTGATAAGGTAGATGAAATAGTAAAAAGTTATGGGCAGAATAGAAAAATAGATTTAAGTAAAAAAATGAAAGAATTTTTAAATAATAAAATTAAAAGATATAAAAGTGATTTAGAGGATATAAAAGAACATGGGCAATTAAATCCTATTGAAGAAGTAGGAGATTATGCAGAAGAGCTTAAATATCTTATCAGTGAAACTAAAAAAGATATAAAAGTTATAGATAAATATGGACTTATAAAACAATCAGAAAAAGCAACTAAACACGCTGAAGGCGGAAGAATCGGTTTTAAAGATGGCGAAGGAATTATGAGCAGAGTCGGTGATATGGTAGATCCGCGTAACGTTCCTTATTACAGTGGTAAAGGTTTACAAGGACTGGTTAATTCTGCTGAAACTTTATCTAAATTTCCTTTAGCAGCAGGTGAATTAGGAAGTAAGTTGCTTCAACAACCAGGATTTAAAAAAGTACCTCGTCAAAAGAGTGATGATGAAATGACAGAATTATTTATGCAACAAACAGGACAAGACTATAGATTAGAACCAACTGAAGTTTGGGGCGAAGCTTTAGAAAACATTACTCCCGGTTCATGGTCCGAGAACCTTGGACTAACATCCTTGATTGAAGGTATGGAAGAAAAAAGACCTGATGACGCTAAAACAGTTGGAAATCTTTTAGGTCTTGGAACTGAAGTAGCAGTACCAACCGGTGGCGCATTTAAAGCAGGACAACTTTTATTAAGTAAAGCTAGTAAAGCAATGGGTAAGATAAAAGATGGAAAAACTTTAAATAAATTAGTAGATGAAAAATTAACAGACTCGGGTCAAAGTCGTAGAGATTTTAATACTATGGCAGCTACAAGTGGTTTAATGGTGGCATTAAAATCAATTGGACTAGGAGGTTTGTTTAAGGCAGCAACTAAAGTTAAACCTAGTGACGATGTAGTGATAAGATTAAGAACATTTATTGATGATAGTGACGTAGATACGGAGTGGGGTCCAGTAGCACAAGGTCAATGGGCCGGTGCGTTTGATATTGAAAGTTTATCCAAAGCTGCTCAGAAAACTATGGAGAAGCTGATGATGCCTGTAAAAGAACATAAAGGTATTTTTCCTGTAAAAGGAACAAAAGAAGGAGCAGATTCTTTTACCGATATCCCCCTAGAGGATGGTTCATACATATTAGAGCAATTACGAAAAGCGGGTCATAAAGTAAGATATGAACATGTACCTGAGATGGGTGGATGGGGTGTTGATGATATATTAAACAAATTTAAAAATGATTCTATGTATAAAGGAACAGTAGAAGGAGCAGAAAAATATAAAAAATTTAAAGAAAAAACTGACAAATGGTCTCCTCGAAAAAAAGATGAATATCATAGCGATATTACTGATGACTGGGGTCAGCACCATAATCCAGACGTAGAAGATTTTTATGAGCTTTATTATGGAGTTGAAAAACCCAAAGGAGAGGCAATAGTAGATTTTTTAAAATATCCAAAAAAAGCTGAAGGCGGAAGAATTGGTCTTGGTACAGGTGGACCTCCTCTTCAGTTTGGGATTGCAGAAGCTGACTGGGAAGCCAAGCACCCGGTTCAAGGAAATAAAATTTCACAATTAAAAGATGCAGCTATGGATAGAGTATTTCCTGGTACGGGAATAACAGGTTCTTTAAACATGGGAAATTTTGAAGCTTTCTATAATCAACCTTTAATAGATCCAATGAATACGTTTGAAAAAAGTGGGGAACCTCAATATGGCCTTCAGTATGACAAAGGAGGATTTGAAGCAGGTATTGGAGTTATGCCTAGTGGAGAAACTGCGTATGGGGCTAGATTTAAAAAAAATATAGATTTTAATAAAATGTTAGGTGTACATAATAGACGAAGACAAGCAAACGGTGGTTTAACCAAAACTACTCCACCTAAAAGAGGACCGATGCCACAAGGGTTGCCTTCTGCCTTATATAATGGTATAATGCGGCCTAGGAGTTATTAATGGCAGAAATTGATAAGACTCTTCCTACTACAGATCTCCCTCCGGTTATTGCACCCGATGTAGAAATTCCAGTAGCGGATGAGACTAAACTAATCGAAACAGAAGGTATTGAAGCAACAGAACTTCCTGATGGAGGAATGGATATTAATTTTGATCCATCAACCAAGTTGCAAATTCCAGGAACCGAGGGCCATTTTGATAACTTAGCAGATCTTTTACCAGATGATATTTTGACTCCAATTGGATCTGATATGCAGTCTGACTATACAGATTATAAACAATCAAGAAAAGAATGGGAAGATACTTATACCAAAGGATTAGATCTTTTAGGATTTAAATACAGTGTAAGAACAGAACCTTTCCAGGGAGCGTCCGGTGCTACTCACCCAGTTTTAGCTGAAGCGGTAACACAGTTTCAAGCGCAGGCTTATAAAGAATTATTACCGGCGGATGGACCAGTTAGAACTCAAGTGATGGGTATATCCACTCCACCTAAAGAACAACAATCCCAAAGAGTTAAAAATTTCATGAACTATCAAATTATGGATCAAATGAATGAGTATGAACCTGAATTTGATCAAATGTTATTTCATTTACCTTTATCTGGTTCTACATTTAAAAAAATTTATTATGATGATTTACTAGGACGAGCTGTTTCAAAGTTCGTTCAAGCAGATGATTTAGTGGTTCCGTATGCAGCTACCTCATTAGATGATGCGGAAGCCATTATTCATGTGTTAAAAATTGCAGAAAACGAATTAAGAAAACAACAAGTTTCCGGATTTTATCGAGATGTTGAATTAGGAAAACCTCCTATCTTTCAAGATAAAGTTGAAGAAAAAGAAAAGGAACTTGCAGGTACTACAAAAACAGGTAAACAAGAAGATGTATATACGCTTCTTGAATGCCATGTAAATTTAGACATAGAGGGTTTCGAAGATGTTGGCCAAGACGGTGAGCCAACAGGAATAAAATTACCTTACGTCGTAACAGTCGAAGAAGGTAGCCGAATAGTTCTTTCTATTAGAAGGAATTATGCACCCAATGATCCAACCAAAAGAAAAATCCAATATTTTGTCCATTTCAAGTTTCTGCCAGGACTCGGATTTTATGGTTTTGGACTCATTCACATGATTGGCGGATTGAGTAGAACGGCAACGGCTGCTCTCCGTCAATTATTAGACGCGGGTACATTATCTAATTTACCAGCAGGATTTAAGCAACGAGGCGTGCGTATCAGAGATGACGCACAACCCCTTCAACCAGGAGAGTGGAAAGATGTCGACGCTCCAGGTGGAAGTTTAAAGGATTCATTTTTTAATCTGCCATATAAAGAACCTTCTCCTACATTATTACAATTAATGGGGATTGTGGTTCAGGCAGGTCAAAGATTTGCCTCGATTGCTGATATGCAGGTTGGGGAAGGCAACCAACAAGCAGCTGTTGGAACAACCGTAGCTCTTTTGGAACGTGGTTCAAGGGTAATGTCAGCAATCCATAAAAGACTTTATGTTGCATTAAAACAGGAATTTAAATTACTGGCAAAAGTATTTGCTACATATTTACCTCCTGAATATCCTTACGATGTAGTAGGAGCTGCAAGAACAGTTAAAGTTCAAGATTTTGATGATAGAGTAGATATTTTACCAGTTGCAGATCCAAATATATTTTCAATGTCACAACGTGTGACATTAGCACAAACAGAATTACAATTAGCAATGTCAAATCCGCAAATACATGATTTATATATGTCTTATAGAAAAATGTATGAAGCAATTGGCATAAAAGACATTGATCAAATTTTACCACCCCCTGCTCCTAAAATGCCAAAAGATCCTGCATTGGAAAATATTGATGCAATCTCGGGCAAGCCTTTTCAGGCTTATCCAGGTCAGGATCATAGAGCGCATATTAGTGCACACTTACATTTTATGTCTATGAATATGGTTAGAAATAATCCACCTATTATGGCGGCGATGGAAAAAAATGTTTTAGAACATATTAGTATTATGGCTCAGGAACAGGTACAGGTAGAATTTCCTCAAGAATTTCAAATGTTGGCACAAATGCAACAAGCAGCTCCTTCTAATCCACAAGTAGGACAACAAGTTCAACAACTTACTCAAAAGATAGAAGCTAGAAAAGCTGTATTAATTGCTGAAATGATGAATGAGTTTATGGAAGAAGAAAAACGTATTACATCTCAATTCGATCATGATCCATTATTAAAAATTAAATCTAGAGAAGTAGACTTAAAAGCTATGGATACTACAAGAAAAGACAAGGAAATGAAGCAAAGAGGCGAAATAGATAGAGCTAAATTAGTTCAAAACAGAGATATCCAAGAGGATAAGCTTGAACAAAATGAAGATTTGGCTATACTACGAGCTGATACATCTATGGCCAAACAAGAGATGGGTGATCAAAATAGAAAAGAGATTGCTCGTATGAAGGCAAGAGACGTACGAACTTTAAAAGGACCAAGAAGCTAAGGAGGCATAATGGCAAAAAAAGAACCTTTCTACAAAGGAATTAATCATAAACAATTCGTTAATAAGGATGGATATCCTAAAGGCGGTGTTGAGGTTAAAATTCCTGAAGGCATTCCAACAGTTAACAAAGTTGGTGGTCAACGTAGAATGTTAAAAGAAAAAAAATCAAGCGTTAAGTGGTGCTAATATGTGGTTTGGAGCACTTAAGCTCGGCTTAAACGCAGCGAGTCACATTTATAAAAAACGCCAAGAGACAAAAATGGCTATGGCTGATGCACAGCACATGCATGCATCTAAGATGGCCCGCGGTGAGGAAGCTTACCAGGGTAAACTTTTAGAGGCCCGTCAAAACGATTATAAGGACGAGGTAGTTTTGGCGATTCTCACACTGCCCATAATAATTTTGGCCTGGGGTGTCTGGTCGGACGATCCGGCGGCGATGGAGAAAATAAAAACTTTCTTCGAGCATTTCGCGGCACTGCCGACATGGTTCACTTCACTTTGGATCCTTGTATGTGGTAGTATTTTTGGTATAAAGGGAACACAAATATTTAGAAATGGTAAAAAATAATGCCTGATAAAGCACTAAGAGGTAGAGGTCTACTTGGAGTAGGAAAAGCAAATAAAAGAAAAAGTAAGCAAAAAGAAAGAGAAGATTCTTATGCAGCGTTGGGTAGAGCTGTTACTGGAATAGAAGGTAAACCTCATTCAACACGTGAAGGACAAATGTATGCAGGTGCACGTTATTTAACTAGAAAATGGTGGGGAAGAGATAAAAAGAAAAAGGAAGGTACAGAAGTATAATGGTAAAAAGTAGGAAAGGAGAGAAAAATGAGTATAAACGGAAAAGTTAAATGGTTTAATACAACCAAAGGATACGGTTTCATTGAAAGAGACGACAAAGAAAAAGATGTTTTTGTACATTCTTCAGCAGCTCGAGCAGCAAACTTGAATTTAAACGAAGGTGATACATTAACATTTGAAGTTGAGAACGGTGAAAAAGGTCCTTCTGCAGTTAATTTACAGTCAACATAAACGGTAAAAATAATGACACTGAAACAACCTTATTCTCTTATTAAAATTAAACCTAAACTAGGTTTAGAAGGTAAAAAAGCATACCTTAAGAGGCTTAAAAACAAACGTTTAAGTAAACGAAAGAAGTAGACAAAAGTTGTTAATTTTAATATAATAAAATATGAATATTTTTAAAAAATTTTGGAATTTTCTTTTTGGAAGTAAAGAAGAAAAAAAAGAATGTACATGTGCTTCATTAAGAAAAGCATTAATTTGTGAAGATTGTGGAAGGATACACTAATGCCAGGCAAAGAAATTAAAGGTAGAAGTCCTATTGCTAATTATAGGGATGGTGGCAGAACTGGTTTTACTAAAGCAGGACCAGTAGGAAATTTACCTTGGGTACGAGGAACATCTCGTCCAGGAGTTAAAAAAGCTCCAAGAGGAGCTCAACATAAGGAAGCTATTAAACAAGAAAAAAGATGGGAGACTTTAGATACAAAAGTTAAAGGAAAAATGATTCTAGGTCCAAAAGTAGGTAAATATCCAATCCTTGACAAGCTTATGAAAAATATAACAAAACAAAAGAAAAAAGGAATAAAAAATCCTGGTTATGATCCTGATTTTAAAGCTAAAGGTGGAAGAATAAAATAATGCCTAATTATAACTCAACTTCATCTCGTCCTATTTTAAAAAAACCAAGACCTCTAAGTTCACAATCTCCTTATCTATCGGTTCATAAGAAAGGTGGGAGAGTTGGTTTGAAAAAAGGTGGGGACACTAAAAAGAGAAAAAACGCATAATGGCTGAAGATCCGTTACAAATATTATATAAAGTTAAAAGAAACACAGAGACAAGACTACAACAATTGGCCCTAAGTGTTACATCCGGAAATGTTGACAATTTCGAACAATACAAGTATATTATAGGTCAAATTAACGCACTAGAATTAGTGCGACAGGAAATCTCTAACCTGCTAAATGCAAAGGAGCAAAAAAATGAGCAAAGAGGAACAGTTATCGACATCGGGCGACACACCAAAACTTAAACCAGCCCTACAAGAAAAATATCAAGAAGAATTAAAAGAAAAAGCAAAAAAAATTACCAATGAAATGGATAAACTTCCATTACCCGTTGGATGGAGAATTTTAGTACTGCCTTTTGAAGCATCTAAACAGAGTAAAGGAGGAATTATTTATTCTGATTCAGCTGTAGAGAGAGCATCAATTGCATCAACTTGTGGAAACGTATTAGCAATGGGAAGCCAAGCATACGACAAAGAGAAATTTCCAGAAGGTCCGTGGTGCAAGAAGGGGGATTGGGTGGTGTTTGCGCGCTATGCAGGATCCCGTATTAAAATACAAGGAGGAGAAGTACGTTTGCTGAATGACGACGAAATTTTAGCAACCATCAAGAATCCAGAGGATGTCTTGCATGAAATATAACCATAGAGGAGTAAAACTATGCCAGAAGAAGAAAAATCTAGTAAACAACTAGTTGATATAGATACATCGGGCCCAGAGGTAGATGTAACTGTACCAGAAACAAAAGAAGAAGTAGTAATAAATACAGAAACGGAGAAACATGAAGAAACTACTCAAGACAGTGATAAGTCCGATGACACACCTGAGAAATCTGATGAGTCAGTGGATGTTCGAGATAGCAAGGACGACCAAGAACAAAGTCCGTCGAAAGAGGACCAAAAGCTAGAAGAATATAGTAGAGGAGTTCAAAACCGTATCTCTAAACTGACACGTAAAATGCGTGAATCAGAACGTAGAGAAGCAGCAGCTTTAGATTATGCACAAGCTGTAGAATCTAATAGAAAACAAATGGAATCTCATTTTGTAAAACGAGATTCTGTATACAATAAAAAGCTTGAAGAAAGTGTAAAAACAGGAATGGATGCAGCGGAAAAAGAATTAGCTAGTGCCATTGAATCTGGAAATGCACAGGCTCAAGTTGAAGCAAATAAAAGAATCGCTGCTCTCGCTTTTGAAAATGCTAAAATTCAACAAACAAAAGAATATCAGAAAGAAGTTGAACAACAACCAAGACCACAACGTAGACTTTCTGATGAACAATATCTACCAAGAAGAACTCCTACGGAGTTACCTGATCCTGATCCTAAAGCTGAAGATTGGGCTGCAAAAAACAGATGGTTCGGTTCCGATCGGGCTATGACGTTTACTGCGTTCGAAATTCATAAGGATTTAGTAAATAAGGAAGGTTTTAATCCTAAATCAGAAGAATATTATAAGGAAGTTGATAGAAGAATAAAGCTTGACTTTCCTCATAAGTTTGATAAAGGTGGTAGTGTAAATACGTCCGAACCCGTTCAGACGGTTGCTTCTGCTAAAAGAAGCGTTAAACCAGGACGCCAAACTGTGAGACTCACT
>Ga0080013_1005713_pt1 | contig 11407 bp, 21 predicted proteins | sample ETNvirenome_6_85_FD_69236 | JGI IMG/M metagenome (GOLD analysis project Ga0080013, IMG submission 69236) | Marine viral communities from the Pacific Ocean - ETNP_6_85 (SPADES assembly) (version 2) | ecosystem: Environmental > Aquatic > Marine > Oceanic | place: Pacific Ocean | collected 2013-06-19
TGAATTACGAGCAAATACTTCATTAACTAAAACTAAAATGAGCATCGACGGGAAAATAGAGAATGATAGATTTAAACAAAGAGACGTAAGAATCTTGAAAGGTCCTCGTAGATAATCTATAATAGGAGACATTATGAAAAAAAATAAAACTAGTCACGCAGGGATGACTCATGTAGACCATGATATGTTTATTAACAAAGATGGTTTTGCAAAGGGCGGAGTTGAAATTGATACAACTATGCCTAATGAATCTCAAACTGTAGACGTAAAAGGTACTAGAAGAATTAGACCTGAGAAAAAACCTGTAAAGGCAACTTGGTACTAATATGTGGTTATCGGCAATTAGATTAGCCGTTTCTGCTGGTAGTAAAATTTATGCTAACAAGCAGAAGGCCAAGATGGCAATGTCAGAAGCACAGCTTTTGCATGCCGAGAAGCAAGCCCGAGGTGAGGAAGCTTACCAGGGTAAATTATTAGAAGCTCGTCAATCTGACTGGAAAGACGAGGCAGTTCTCATAATTTTATCAACGCCGGTAGCGGTGTTGGCTTGGGCGGTCGTCTCGGACGATCCAACAGCGATGGACAAGGTGAAACTTTTCTTTGAGATGTTTTCACAGTTGCCGAGCTGGTTTACTAATTTATGGATACTTGTAGTTGCGAGTATTTATGGTATAAAGGGAACACAAATTTTCCGAAATGGAAAAAAATAGGAGATTTAAAAATGGCGAATCCAAGATATAATTCACAGGTTACTCAACCTAGAGGCACCAAAGCGAGAGTTGGAAAAATGGGTGGTGGCATGATGATGCAAAGACCTATGTACAAAGCAGGCGGAAAAATTGCAGGCGCTGCTAGAAAAGCACAACAACACGGATACTATACACCTGACATGGGTATGAAGGGTGGAAAGATGTATGCTAAAGGTGGAAAAGTTTCTGGTAAGAAAAAAATAATTGCAGTTGGTAGAGGTAAAGCAAAAGACTACCCTGGAATTAAAAAACTTATTGAGATGAATAAAAAAGGTAAGAAAAGATTTAAAGACGGTGGTTCAGCTATGAAACCTGTAGACAAAAGTAAAAACCCTGGTCTAGCAAAATTACCAACTGCAGTTAGAAACAAAATGGGTTTCATGAAAGATGGTGGCAAAGTTAAAAAAGGAAAAAAAGTAAAACCACTTGGTAAAAGTCCTAAACCAGGAAGTTACGAGTATTATTTATTAAATAAACCAAAACATTCTCCTGCACCAATTAAACCTCAGAAGAAAAAAGACGGTGGTTTAACTCGTAATACTAGAAGAATGAATAGACTAGAAGAACTTGGTAGAGTTGATGCTGAAAGAGGATTTACTAGAAAAGGTAAAAGAAATCTTAGAGCAGAAAAAAAACGAATAGTAAAGGAGCTTAGAAAATAATGGCTGAAAAGAAAAAAGCGGGATTCTTTAGAAAAACCGTTGATAAAGTTAGAAAAAAAATTGCACCAACTTTTGGTGAACAAGCAGAAAAAGCTAGAAAAGAAGGTAAAAAAGTTTTTAGATCTACAAGAGATAAATCTAAAAAAGGTAATCTTTATTACTCATCTAAAACAGCTGATCAAGTTAAAAAAGAACAAAAAAAATTAACTAATCGTGAAAGAGCTATGTCAGGAGATAAAAGTAAACAGTTAACTGACAGAGGTGCAAAATTTAAACTTGCTAGAAAAATGGGTAAGAAAACTTTTACACACAAAGGTAAAACATACACAACAGATTTAAAAGGTGAAAAGAAAAAGAAACTTTTACAAATGCCTGAGTTATCTGGAAAAACTTCTAAAAAAATTAAAAAAGTTGTAAGAGGAAACACTACAGGTTTTGATATCCAAGGTGCTAGAAAAGGTGGCTTAATCAGAGGAATTCCTAAATTAGCTACTAAAGGTTTCTAATATGGCAAAGCTTTGTCCAAAAGGTAAAGCTGCCGCTAAACGTAAGTTCAAGGTATATCCGTCAGCTTACGCTAACATGTACGCATCCAAAGTTTGTAAAGGTAAAGTAAGAGCATCTGCTAAAGACGGTGGATTTATTGCTAGAGGTTGTGGTAAGATCATGTCAGGGAGATCTAAACAAACAAAAGTATACTAATGGGCGACTTAAAAAAATGGGTAGATCAAAAATGGGTAGATATTGGAGCACCAAAGAAGAATGGAAAATATCAACCTTGTGGAAGAAAATCTGCAAGTTCTTCAAAAAGAAAGTACCCGAAGTGTGTCCCACTTGCAAAAGCCACACGGATGAGCGCGTCGCAAAAGGCGAGTGCTGTCAGACGAAAAAGAGCAGCAGGTAATCCAGGTGGTAAACCCACTAACGTTGCAACATTTACTAAAAGAAAAAAAATGAGTATGGGAGGCATAGTATGAGAAGAAAATATAATATGCCTGCTAGAAATAAAAAAAACTTTAGACCCACAAAGTCTGGAGCGGGCATGACTAAAGCAGGTGTCAAAGCCTATAGAAGAGCAAACCCTGGAAGTAAACTAAAAACAGCCGTGACAGGAAAAGTGAAGCCTGGATCAAAAGCTGCTAATCGTAGGAAGTCATACTGCGCTAGATCACTAGGACAATTAAAACGGTCATCAGCAAAAACACGTAACGATCCAAACTCACGAATAAGACAAGCACGGAGAAGATGGAAGTGTTAAATGCGAAGATCAATACTAGAAGCTCTTAGAGCTAGATACGAAGCCGAAATCGCTGAAGCAGACGCAACAGCAAATATATACCTAGAAAATTCTGTAGGTATTGGTGAGCATCCCCAACACATAGAAGAAGTAAATAAACAAATAGAAAAAATCGCTAACGCAAAAGAAAAATTAGATGTGTTAGATGAGTTTGAACCAGCGAAAGGAACGCAACTATAATGGAAGATTTAGTGTTAATACAAAAACTACAAAGAGTTATAAGAGAAAGACACGATGATGTAGTTACTGCAATGGCTTCAGGAGCTGTTGACAATATGGAGAAATATCAATATATGTTAGGGCAGATACGAACTTATCAGTATCTAAGTCAGGAAATATCCACCCTGCTAAACAAAAAGGAGCAAAATGACAAAGACGGAACCATTATCAACATCAAAGCCAAAAGTGATTCTACCAAATAAAGAATTAGTTGGTGTTGAAAAGAAAAAAGAAATCAACGAAGAATCAAAGCTTCCCGATCCAACAGGTTGGAGAATATTAGTTTTACCTTTTAAACAAAAAGAAAAAACTAAAGGTGGTTTAATATTAGCAGATGAAACAGTAGAACGTTCACAAGTAGCATCGACTTGTGGATTAGTTTTAAGAATGGGACCTCACTGTTATGATAAAGAAAGATACCCTGAAGGTCCTTGGTGCAAGAAAGGTGATTGGATTATCTTTGCAAGATATGCTGGATCACGAATTAAAATAGATGGGGGTGAGATAAGACTTCTCAATGATGATGAAGTTTTAGCGACCGTGGAAAACCCTGAAGATATATTCCACGAATTTTAACAATCATAGGAGATACTATGCCCGAAGCAGAAGAAAAAAATGTAATCGATATTGACACTAGCGGTCCTGGTGCCGAGATCGAATTACCTGAAGAAAAAAACGATAAAGTTATCGATCAACCAACAGAAAAAGAAATAGATAAAACATATGAAAATGAACGTGAAACAAAGCTTGAAGACAATAATCAGTCCGATGATTCATCTCAGAAACTTGATGAGCAGTCTAATGTTTCTGAAACTAAGGATGATGGGAGTGATAAGCAACAAGGTCAAGGTAAAGAACTTGAAGAATATTCTGAAGGCGTTAAAAAAAGGATAGCAAAGCTTACAAAAAAAATGCGTGAAGCCGAAAGGCAACGTGATGAAGCACTATCTTTTGCAGAACGTACTAAAAAAGAAAAAGAACATCTTACTTCTAAAGTTTCTCAACTCGATACAGGTTATGCATCAGAGATGGAAAACAGAATTAAGTCGTCTTTAGCGGCAGCACAAGCCAAATTAAAGGTTGCTAGAGAAAATAACGACATAAAATCAGAAGTAGAAGCTTCAACTCAAATTTCTCAGTTAGGTTATGAGCAAGCTAAACTAGCAGAACTCAAAACTAGACAAGAAATGGAGTCAAAAGCAAGAGAAGAACAGGAAAAAGAGCCTAAAAAACCCGAACTTCCTGAAACTACAGGTCAAACTGACCCTAGAGCTACTGAATGGGCGTCTAAAAACGCTTGGTTTGGTACAGATTCAGCTATGACTTACACTGCTTTTGATTTACACAGAAAACTTACCGAAGAAGAAGGGTTTGATCCTCAATCTGACGACTATTATGAAGAGATTGACAAAAGAATTAAACTTGAATTTCCGCATAAATTTGGTAATGTAACTCAACAGACTAGTAAACCTACACAAACTGTTGCATCTGCAACGCGTAGTCCAAAGACTGGTCGCAAATCGGTGAAACTCACATCTTCCCAAGTAGCAATTGCTAAAAAATTAGGTGTGCCACTAGAAGAATATGCGAAACAACTTATGAACACGAAGGAGGCATAAGCATATGACAAAAGATAAAAAAGCCAATCCACGTGCGAGTCAAACGAAGCAAAGCGATACTAAAAAAGTTGTATCACAAGCTAAAACGGTTGCACCAAAAGTGAAACCAAAAGTTTGGGCTCCACCATCGTACTTAGATACGCCCAACGCGCCAGAAGGATTCAGACACAGATGGGTCAGAATAGAAATCTTAGGGTTCGTCGACACGAAAAACATACAAGGACGCTTAAGGTCCGGGTATGAGTTAGTAAGAGCCGATGAATATCCTGATGAGGACTTTCCAGCAATCACCGACGGCAAATACGCAGGGGTTATCGGGCACGGAGGCCTTGTGCTGACAAGGGTACCAGAAGAGATCGCGAGACAGCGTACTGAATATTATATGAATCAGGCGCAGGATCAAATACGAGCAGTAGACAACGATCTTTTGAAGGAACAGCATAAGAGTATGCCTATCGATATCGATAGACAATCTCGTACAACCTTCGGTGGCAAAGAGTAGTTAATTTTTTAACAATTCCAACCAGCGAAATAAACTAACCGAGATGGTAAAACATCTCACTTAAGGAGAAAAAAACTATGGCTAATAGTTCATCAGTCGGTTTCGGCTTGAAACCAATTAAGATGTACGGCAATGGTTATGAGAACATGGGTTTAGGTGAATACCCTGTTGCAGCATCCTCTGACGCTATCTACAACCAAGATTTGGTTTGTCAGCATACGACAGGATATGTAATAGTTGGTATAGCTGGTACAGAAGATATTATCGGCTCACTAAACGGTGTTTTCTACACTGATGCTACTACAAACAAGCCAACGTTCCAGAACTATCTTCAAGCATCAAACACTGCTACAGACATCGTTGCACTAGTTAACGACAGTCCGCTTCAGCAGTATGAGATCAGAAGTGACGCGACTGGAGCCTCTTCACAAGCAAGTGTTGGGGAAGTTGCAGATATAACTTACGTTGCAGGAGGAAGTCCGAACTACGTTTCGAAAACAACTCTTGCTTCAGCAGGTTTAGCTGCAGGCGCGACTAAACAATTAAAAGTGATTGGTGTCTCAAGAGACCCGGAAAATAATGACTTAACATCGGCTAACGTCGTATGGAGAGTTGTTATTAACGAGTCGTTCTTCTTGGATGCCACAGGAATCTAATAGGAGTATTAAATTATGGCTATATCACGAAATCAACTAGTTAAAGAACTAGAGCCAGGTTTGAATGCACTATTCGGCCTGGAATATAAACAGTATGATCAAGAACATACTGCTATATACACTACAGAGTCATCTGACAGAGCTTTTGAAGAAGAAGTTATGTTGTCAGGTTTCGCTCAAGCACAAGTAAAACCAGAAGGTTCAGGTGTTGTTTATGACAAGGCTCAAGAAACTTTCACAGCTAGATACACTAACGAAACAATTGCGTTAGCGTTTGCTATTACTGAGGAAGCTATTGAAGATAACTTGTATGACAGACTTGCTTCTAGATATACAAAAGCTTTAGCAAGATCTATGGCTCAAACTAAACAAGTAAAAGCAGCTGCACCATTAAACAATGGTTTACCTGGAGGAAGTTTCAATTCAGGTGACGGTGTTACTTTATTTAACACTGCGCATACAACTATTGCTGGATCTTTCAGCAATACTTTAGCGACTGCTGCGGACTTAAACGAAACTTCATTAGAGCAAGCGATGATTGACATTGCTGCGCTTACTGATGAAAGAGGTTTAAAGATCGCTGCGAAAGCTACAAGAATGGTAATACCATCTGCACTTCAATTTACTGCTGACAGACTTATGAATTCTGCTGGTAGAGTTGGAACTGCTGACAATGATATTAACGCATTAAGAAACATGGGAATGATTCCTGGAGGATACTCTATTAATCACTACCTAACAGACACAGATGCGTTCTATCTAATCACAGACGTGCCAAATGGTATGAAACATTTCGAAAGAGCTCCATTGACTACTAAAATGGAAGGCGACTTCGATACTGGCAATGTAAGATACAAAGCTAGAGAAAGATACGTATTTGGTGTATCTGACCCTAGAGGTATTTTTGCATCACCAGGTGCTTAATAAATAATTTTTTGAGGCGGGACACAATCCCGCCTCAATCATAAAATAGAAAGGAAAAATGCACCCCAAAAACTTCAGAGTTCAAATATTCGCTTATAAACATTATGCAGATTTTATAGTAAACTGCATCGATGCCCCATTAGACATAGAAAATGCTATCATTGACAAACTAGGAAAAGGTGATATAAAATGGGATTATCTTGGAGAAATGCATGATCCAAGAGTAAAAAGAATAACCTATGAGGAGGTTATCAATGGAGGCGATAATGCAACACCTAGGCGACCTGTACACGAAGAAGAAGGGTCTGGATCTGGAGTGGGAGCAGGAACACCTTAAAGAGGGTAGATATACTCTCAACATGGTTAAGATTGACCGAAAAGTTAGAGAAGTCATTAGCCATATAAAACTTGCAGAAGCTAAAAAAGAGCATTTGCAAAACAAGGTAGAAGACGCTGCTCCTCAAGTTTCTGTAGCTACTTAATAAAAAGCTACATCGTTGGAAAAACATCATCCACACTGTAGGCTCTCTTGCACTCAATATAAAACTGTTGTATAAAAGAAATACTAAGATAATTAATTCATAAATTGGTTATTCTTTTCTTAGTAAGAATAACTGGCGCATGGAGGCGCTGATTATATGACAACACATTTTAAAAATGGAGTTACTAACGTAGTAGGAAAAGATGGAGGTTCTTCTGTATTTAGTGGAATCAAACAACCTCTTATTACAGGTGGATACGAACAAGAACAAGCGTACCAAAACGACTGGCAAATTTACAATGATGAAGATTGGACACAAACATCAACAGGTGGATCTGATTTTCAATTAGCAGAATATGCTGGTGGATGGTTAAGACAAGGAGATAATGCTCCTGCTGCTGGTGAGGTTCAAGGTATTGCAGGACCACAGGTTTGGCAATTCAATGCAAACCAAAAATGGTGGTTCGAAACTAGCATTGCGATAACTGACGTAACTGAGTTAAACACTTGGGTTGGATTCGCTTTAAATGGTTATGCAGATTCTGATACTTTACCAACTGATGGTATTGGATTCTCACACCTACAAGATACAACTTCAATTCAATTCGTTTCTAGAAAAAATGGAGCAGGTGTATCTTTTGATATGTTAGAGTCAGCAGGTGGATCTACTTTTGCTATGTTAGATTCTACTGTACCTACACAAACAGCTACAGTACAAGCTAAACCAACTAACTCAGTTAGATTAGGTTTTGCTTATCAACCAGCTGGAAGTGAGTTAGGTGTTACTGCAAACCAATTCAAATTGTACTTAAACGGAAATCCTGTTGGAGTACAAGCAGCTACAACTGTACCAGATGATATTGCGTTAGAACTCAATATTATGGGTGCACATAAAGGAACAGTTGCTAATCATTTAGTATGTGATTATTTCAACACATTCCAATCTAGAGTGGCTGGAACTGGCGTAAGCGCATAATAATTAATTAGGTGCTCCTTCGGGAGCACCTTTAATTTAATAGGAGAAAAAATGTCAACATCATATTCAAGTGATCAAACAACCTTACTTATGGATACTGTAGGTTCTGATACTTTATCAAGAGCAGGTAGAGCTAGAATTACTTCTATTCAAGGAAAAGGAATAGCAAGTTCAGTTTTAAAATTACATGACTGTGCAACAGCAGGTGCTGCCGCTGCAGGTAATTTAGTAGCTACTTATAAATATGGAACTGAAGGATTAGAAGTATATGTCCCTGGTTCAGGTATTTTGTTTAAAGATGGAATTGTATTTAATTTAGCTGGAGCAAGTGGAAGCGTTACGGTAACGATTACGGGAGCGTAGTCTAATGGCCACTATTACTTATACAGTCACTGTAGCTTCAGGGACTAACCAATACGGAACAGGTAATAAGTTTTATATCAATGGTGCCGTAAGTCCTGATTTAAATTTAATTGAAGGTAATACATATATCTTTGATCAAAGTGATTCTACAAATGGAACAAGTGGAGGTCATCCTTTACGTTTTTCTACAAGCGCAAATAATTCTCCTGCTGCTGCATACACAACAGGTGTAACTACCGCAGGAACACCAGGAAGTTCAGGAGCATACACTCAAATAGTTGTAGCAACATATGCTCCAACTTTATATTATTATTGTTCAAACCATGCTGGAATGGGAGCAACAGCTTTTACTCCTGCAGCAGGATCAATTTCAAACCAAGCAACTTTTGAATCTACATTTACAATCGATGAAGTAATTGAAGATGCATATGAAAGATGTGGTGTTCAAGGTATTACAGGTTATCAATTAAAAACTGCTAGAAGATCATTAAATATTTTATTTCAAGAATGGGGAAACAGAGGAATTCATTATTGGGAAGTTGGAAACACAAATGTTCTTTTGGTTCAAGGTCAATCTGAATATACTTTTTATAGATCAACAGCAGATGGAGCAAGTTCAACAACAGCAGGTGGAACTAGCACAACATCAACATATGGTTTAGCAGATATTTTAGAAGCTAGTTATAGACAAAACTATAATAATACAAGTCAATCAGATTCACCATTAACTAAAGTTGATCGATCAACATACACAGCATTTTCTAATAAAACTGCGTTAGGAACACCTTCTCAATTTTGGGTTCAAAGGTTTATTGATAAAACTACAATGACATTATATCAAACTCCTGATTCTTCAGCAGCAGGTAATTATATTTATATTAATTTTGTAAAAAGAATTACAGATGCAGGTGCTTATGATAATGTTGGTGATATACCAAATAGATTTGTACCTTGTATGGTTTCAGGTTTAGCATATTACTTATCACAAAAATGGGCACTTGAAAGAGTGCAACAATTAAAATTATTATATGAGGATGAATTATCAAGAGCTCTTGCGGAAGATGGGTCACCAACAAGTGCATTCATATCTCCTAAAACTTATTACCCAACAGCGAGTTAATTATGGCTAAGTTTGCACAAGGAAGATTTGCTTTATCAATATCAGATAGATCAGGACTTGCATTTCCATATACTGAAATGGTTAGAGAATGGAATGGAGCGTGGGTGCATATTTCAGAGTTTGAAAAAAAACAACCACAACTTCAACCACGGCCATTTACAGCAGACCCACAAGCTTTAAATTTTGTTAGACCTGCAAGAGTAGAACCTGCAACTGATGATATATTACCAAACGATCCATTTACAACTGCATCTAATACAACTCTTACTGTTTCATTTTTTAATAGTGGTTTACAAGTAGATGACCAAGTAAGATTTAGTGATGTTAAATTTCCTGTAGGAGGGGTATCTGTCGATGCTTTACAATTACAAACTACATTAAGTGCAGCCGTAACTGCAAGTGATACTACTATATCTTTAACAAGCACTACAAATTTTCCAACATCAGGTTTTATTATGATTGAATCTGTAAATACAGATTCTACATCTGCAAGTTATGGTTCGTTTCAAAATGAAGTTATTGAATACACAGGAATATCAGGAAGTGATTTAACAGGTTGTACAAGAGCAACATCAGTTCCGTACCGTGGTAAGACATTAACTAAAACTACAGCCGTTGCTCATCCATCAGGTTCAACAGTGTTTGGTTCATTTAAAGTTGCATCTTTAATTGAAACATCGTATGTAAATGATGCTAACACAACAGTTTACGAATATAATAGTTTTACAATAACGCTTCCAAGTGCGGCTACAGGAAGTGAAACAGGAGGAGGGTTTAATTGTTTTGTTGGACCACTTAACGAAAGACCTTAATTATGGCATACACACTTTCAAACTTACAAACAGATATTAGAAACTACACAGAAGTAGATAGCACAGTTTTAACTGACGCTATTGTAAATACATTTATTGTGAATGCAGAAAATAAAATATACAGAGAAGCTGATTCTGATGATAACAGATTCTATGCTACATCGACTCTAATTACAGGTAATAGATATGTAACTATCCCATCTGATTTAAGAGTTATTAGATATATTCAATTAAAAAATACAAATGTAAATCCAAATACTCAAACATTTTTAGAAAAAAAAGACCCCTCTTATATGGCAACTTATTACGATACACCAAGCACAGCTGAGGGTATACCTAAATACTACGCTAATTGGGACGCTAATTTTTGGGTTGTAGCACCTACACCAAACGCACAATATGAAATTACTATGGCTTATGTTAAACAGCCAACTAGTTTAACTGATACTTCAGTAAGCACTACAGGTACATATCTGTCAAACAAATATCAAGACTTGCTTTTGTATGCAGCTTTGGTCAATGCATATGGGTACTTGAAAGGTCCGGTAGATATGATACAATACTATACAGGAGCTTATAAGGAAGCTTTACAAACGTACGCGATTGAACAACAAGGTCGTAGACGCCGGGACGAATATCAAGATGGAGTTATTCGTACACCTCTTAAATCACCATTTCCATCAGAATACTAAGGAGATAAAATATGGCGAACTTAATACCTAACGCATTCCGTGGAGAGTTGTTCTCAGGAACACATAACTTTGCGAGTGGTGGGGATGGATTTAAAATAGCTTTGTACACAGGATCAATTGGTTCTGTTTATACAACATCAAGCACAGTAGTCTCTGCAACTAATGAAGTCAGCACAGGTGGAGGAAGTAACTATACGAGACAAGCTTTAAGTTCTCAAGCGGTTGCATCTTCAACAGCTGTTGCTACAGTTGACTTTGGAGATTCAACTTGGTCGAGCGCAACTTTTACAGCAGCGTTTGCAGCTATTTATAATGATGATCAAGGAGATAAATTA
>Ga0080013_1005714_pt1 | contig 11407 bp, 6 predicted proteins | sample ETNvirenome_6_85_FD_69236 | JGI IMG/M metagenome (GOLD analysis project Ga0080013, IMG submission 69236) | Marine viral communities from the Pacific Ocean - ETNP_6_85 (SPADES assembly) (version 2) | ecosystem: Environmental > Aquatic > Marine > Oceanic | place: Pacific Ocean | collected 2013-06-19
TTAATTGATTTATCTACTATCAATGACTCTAATAATTTATCAATAACAGTACCTTGTTGTATTAAGTTTTGAGATGTAAGAATATCTTCTTCTTTTGCGGTCATATATTTTACTTCTACTTTACCACTTGATAGTGGATGACCATCTACGTAGAAGTATCCTTTGGATGGTAATTCTACCATCTCAGTAGGAAACTTATAATCAGCCATAACTGACTCCTTTGTGATTTAAAATTAATAACCTAATAATATTTGTAACTAATTTACTTTTTACTAAATTTTTCAGCTGCTGTAACACCAAGTCCAACTACTACAATATACATAAAAGCTTGTAGTACATTTTCTTCAACTGGTTTATTGAAGAATTGACTTCCTACCCAACTTCCAACCATTACTAAAAATGATAAGAAAGATATAAACCGTTTACTTGATGTTTGACCGTCAACATCTGATAGCATTTTTTTAAAAAAATCCATATATAATTCCTCTTAGAATTGTAATATTGCGTAATCGTATTTTAATGTTAGTTCTATTTCAGCTGGATCAGTTGATGCATAATCTAAATCACCAAAATTAGCTTGTTCAATATATGTCCCTTTAAGTATCCATTCTTCAACAACATCACCGACTGGACCTAACATATTAAAAGTAACATCTTTTTTATAAAAATCTGAATACCCGTCACGACCTGTTACTGATTCATGAGCTAAACGAATCCATTCCATAACTGATTGAGCTGCTGAAGGAACTACTGGATCATAAAGAGTAACAGTAATTGGTTGCCACGCTCCTTTACCTTTTATATATCTTTTTACGTTAATGTGATCTAAAACAATTTCTTCAAATTGTATACTTGGTCTATTTGCCGCCTTAATCATGTAAGCTGGAACACCTTCTATATACATAATAAACCGATTTTTAGTCTTCGGTTCAAATGGTGTGAACATAATTTGTGAAGGATCTAATGTAGCCATTCTTTATTCTCCTAAAAAGTATTTTATTTCTACTCATAAATAAATATCAATTAAACAAATTTTTTATAATTTTACTATAAAAGAAAAACCCCTTATAAAAAAGGGGCTTTTCATTATACATTATTTTGTTTTATAAGTCAAACTTATTCAGGAAATGTAGCTCCTGTAGGTTGAACAACGAAATCAAGTACGATAAACTCTGCAGTTCTCGTAGGTTGAATAAAGATTTGTCCAACTAATTGATTTCTATCTACTACGTCTGGAGTATTATTGGAATCATCCATTACTACTCTAAATGCACTTAGACCACTATTTGACTGTACTTGTTCTAGATACGGATTAACAATATTCAAGAAACGATTTCTCAAAGCTTGACTATTTTGTTCAAATACCAAATATCTAGATGTACTTGCGATGAATTTTCTCAATCCAATCAACAATCTACGAACATTGATTCTATCTAATGCACTTGGTTTTCCTTGTAGAGTTTTCTGTCCAAATACTACTACACCTTGACCTGGGAATGAAGCTATTGGATTGATTTTATTTTCATATAAATCATCACGTTCACTATGAGTTAATCTCGTTTTAGCTTCTAATACTGTAGTTAAACCACCACGATTCAGACCAGCTGGTGCGAACCATTCATGTGCTACTCTATCAGTATAAGATATCACACCTGGTAATACTACTGAAGGTGGAACCCAAACAGGTCTACTTGTATCTCTATCTACAATCTTAACCCATGGATAATAAACAGCTGCATAATTAGTATCTAGTGCTTTTATTGTTGACTTAACAGTACTAATACTGTCACTAAATCCCGCCGCATCCATAATATAGAATGTATCTGCGCGAGACTCAACTTTAGACATAGCATGATTAGTAACTGTAGAGTGTAATCCGTGAATTATACCTGGTGTTACTAACAAATTAATATCAAATTCATCTGCATTACTAATTGCATTAATTGCTCGTTTATATGAAACTGAACCACTAGCTGTAGAATTTTGACAATCAAATCCTTGAGTATTTGACGCTACAATATTCGGTCCTGTTTTGTATCCTATACCTGGATTTCTTCCATCAAATCCCCATTGAAATGGTACAACAAACTTCAACTGTTGTGAAGCTGAACCGCTTAATGATAATGGGTTACCTGCTTTAGAATATGTTGAAGATAATGATGAATCAAAATCATCATTTCCGAACATATTTTCAAGAGACATAGTTACGTTAGTTCCAGCATATGCTGCATTTGCTATAGGTGATAAATACTGTAAATTGTCATTTTTTACAAACTTATCTAATAAATTAATACCATGAAATACATTTGCATCAAATATACCGTTATTATCTGTTTGTGCATACTTAAATGAAGCTGTTGGACAAAAACTTGCACTAGTAGAAGGAAATGGACACTTTAATGCTTTATGTCCCATTGGTACTACTGTTTTTGCCACTTTAAAAACACCATCTTCTTCAATATTTTTAAAGTCACCAACTCTTATAAGTTTACTCAAATTAGGATAACTACCGTAATAAGTCAATTTACCATTTGAATCAATCTCAACCCATCTATCACCTATTCTTTTAGCAAAGTAATTAGGTGATGCTGGATCAAATGTTAAACTATCATATTGTTCAAGTACATTATCATCATCACTTCCGTCAGGATTATGAACTCTTACTTGTAACGACCAAGTACCATATTCAGAACCAGCGACATCTGCTGCTTGTTTAAGATTCAATATATTAATCTTATATGAAGTATTTATATCAGTTCCGTGAGACCTACTATATACTCTAAAAAGACTGGTCCAAGGATCCTGTGCTTGGATATATGGTGTTCTTGCAAACTGATAATCTGTATTTCCAGTCCAACTACTGTCAGTTGAATCTCCATTAGAATGTCCAGTTGAACCTCCTTGAAAATCAAGTCCATCAGCTGTTAACACACCAGAGGCTGATATAGATGTATATGTACCATCAATGTGGTTATCTAAATTATGACAACGTTCTTTAAAAATTTTATATACATATACAGAAGAATCTGATGCTCCACTTTTTGTAGACTGTGGATCTGGACTTATTACTTCTGTTATAAAATTAGCACTACTTGTATTAAATGAAAGTGCATAAGTTTCTGCGTCCATATTTGTACCATTTACTACTAATGAAAATGAATCCCAAGCACCACCCGCAGTTACAGCTGTTGTTGTAAAATCTGCAACTCCACTTGAACCAAGTGACGGTGCAATTACTGCAAGTGATTGAGTTGCTATATGACCAACTTCTGCTGCTGATCCTGAATATACGTAAAGTTCAAATGAATCTGCTTTATAACCGCCGATTCCAAGAACTCTTACAACTGTTACAACTCCTGCACTCCTTAAATATTGTTCTACGGTGTAAGGTGTATAAAATCGATTATCCATACCACCAAACATCTCTTCAAATTCTTGAAAAGAAGTTATTTGTGTTGGTGTAAACGCTGGTCCTTTCTTTGTTGGACCAATTATCGCCGCACCGATTTCACCTATTGCCTGTGGAAGAAACGATAAGTCTCTTTCACGAGTAAATACACCAGGTGAAACAATTCTTTCTGCCATTTTATTTCTCCCAAATTTAGTTATTTAATATTATATCAAAACTTTGAATAATTTAAATACAATTATTCTATTATAAGTATAACGTAACTTCTCCAAAATAGTGTATTTAGAGAAGTTTTTTAAATAAAACTATTAATTGTTTGAAACAACTGGCGCTTCAGCTGGTGCTTCAGCTGGTACTTCAGCAGGTGTAAATACTCCTGTTTGAGGATCTAATTGACCAGGACCATACTTTTCATTCAACTTTTGAACTATATCACGTTCATCTTGTTGAGCTGCTTCATATTCACTTTCTAGTTCAGTTTGTCTAGCTTCTAATGCATCCATTTGTTGACTCATTAGAATTCTTTGTACTGCTAACTGACCTAGTAAAGCTTGTTTCTCCTGATAATTATCCTGTAAAGATTGTAATGATTGAAGTTCTTCATCTGTAAACTTCATTCCATTACTTTTTTCTTCATTTTTAGCCATAACTATTTTCTCCTATTTAATAGATTTTGTTATAATAAATATTACGTAATTATTTTAAATTCAATTTTTTTTTATACTTCAATAACCTTATATAAACGATTTGATGAATCTGAACCACTTAATTGTGCAGCTTTAGCATTAGCATTTGATTCTGCTCCACTACCACTAAATTCCCATACTTGTTCATCACTACCACTTAATCTTCCAACATAAAGTTCTCTTTGAGCCCAAATTGGGTCTCTAAATGTTATTCCACCACTTACACTTGAACTAGGTGACGGAAATAATTGTTTTACTACTCTAAAAGTCATTCAAATCTCCTTATACATAAATATAATCAAATATATAATTCCTTCAAATGATTAACTCTTAATTGTGGTAATATTGTTGGTTTTATATCTAATTGTTCTGCTACATCTAAACAAAAACTTGCATCTTCTGATACATTCTCTTTATATTTACCAATTTCTACCACTCTTTGTCTAAAATACGGATATTCCATCTTTTTTAGTATTTCTGTAGATACTTTAGTAAAACCAAATCCACAATAATCAACTTCAAAGGGTTTTTGTTGTTTTTTAACTTCATTTGAGTTCCAAAAGTTCATAGTACCTTGTTTCTTAAAATCTTCTTCATTCCAATCTGCTATCATTACAGTATTACTCAAATCTTTCACATACCAACCTGCACAAAACTGTGATTCATACTCTAATAGTGTATTTAATTGTTGATAATTAAATTGTTGGTCTGCATCTATCCAAACTAAGTAATCCACTTTATTTATTAGTTTATTTGGATTACTAAAACCACCACCATCAGTACATAACCAATTTCTTGCATCTGCGTGTGTTCTACCTACTACGGTGTATATCTTTCCATCTAATTGTGGACACCACTCTTGTAAATTTAAGAATTGTGGTAATAATCTACCACTTATTGTATTGTATATTGGAATTAAAAATGCGTATTTCATATAACCTCTTTTAGTATAAGTATAACGTTATAATTCCTTATTCACTATAAATATTTTCATTTTAATTAGTTTAGCAAAGTGTTTTCGTCAAGTAATTTTATATCATGGTCTTTAAGTTTTGCATCAGCTTTCTCTTTACCAATCAATTCTACCATCGTATCATACATTAATTCTTTCATCTTCTGCATTTCAGTATATTGTTGCCAAATAGCACCATTGTGAAGTCTTTGCATACCAGTAACATTAACTAACGGAGTTTCACCTTTTGATTTATCAGGAACATCTCCCAATAGCCCAGCATCAACCAATGTTTTTTCATTATATTTAATATAATCGTCAAACTTGTTTTGAATAATCGCTTTTGGAGACATTGCTGTATCCATAGTTCTTATTAAGTGAGCATCATTATAAGAGTCATAAGCCCCTTGGTCTGCTCCATCGTAATATATATCACCATCACCTTTAACAATAAACTTTGCATCACCAGCATTATGAACAGTAAATAAATTAGCATCAGAACCATGAGCAGAAGTAGAGTTAGCACCATCATGCCTGTAAGCACCCATGCGAAATTCTCCAAAACCAGAAGTTGAATTTGCTTCGTCTGGCGCCCCTTGAGAATAACAGAACATCCTAAAGTTGGTTCTTGCTGCCCCATCTCCATAGGCTTTCATTGTTATACCACCAGTATTTCCAGCCGCTTTTTCCATACCAAAAAATGTATCTGTTTCGGTATGGGAGGTCAACCCGTGAGCAACATCAGATGATTTTAAAGTAAATATTTCATTGTCATAAGCACCTTGATTAATCGTAAGACCGATATTTGTTTTGCTGTTTTCTGTATCTCCAATCAAAACATGACCACTTGAGTGAATTCTCATTCTTAATTGTGGAGCTGTATTACTATTATCTTCTGGACAAGTAGAAAAATTTAAATCAGCACCATTAGTATCAGTATCCCAATTTCCATAAGCTAATGAATAAATACTTGCTCCTATATCTATATCATTAACGCCAGCTCCATGTGTTGATTCCTCCGCCCCAGAAAAATTAATTGCACCTAACCGCTGTCCACTTTCCATGAGCGTTCCATCGTCTTGAGCTAATGTTAGGATACCACCACTATCTGAAGCACTAGTACCTAATCCTTTTAAAGTTGCATGAGACGCATGAATTGTAGCCGATTTATCTTGAGCCATATATATATGCTCAATAGAAGTATTACCAAGTGTTACTGAATCATCTGCTTGTCCTGTAGTTCCTTTACCAATTACAATTTGATTAGACGCATTTACAGAACTTCCATAAGTTTCTGAGCCAATAAAAGTATTATCAGAACCACCTGTCAAATTATATCCAGCTAGATTTCCTATCATGGTATTCTCATCACCATAATCATTATCATTTTGTGCTAATGCTTGATAACCGATTGCAACGTTACCACCTTCACCTCCATCAGCTGCTTTCATAGCTTGATAACCAATACATACATTGTTAGTACCTATAGTAAGTTCTCTGGCGGCATCATAACCAATAGCAATATTTTTAGTACCTGTTGTAATATCTGCACCAGCCGCATAACCTACTGCCGTATTGTCATCACCTTCAGTTAAATCTGTTAAAGCACCATAACCAATAGCTACGTTATTTAAAGCTCCATTCAAAGCTCCATCCATAACACTATTACCAACACCTATATTATAATTTGATTCCGCATTAGCCCAAGTTCCACCACCAGCTAATTTTCCAATAAATATATTATCTGTAGAACCAGCTGAAGTACTACCAGCATTTGTATCTGTCATAGCTTGATAACCAATAGCAATATTTCTATTTCCAGTTCCGTGAGTTGACATAGCTTGATATCCAAGAGCTACCGATTCATGTACAGTCGTAGCATCTCCCATCGCACTATATCCAACTGCAACATTACCAGTACCACTTGTTGTAGCACCAGCCGCTGCATAACCTATAGCAACTAATCCATCATTATTTGAATCTGAAGCTTTTTGTCCAGCATGAATTCCAACAAATACTGCTCTATCTACATCTTTTGAACCACTACCAGCTAAATAACCCACAAATGTATTTTCATCACCACCTTCGACTGCTATACCGGCACTACCACCTATAAATGTATTAGAATGATTACTTTCACCACTTTTACCTAATCCAGCTGCTCTACCGATATAAGTATTATTTACACCTGTTACATTATGATATCCAGCGTTATGTCCTATAACAACATTACCAGATGAACCATCATAATTTTGAGAAAGAGCTGCACCATGACCAATAGCAACTGTTGCAACACCAGTATCTTCAGAATACAATGCACTACCACCAATAGCTATATTATAACCACCTGTTGTTATAGCTGTTCCAGCAAGATAACCTATGCAATTGTTATAACTTGAAGCATTCATAGCTCCTGTCATAACAGAATGACCAATACCTACATTGTAATTTGATTCAGTAGTTGACCAAGTGCCTCCTCCAGCATCTTTCCCCATAAATACATTATTATTACCACCAATAGCGCCAGTTCCAGCCATAGCTCCGTATCCTAAAACAACATTTTCTGTTAAGTTTACGCCAGCACCATCACCCAAATCTCCTCCAAATAATGCAGAGTTTCCAATAGCTACGTTTTTATCTATATTAGAACCTCCATGAGTGCCTTGGTCACAAGCACCCATAGCCGCATTTCCTATAGCTACATTGTATGATTCATCATCTGCCGCGGCATCAAAAGCTCCAGTTCCTATAACAGTATTATCTTGACCTGTCGTAAGTAATTTAGCTGCATTTGAACCAATGGCAGTATTTGAAGCACCACTTGTAAGGAGATTTAAAGCATAATATCCGATTGCCGTTGTTCCATCAGCACCATTTGTTGTAGTACCACTTCCCATAGCGGCATATCCAACCGCTGTAGCATTATCTACATCAGCACTTGCATCACCAGCCCATGCACCAATATATACACTTTTATCTCCAGCGGTTATGTCATCTCCAGCACGATATCCAATAACCACATTCCGCGTAGCACCAGCAACCGCACCTGTTCCCATTGCTAAATGCCCAATAACTGTATTATAATCACTATCATTATCTGTTGAAGTGTTAAAAGCACTATAACCAAATACTGTATTATCAGTATTACTACTATCATTATTGGATAGGCTGATGCGAGAGTTGGCATCGAGTTTAAGTCTTTGAGTAACCGCAGTATAAAATGCCATACTATCATCACTATGATTATAATGTAATTCACCTCTTACATTAGAATCTGCATCACCAAAATATATTCCGTTATACACATTATTTGGACTTAAAAATTGTAAAAAAGCATGACTGCTATTTTCTATAGTCATTACAGCGTTTGAATGAGCACTAACAGAACCAGCAGTAGCCTTATGAACGTGTAGATTGTTATCTGGACTATCTGTACCTATACCTACATTGCCAGCAGATGATATTCTCATGCGTTCAGCATAAGCACCAGCCTCAGGTTTTGTAAAAAAAGATAAATTACCACCCGAATCATCATGAGCATTAGTATCTGAAGTAACTGTATCTCCCATTATCATTGCTATAGCTTTACCATCAGCGTCATTATTAGCACCGTCAGCATTGTTAGTATTTATAAATTGTATCATCCCAACCCCAACAGCGTTACCTGTCACATCTCGTGAAAGTTCTAAGACAGAACCACCCGCATCATAAAGAGAGGTATATCCAGCACCCGTACCTAAACCACCAGTAAAATATTTTGGGCTTGTTGTACCAATACCTACATTACCAGTGGAGGTAATTCGCATGCGTTCTGTCATACCTCCTCCAGTAGCCTGAGTCATAAAATCTATATAAGCATCGTCTGCATTACCTTCTCTTTTAATGCTAATTGCACCAACAGAATCAGCATCTTGAGAAGCGAGTAACTGCATTATTTCTTCATCATTAGAAGCAGATGTATTTTTAAATAAAATACCCGGTACATTATCTGTACTACCATCACCTTCAATATTTAATAATGTACTATAACCTTCATCGGTTGTACCACCTATACAAACATTACCAGTAGATAATATTCTCATAGCTTCGGCTTGATTTGTGTAAAAATCCATGTGGTTATCATCATGGTTATATTGTACCACACCTTGATATTGTGTCGCCCCATTACCCGCATCAGTAAAATATAATGACGACCAAGCATTAGTACCTGCATAGATATTAATTCTTTCATTTTGACCACTCGTACCCGAGCCAACAACTAACCTTGCATCTGGATTATTGTAGCCGATACCGACATTACCTGAAGCACTTATAAACATAGCAACTGTACTACTTCCTGAACCGCTTACTTTAAATCTTATAGGAGCATTATCTGTTGTACTTTCGAGTGTCATTCCTTCTGAAGGTCCACCAGAATATCTAATTGTGCCCTTACCTTGGCCACTTCTTTCTAATACTATTCCAGCATCGTGGCCACCTGTTAATGAATGTAAATGTAAAGTATTATTAGCAGTATCTGGAGCCGCTGTCCCGATACCAACATGGCCAGCTGGTTCTATAGTTACTCTGTCTCCTCCATTGTAAAATCTTAAATCGCCAGTTCCAGCATTATCTTCACAATAAATATCCCACGCATCAGTTGGATTTGTTAATCGTATAATTGCGTTTTCTGTTCCACTTCCACCAGCCGCTTCAACGTGCAATACTGCATTTGTTCCATTAGTGCTTTCTCTAATATGTAAATGTGAGTCTGGAGCCGTTGTCCCGATACCGACATTACCTACCGTATGAACTGAACCAAACGAACCAGTTGAAATAGATGAGCCACTTATTTTATTACCAACAATTGATAGTCGTGTTGTTCCCCCAGTTCCAATATGCATCGTATCAACATCATGAAAATAATAAATATGTCCAGCATCAGCATCATTCTCATCAGAGAAAAGTAATGCTCCGTATTTATCATTTGGACTACCAATTTGAACGTAATTATGATTATTAGAATCAAACATTACACCTGCATAACCATCTACAGGTGTAGCTCCCGAACCACCACTTGCGTCAATATGAAGTTTCGTTCCTGGCTTAGATGTTCCAACACCAACCATACCAAACGAACCAGTTGAAGATGATGAACCTGATACATTTCCCGCGAATGTTACATTTCCACCTGTAGTTACATTAAATTTATTTGCTCCACTATAATTAAGTTCTAAACCATCAGCTACTACTTGATTTGTTCCAATTTGCCAACCAAGTGTATCTGCATTATTTCTAAAGTCTATATGAGCTGCATGTGATGTGCTATTACTACGTTTTAAAGTTATTGTTGGATCAGTATGTTGAACTTGAAAAGTTCCACTACCACTTATGTTTCCTGCTACTGTTAATGGTTGTGGTACAGCCGTTGTCCCGATGCCGACATTGCCTGAACCTGATGCTATTACTAATGAATCTGTACCATCACCAGTTCCTACGGAAAATCCTAATCTTCCATCACCATTTCTATTTTTGATGGCCCATCCAAGTTGACCTTGACCTGAAGTATTTTTTAAAATAATAGTTGATCCATCGGTGTCTGAATCTAATCTAATTGATGCTGATGCTCCAGAAACATGAAGTATTTCAGCAGGACTCGTTGTCCCGATGCCGACATTGCCTGAACCTGAAATATACATTATATTAGAACTATTTGCTCTTAAATGCATATCTTTATTTTCATAACCTAAATACAGAGAATCAGTTGAACCATCAATTTGTAATAAATCTACTGTTCCAGTTCCAGCATTATTTACCTGTTGTATAACTCCTTCAGGCCACGCTCCCTCTATCTGAACCTTTGAAGCATAAACTTTACCAAACGAACCAGTTGAAGATGATGAGCCACTTATTGAACCAACAACTTCTAAAGCAACTCCTGGAACCGTTGTCCCGATGCCGACTTTGCCGTCTGATTTTATTACCATTCTATGCTTTAAAGAGGTAGAATCAGCAGTAGCAAAATACAAATCAGTATTTTGTTCAGTATTACTGGGAGTATGAACACCAATAGCTGCCCCTTCTCCATCATCCATAGTAAATGAAATCCTGCCTTGTGTATTACCTTGTGTAGTCACATAATTATACAATTCCAGAATTTTACCACCTTCGGCTGGGTCAGAACCGAAAGTATATCCTGCATTGTAACTCCATTGAATCTTTTGACCAATTATTGTGTCTGCCGCCTTTATTTCAAGAGTAGCCCCTGGACTCGTTGTCCCGATGCCGACATTGCCTGAAGTATCTATAGTTAAGGCTGCTGTCGAAGAGCCATCTTGTTGTATAATAAACTCTGTCCCTGAAGCTGGTCTTAAAGCCAAA
>Ga0080013_1005715_pt1 | contig 11403 bp, 7 predicted proteins | sample ETNvirenome_6_85_FD_69236 | JGI IMG/M metagenome (GOLD analysis project Ga0080013, IMG submission 69236) | Marine viral communities from the Pacific Ocean - ETNP_6_85 (SPADES assembly) (version 2) | ecosystem: Environmental > Aquatic > Marine > Oceanic | place: Pacific Ocean | collected 2013-06-19
AATGCATTAGGAATGTTGAACCACACACAGACCACGCTGACTATGGCCCATGGGCAGAAATACTCAGCCCAGCTAGCTATATAACTGCGGTATCAGAAATAGCAGTTTCCGCATCAGCAACAGGTGAGACTGATATTGGTCCGTTTATGGCCCTTTATCTTGATAAGATAGTTCCTGAAGCAGAAACAAATATACGATTTACAAAAACTTTAGATATTTTTAGATTTGATCCATCTTTTAGATTTGAACCCCCCGGTGGACTAAATTTGACAATTAAGAATAATGTTAGAAACATCTTGATGAATCACCACAAATCTGTTTACCAAGACTGCGGGTTCTATTATAGAAATTATAATACTGTAAACTTTTTTACTGCGTCAAATTTGAACGACGAAGCTGTTTTGATGTATCCCGATTCTACAGATAAGTACATCCCACCAGGTCCGTTTGGAGTAACTTTCTGGATTAATCCCCGATATCAAAATGATCCAACTCAGTATTATAATCCTGGAACAATTCTTCATGTGTCATCTTCTTTTTGTATTTCATTGATTAGTGGTTCAGGCGGTGTCGACCACACAGGAAGGGCTGACAGATTTAAGATAATGCTTCAGTTAAGTCATAGTGCAGATATTCCACCGAGTAAGGTTAATTTTTCAAACTTAGCACACCCATCAGATCTTATTTTTACGTCATCAAATTATCTTTTAAAAAATAACTGGCATCATGTAGGAATCACATGGGGAAGTCAGAATAATAACAACTATACAGGCTCAATAAGCATTGATGATGGAAAAACAAATTTTGTTGTGCCTTCAAGCTCTATCAGCACAAATACACACAATCCTAATGGCTCTGCTATATTTGTTGGTAACTACTATGATGGATTCAGTGGCCACATAAGCAAATTTTTTAACAAAACAGTCGCTGCAAATGAAGGTCTGGAACAGCTTGACCCGACACCTGCAACATCAGATCCACTAACTTCAGAATACGATTTTAAGCATATGCTGAATGCTGAATTTCATGAGTTAAAAATACACAATCAATTTTTATCAAGCAGCGCGATTGAAAGTAGCAAAATTTCTAGCCCAAAATCATCCACCGGCCTTTTATTTTATTTACCGCCATACTTTTATCCAGAGACAAAGAAAAGAAACATTCTTCAAACACCTTTCCAGACATACCACACTTCTTCAAATGATCCATTCAATGTTGCATTTTCATTTGGTGTGGGAGGAAAAGAAATAAATGTTGAGAACTTTGTAAGGGATTTTGCTTCAAAACAAAATCCTCGACTTTTTCATATGACAGCTTCTACAATTGATACAACAATACAAGATATATCTGCCGATGACTATGTTTACTCTTCAACAAAGTATTCTAGTGGTTCAATTCTTAGAAGAAACTTTTTAATATTACCAAATGACAATGGTTTATTTTCTCCAGACTACTCAATTATCAAAACACAAGTGACGGGAACTTTAACTTCTTCTTATATCACATCAAACGAAGGCATTGATTATGGAATTATAAAGCTTGAAGACTTAATACCTGAATCTTCTCTTTTTCCTGGACTTATACACCAGACAGGATCAATACTAGACGAGATAATGGGATCAAGTCCTGAAAATCCGGGTGTAGTCCCAGGATCAGTTTTAACAATTGCACAAAGAACTAGAGATACCAGTAGTAATGAAATTGTCATTTATAATATATCAAACTTGTATTATGGGAATAGAATAAATCCAACAAGTTTTGAAATCATAGAATCAGGTCTAACTGGATCAGATGGCAAGTTGAAATTCACAATAAAAGACAACGGCCGGGGACTCCTATACAGGGCAGATGCAGAAACAAAACATGCAACCTGGGCAGGATTAGGAAATATTTTTTATGATGAAGGGATTGCTATAATTAAGTCTCCTCACATACCCTATATTAACAAAGATAGAACAGAACTAAAATTTAGAGGGGAACACAATATTCATTCGCTTACTGTGAATGTTCCTGTTGCTAGGCATATCTTAAACTCAAGCTCTAATCCAAATTTTGTCACATTACCACCATCTGATAATATTTCAGATTCAGATTTAGAATCAATAAAGTTGACTTCTGTAAATATTCATGATGAAAATTTCAACATTATAATGAAAGCTAATTTCGCGCAGCCAATAATAAAAACAGTCGAAGACGAGTTTGTCGTTAGAATCAAAGAAGACTTTTAATGTTGCTTTCATTGGATATATCAACCTCATGTACAGGATGGGCAGTGTTTGATGAGAATGGGTTCAGGAACATGGGGTACATAAACCTAAGTAAACATAAAGGATTGTTTGAAAAAGCCAACAGAGTTAAAACAGAGCTTCTCAGATTGGTATCTGATCATAAGGTGTCTGTTGTTGCAGTTGAGGAAAACTTGCAAGCTTTTCGTCCCGGACTTTCGTCAGCGAAAACTTTAATGACGTTAGCACAGTTTAACGGAGTTGTTCGATGGATATGTCATTCTGAATTTAAAGTACCAGTTTACTCAATAAATGTAAATACAGCAAGGAAAACTGTCGGACTGAAAATAAACAGAAAATCTGAAAAATCAACTAAAGAGCAAGTTTTAGAATTTGTTTCTTTAGTTGAGAAAAATTATGCTTGGCCTGAAAGAGATGTTAAAAGAGGGAAATATGCTGGCCAGCGCAGAGTTATTAATGAAGCATTTGATATGGCAGACGCTTATATTATTGGAAAGTCATTTTTAATTGAAAAAAATAAAAAAATAAATTAAAATTTTTTATGCTGACAATTAAGCAAAAAGTAGAATTACTTGAATCTTGCTTTGGCAATACTAGATTTGACACGACAGGAAAGAATATAACTGTCAAATGCCCTGTATGTATTTCAAGTGGTAAGATTACAAGCAAGAAGAAGCTTTCAATTAATATAGACTCGGGAGTTTATCATTGCTGGGTTTGCGAATCAAAGGGCAAAAATGTAGGAACAATTGCTCTAAAGCATGTAATACAAAAAAAACAAGCAGCCAAGCTTCGAGATTGTTTTGCTACACCTGATGGCAATAACAAAAAGCAATCGTCAGAAGATTTATTTGATCAAATTTGTCTACCTGATGATTTTAGACTTGTATCAGAAGTTATGAATAAAAATGTGTATAGAAAACATATGAACTATTTACATAAGCGAGGGTTTAACAGCGAAAAGATACAAAAGTTTAGAATTGGTGTAAGTGAAGACTATAAGTTTGCAAATCGTGTTATTTTTCCCTCATTTGATTCCAATCAAAATTTAAATTATTTCATAGCTAGATCAATTGATCCTAACGAAAAAAGAAGATATAGAAACTGTTCTTATCCGAGAAAGAATTTAATCTTTAGAGAATTTGACTTATCTTTCGATCGTGAAATTATTTTAACTGAAGGGGTTTTTGATTTAGTACAGTGTCCTGATAACTCAACTTGTGTCTTGGGTAGCTGGATTGATGAATCTTATCTTCTTTTTCAAAGAATAGTTCAAAATAAGACTCCCGTTGTCTTGTGCTTTGACCCGGATGCTAAGAAAAAGATGATTAAGATTGCAAAAAAACTTTACGAGTACTGCATAGAAGTAAAAATATCAAATCACGTAGGAAAAGACTTTGGGGACATGACAAAAAATGAAGTCAATACAGCCTTAAGTGAGTCAAAACCTTATGACAATGTTGAACGTGTTGGATATTTAATAAATGAGTTAAGATCAGGCTCGATATTTTAGTTGTTTAGGAGCGAAAGATGAAGAAGATCAAAAGAGAAAGTCTTCGAAAAATAATTTATAATGAAATGAAAAAAATTGGTGAAGATATGGTTCTTCAAAGAAAATCACCCGGTCAGGGCACACCCCCTCTTGGCGCTGATGAAGATGAAACTTCAGTGTGTCAGGTTTGTATGGTATCACCTTGTGAATGCAATATGTACGAAGAAGATGAAAACTTGATGGCAGAAAGCTGTGGCTGTGGTTCTTCTTGTGACTGTGAATCTTGTCAATCAAATTATAGTGGCGAAGACAAATCCCACCATAAAGACGGCGCTTATATGTCAAAGAGTCAACTTTTTAAAGTTGCAAAATATGCATCGTCGCTTTATCAAATGATTCCGCATGGTCATGATTTAGAAGATTGGATGAGAACTAAGATATCACAAATTGCAGATGATATATCCGAAGTTTATCACGCTTTAGAGTATGATGACCATGAGGGCGACATATAATGATATGAAAAGCATACAGCAACTTTTTAAAGAAACGATTGAGCTCGACCACAAAGAGCCTGCTCCTGACAAGTATTTGAAAAGAATGTCAAGAAAATGTAAGTATATAGACAATAAAAACATGTTACCAAGCTTGTCATATCCAGAAGTCAATTCTAAAGAATTTAGCAAAGACATTGATGATCTCAAGCATCACTTTCATAACCCGTGTTTAACCGATAACTTTCTATTTGAATCTGATAGGTCGATAGAAGATGTATTTAAGACATACTGCAGTGAAAATGGCTTGAATGTTGACTGGAAAAAAATTAAGGATATTGTCAAGGATGTTGACACTATTATTTTGACTATGAAATACGATCACAATAGATCCCGACCAAAGCCTTTTCTTGTAAGTGAAGATGAAATTTACAATTCAATACGAGACTGCAAGTCGCCATCTTTTCCCAGCGGCCACACAGCAATTGCTCACTTCATATCAGATGTCTTATCGAAAGAATTCCCTCAAGAATCGTCAGATTTGAAAACAATTGCTTCGTTAATCGGCCAGTCTCGTCTTGAAAATGGTGTACATTTCCCGTCAGATGTTCTTTGCGGAAGGCTGGTCGGTGAAATGTTGGCAGATATTTTTATAAATTCAGAAAAATATGAAAATATTCAGAAAGATTCTAGTAAAAAAGACCACAAAAAATTTAGCTCATTTTTAAGAAGATGTGCAGAAAAAAATTATGGAGAAGTTCCTGGATGTTATCATGGTTTAGGTTTAGATATTGCAAATTTTATTTGCAGGACAAACGAAATTGAAAGAATCAATATAAATTACTCTGACGCTGTCAAAGCATCAAAAAATTTAATCGCTGGGTACCCTATCAAGAATATTAGTAAAAATATTCATATAAACTCTACAATAAGCGCAATGAGTGAGTCCCACAGACTCAAAATGATTAACAGCCCTTATAAGATGATAAACATACACGGTAAATTTGATCAAAGAGTATTAGAAAAAGGCTCGCCGAAACTATTAAGATCGTACTCTCATTCTTCACCAACAGGAACACAGTACTGTAACCCAGAAGATATATTTAAATCTTTGAGAAAAGTTTGCCAAATTGACAATCCGTTCTTAAAGCACTCAGCATATGAGTGGGTTCATCCGTTTTGTGATGGAAACGGGAGATCCGGGAGAGTCATTCTATTATCAGATCTTGGATTCGATTTCAATAAGGTAAATTTATTAATTGACAACAACTATATTCAACGCTTAGTGTCTATTATTGAATCACACAATATTAGAGAGCTGCTTTTGTAAACATCGTGCAACGTGTATATATTCAGTGTATAATATACTCATAATCAAACAAAGGGTATTTGGGCATGGCAAAATTCTCTAGACAACAGTTAAAAGAAGTTAGAGCTAAATTGAAAGATCATAGAGAGAAAGAGAACGAATGTTCTGACTCTGACTCCACCGGCTCAATTGACGAAGAAAAGACAACGCTTAAACAAATTAAGAATCAGATTAGTAGAGAAGTTCCAAAATTTACACACGAACACAAGCGACAGATCAGAAATCGAAATCAAGAAAGAGTGAAGGTAACTTGGAATATTAAACTAGGCGATCTAGTTTATTTACCCGACAATACAGTTGGTCTTGTTGTCAAAGATGTTGAAGAATCCACAGTATCAATGAATAAATTCAACAATGCTAAATCAAAAAATTCGATATTAAGAACTAACTACGGAAAAGTTTATGTTGTTTCATCTAAGGGAAACTCATGGTATCAACCTTCTTCATTGAAACCTGTAGACTAGAATTCGTGCAACAGAATTAAAAAAGATATATAATATTACTATAATCAGCAACAAGATATTCAGGAGATAAAATGGATATTAAAACTTTCGTAACCGTTGTTTCGGCTCTTCCACCAGAAATTTCTGTTCTCGCCAAAGGCCCGACAGGAATTGGAAAGTCACAAATTTTTCATCAAATTGGCAAAAATCTAAAGATGCCAGTTGTTGATAGGCGGTTGAGTCAAATGACAGAAGGGGACATCATCGGCCTTCCTGAACTTACTGACGGTGTCACGAGATTCGCACCTGTTGACTGGTTTATCCGGGCATGCAAAGAGCCAGTAATACTATTTTTTGACGAATTAAATCGTGCTACAATTGAAGTTCAACAGTGTGCTTTCCAGATTGTTTTAGACAGAGAACTAAATGGGCACTCTCTCCATCCAGAAACTAGGGTGTATGCTGCTGTCAATGAAGGAAGCGAGTACCAAGTTGTTGATATGGATCCGGCACTCCTTCGTCGATTTTGGACAATGGCAATCGAGCCAACAACAGAAGATTGGTTGAATTGGGCAGAAGGTAGAGATGACATCGGAGAAGTAATGCGTGATTATATTAAAAACTACCCATCAAGCCTCCGCTACACAGGAGAACTTGAACCTGGAAAAACTTATGCGAATCCTGCTAGTTGGCATCGGCTTGGCTCATCCTTGAAGTTTGCAGGATATTTTCCTGATGATGTTGCAGGAAAAAAGCTACCTGATATTTTTTATCCAATGGCAACAGGGTTTGTCGGAGTAGAGGCTGCAGTATCTTTTACTGATTTTGTAAGAAATTATGAAACATCTTTTAGCGCCGAAGACGTTCTTGACAACTGGAAATCTTCCAAATTGAAGATTGACAAGATTACTAATGATAAAAAGAATGACTTGATCCATAAGATCATTGCATACGGAACATTAAACAATCTAAGAGTTGATCAAGTTCTAAATGCATCTGAGTTTGTAAAAACTTGTTCTGACGAGATGATTGTTAACTTTTTTAATCTTGTTATGGAAACAAAAGATCTAGATCATATTAGAAAGTTTCACAAGACTCTCGGTAGATTGGTAACTGAAATTGTTAATACTTCTGATAAGTTCTAGTTCTATTTCGTGCAACTATAGAAAAATCTGTATATAATTAATAGTATAAAGGCAGGAGAATTTAAATTGTCTATAGATGATAAAAGTCTTGGAGAAGTTACTAAAAATAAGTTTGGCAAGCTAATGGTTAAGTTCCTATTAGATGAACCATTTTTTAGTTCAATTGTCTCTCACATTAGAAAAGTAAAGACAACAGACATCCCAACAGCCGGCGTAACAGTTTCTGACGGCTCGATATGCCTTTATTGGAATCCAGACTTTGTTGCAAAGCAAACAAAAGTAAAGTTTTTTGGATTAATGAAGCATGAATGTTATCATTTGATTTTTAAGCATGTAACAGCAAGAAAGCAGGACCCACATATTTTGTGGAACATTGCAACAGATTTAGCAATTAACAGTATTATTCCAGAAAAAGAGCTGCCAGAAGGCGGGTTGATTCCTGGAAAGCCTCTAAAGATTGCAGATAACGGCCACATAACAGAAGAGATGTCAGAAAAAGTAAAAATTATCTCTGACCTCATCGAGTCTTTTCCAAAAAATAAGTCCTCAGAATGGTACATGGAAAAGCTTAGAGAAAACCCCGACGTTCAAGAAGCTTGTGAAGACGTTTTTGAAAATGGAAACACAGGATTTGATGTACACTTTGATCCTGACAGTTTGTCACCTGGTGATAAGCAGCTAGCTGAGGGAAAAATTAAAGAAATTGTTAAGAAAGCTTCTAATAGAGCACAGAAAAATGGAAGTTGGGGATCAGTTTCACAGTCAGTAAAAACACAAATCTTAGCATCATTTTCTGAAGTAGTTGATTGGAAAAAAACTCTTCAGTACTTTTGCGGAAGCAAGCAAAAAGCAAATAAGTCAAGAACTTATAGAAAGATTAATAGGAAGTATCCTTATATTCACCCGGGTAGAAAGATAAAGCACACTTCAAATCTTGCAATTTATATTGATCAGTCAGGGTCTGTGGGCAACGACGGCCTTGCCGCTTTCTTTTCAGCTCTGGGTGCTCTCGCAAGAAACGTGTCGTTTGATGTATTTCATTTTGATACAGCTGTGGATGAAAAGTCATCATACTCTTGGCGAAAGGGTAAAAAGTATAAGCTTCCCATGCGAACATTATCTGGGGGAACATGCTTTGATAGTGTTGAAAATCACTACAGGAAGAATTCATCAAAATATGATGGATACATTGTTATGACAGACGGAGAAGCACCTAAGCCAAAAGCTTGTATATCTAAAAGATGCTGGGTATTATTACCTGGACATAGTCTTATTTTCACACATGAAAAGAGGGATTCTGTTGTCAAGATGAGTTTTTGAGGAATATCAGTGCGAATAATCCATATAGCAGATGTACATTGGCGTGGGTTGTCTCGTCACGAAGAATATATTATTTCATTTAAGCGATTTTATAAAAAAGCAATAGAATTAAAACCCGATATAATATATGTGGGCGGAGATATAGTTCATAGCAAAACGCAAGGGATCTCTCCTGAACTAATTCAAAGTCTTTGTTGGTGGTTTACAAAGATGGCAGAAGTGTGTCCTGTCCACGTTATTTTGGGAAATCACGACGGCCTTATTTTAAATAAAGATAGACAAGATGCAATAACACCAATAATCAAAGCTTTGAATAATAGCAACATACATCTCTATAAGTACTCGGGAGTCTACGACACAGGCCATGATGACTTTAAGTGGTGTGTGTTTTCGTGTTTCGATGAAGAGAATTGGGACAAGCTTGAAGTTGATGACAAGTTTATCAATATCGCACTTTATCACGGCGCCGTAAGAGGGTCTTTGACAGACACGGACTGGCAAATTGATGGTGAGATTAATATTGATGAGTTCGACAGGTTTGATTATGCACTCTTAGGAGACATTCACAAACGACAGTTTCTTAATAAAGAAAAAACAGTAGCTTACTGTGGCTCAACAATTCAACAGAACTATGGAGAAGATATTGAAAAAGGTTTCTTGCTGTGGGATATAAGATCTAAGACTGATTTTGATGTAACATTTCACCCAATCGAACCTGTCTATCCTTTCATAACAGTTGAGTGGAAAGGATCTACTAAAGAAACCCTACAGTATTGTCAACAATTCCCAAGACAGTCAAGATTTAGAATCAGAGCTGAAAATTTTATATCACAGTCTGATGCGAAAAGGCTTCAAAAACAGTTAAAAAAATCATTAAATTCGAAAGAAGTAGTGTATAAAATTGACTCAACATTTGAAGTAGAAAATGTATTCTCAGAAAATGAAGAAAAGATTGACTTAAGGTCAGCTGATGTCCACAAAGAATTGTTGAGAAGTTATTATAGAAATCAGACTCTTTCTGATGAAGAGTGGTCTATCTTAGACTTAATGTCGTCAAGATATCTGTCAGAAATAGCAGCGACTGATGTTGATAGAAGACATGTCAAGTGGTCAATAAATACCATCAAATTTGATAATCTTTTTTCTTATGGCCAAAATAACTATATAAATTTTGATTCACTCCCAGGGATAACTGGGATATTTGGAAAAAATGCAAGAGGTAAATCATCAATTGTAGGATCGATAGCGTATTCTCTTTTCAATACAACTGATAGAGGCTCAATAAAAAATATTCATGTAATCAACAATAGAATGAATAGTTGCAAAGGCATAGTTGATGTAACAATCAATTCAAAACCATACAGAATTGTTAGAGAAACGATCAAAAAACAAACAAAGCGAAATGTTTGGGCCCCCACGTCTCTAAAGCTTTATAGGCTTGACAGTAGTGGTGAAGTTCTTGAAGATCTTACTGAAGAACAAAGAAGAGAAACAGAAAAGATCTTGAGAAGGTTAATAGGGACGTCTGATGAATTTCTTATGACTAGTCTTGCTTCTCAAGGAGAAATGAATACTTTTATCAAGGAAAAAGCAACTTCCAGAAAGACAATTCTTGGAAACTTTTTAGACTTAGACATTTTTGATAAAATTTATGACTTAGCTAGAAAAGATTCGCTGTCCTTGAGAAATAAAGCTTCAAGCTTAGGGTCTGATAATTGGGAAAAGAAAATTGAAGAATGTCAACAAAAGATAGACTTTTATTTAAAAGAAAAAATAAAATTAGAAGACAACATCGACGACAATAAGATTGAGTTATCAAATCTTCAAAAAGAACTACACACATCAGGAAATGTCAACTACATCTCAAAGTCTGATATTGCAAAAGAAAAAGATCTATTAGAAAGTATTGAAAAAAATATCAAATCAAAAGAAGTTCACCTTATAAGATTGAAAAGTGAAGTTAAAGAAGCAGACGATAAAATTGAAAAAATAAATTTATTTATTGAAGGTTTCAATATTGAAGAAGTTAAGAAAAAACAATCTGCAAAATTAAAGATTGAGAAAGAACTTTTAGAATTTAAGGGTCTGTATAATTTAGAAAATAAAGAGCTAGAGTCAATAATAAAATCAGTTGATAAGCTAATAGACGTACCTTGCGGTGATACTTTTCCGACTTGTAAGTTCATCAAAGACTCACACAAGAATAAAGCAAGATTAGAAGGCCAACGCAAAAAAGTAACATTCTTAAGTGTAAAGATAGACGATATTACAAATGCATTCGATGAACTAAGTGATGACTATGATCAGAAAATTGAAAAATATTCAAAAATTCTACAAAAAAAGTTTAATTTATCATCTTCACTAACAGAAAATAAAGTGAAGATTGAAGGTCTTACTAAAACAATTCATCATTTGACCGATCAAAAAAAAGCATCATTAGAAAAGATAAAGTCTCTTGAAGAGAAATATTCTAGACAAGACTCAGATGATAAATCAGCTTTTATTAAAATTAAAATATACGAAATTGAAAAATCGATTAATGAATTAGATAGTTCTAGAAATAGAAAAATCAACAGTCTTGCAGCTTGGAACGCAAATAAAAAGCTTTATACAAGCCAGCTAAAAGAGTATGAAGAGACTAATAAAAAGTTAAGAGTCTATGATCTTTTCACACAAGCAGTTTCAAAGAGAGGAATACCTGTTCAAATTATTCATACCCTCTTACCTATGATTAACGCAGAGGCTACAAAAATTCTTCAGGGTGTTGTTGGATTTAGCGTCGAACTTCAAGCTGAACTCGAGTCAAATGCTATGGACATATACATCAACTATGGTGACTCAAGAAGGATTATTGAGCTAGGGTCGGGTATGGAAAAGATGATGGCATCTTTAGCAAT
>Ga0080013_1005716_pt1 | contig 11403 bp, 9 predicted proteins | sample ETNvirenome_6_85_FD_69236 | JGI IMG/M metagenome (GOLD analysis project Ga0080013, IMG submission 69236) | Marine viral communities from the Pacific Ocean - ETNP_6_85 (SPADES assembly) (version 2) | ecosystem: Environmental > Aquatic > Marine > Oceanic | place: Pacific Ocean | collected 2013-06-19
TACTTTTTCTGACTCCCAATTTCCGATCTTAAATGCTTCAAAATCAGCATCGCGAAACTCTTGCCTACAGTCTGGATAAATTGCGTGATCGCCCGCATGAATGCCCATCGCTATCACGACATCAGTATCAAGTTTCGTCGCTATCGATAATGCCACTGCTTGAACAATTGAATTCATCATTTTATTCCGATTCGGTACGACTGTATCGACCATATTGGCTTCTTCATAATGACCTTCTGGAATATCGTCGCCCCCTTCAACTAAATGTGAATTTAATAACTGACTCAGTCCACTGAATTTTATTACTTGATGAGTAACATCCAAATGGTTATCTGCGAGGTACCAGATAAGCGATTTCGCTCTATCGAGTTCAACTCTATGTTTCTGTCCATAATCAAAGCTCAACGCTGTAACTGTATATCCGTCTGCTAATAGTCGTAATAGAACCGTTGAACTATCCATACCACCACTGAGTGATAGTACTGCCTGTTTTGCTTTTCTCATTTTATATTTCTCCTCGTTTTAATGTTTTAATAAAATCATAAAATTCTTGTCTTGCATCTTTACCTTCAGGATGCTCTGATGGATCGAGAAACACACCGGATAGTCTTGATGTTTTCATCAATCCGTAATTGTGTTTAACGCCGCGAATCTTAGCACAAAAATGCGTAGCTTCAACCATAACTGCTACGCCTAAACTATCACCAATAGTATTATCTAAATGGTTGTGTATCTGCTCAGTAAGATTTTCCTGTACTTGTGGTCGACGCGCATAATGTTCCACGATTCGATTCATTTTCGATAATCCGATAATCTTTCCTGTTTTAGTCGGAATATATGCTACATGAGCAAATCCTACAAATGGTAAATGATGATGTGAACATAAAGAATTGACTGTAATATTGCCCTGGAATATAATACCTCTATATTGATCTGTATTATCAAATGCAGTTATCTTAGGTGCTTTATCATAACAACCTGTTATCAAATCATTAACATATGACTTTGCAACTCTATGTGGTGTATCTACGCTATTGGGATCATTGCGCCAATCAAATCCCAACGCATCTAAAAATTTCTCATAAGCCGATGTAGCGGTTTTAATAATTTCATTACGTTCTTCTAACGTTTTAGGTATATTTCCATTAACTGCTTTTAATTTCATTAACTTCCTCCATATTGTTAAGTATTTCTTTTATTCTACCTTGAACTGAAATTTCAGTTAAAGTATAAATTTTTGTTGATGATGATTTTATTGAATTGTAATTCAATACATTAGTCATAAGCTTATCAATTCTATTTCTATATTGCACATCAGTATCTCGAACCCCATCTTCTACTAATTGTATTTTAGGTGGAATATAGATAACCATATCGTAGGGAAAATAAGTAAAAACCATTTTAAGCATTTCGCTACTATACATATATACTTTTTTTGAAATCTGTTCTCTCACATAATCAAATATTGTAAATGCATGCGAGTCGACAATACATCTATCGAAAAACGCATTCGGTGTATTGAATGTCGTTTCCGATGCAAGTCTTACTTGTTCATTTGTAATAGCAGTTTGAGAATAATCATCAGCTTCCCTATTTATCGAAATCCCTGTTCGCTTTACCAAATTTCTCACAACTTCATCATAAAAGGTATAATGAGGTAAAGAAGAACTATTTTTCAACTCATTTATCAACGTAGTTTTGCCTGTGCCCTGAGCACCTGATAAAGCTATTCGCATATCAGCTTTTCCCTCATCCATACTTGATTGGATTGAAGGGCTTTTAATTCGCCTTCATCTATATCATATTCATATTCTAAATCAATTTTCCAATCAGGCTTTTTCAATTCATTACGATAAAAAGATCTAAAATCAATTGCGCAATGTATTGCAATGCTAGTATCGATACCTCTGATGAGTTTCTGTTGTTCACATGGATACATGTTTAATTCACGAGCCGTTGACCACATCCCTAATAAGTGAATTTGTTTATCCCTTGGATTATGATCTAACGCATAATCAATTGCCCATTTCCTCGAACCAAAAATTTCTGATGTCACTTTAGGAATTGCAATGCAATCAATAAATGAATTTTTACTTAATTTATTCCAACATTTTTTCCATTCTGTTTTATTCTCTCCATGGGCGACTGCCTGTAATTGAAAATCTTGATCGATATTCATATTACTGAGTTGCTCAACCGCATCATCTACTGCTATTAACGTTTTTTCACAATCTTTAAAGACATCTGGTAAAACTATTTCTGATGGATTGATTATTTTCGCTGCTTCTAATACTTTATGTAAACTTGCAGCTTTACCTAATTCGATTAATGAGTTATCGAGTATGACAAAATCTCCCTGTTCTCGCTTTTTTTTATAAAATTCAGCATATTCAGGATATTTCAGTACTAAATGTGTAAGTGCTAAATGATAATCAGTATTATCGGTTTCCAATGTATGGATTGTTGGAATGAATGCTATTTTCAATTAAACCTCTCTTTTTATGTCAAATGCTATGATGTGATCTCTGCCTGTCATTCTATAACCGTGTTCAGCGCAGAGTTCAAAAACTTTTGGATACATTTCAATCAATGTTTCCCTACAATCACCTGCTGGCATGATGTATGTTTTTTCTTTCGGTATGCTCAACCGTAATCTAAATGTCTCTATCTCTTGTATATTCTCTTCAGTGCCGTCCCAAACTGGTTTGAAATGATAGTCTGAATGGTATGATATCAGTTCTTCAATCACATCGTAATTTAACCTAAATCTATTATGCAAGTCAACAAATTTTTCATCTACTATCTTACCTTTTGGGGTTTCGGCTCCAATTTTAGGAACAGAATTACTAAACTTAGGACTTAAACTAATTAAATCAATCGGTATATCGGTTTGTATTACGTGAGAACCTTCCGTCTCTATAGTGACAAAAATATCGCGTTTGTGAGCAAAATTCATTAATTGATTGACTAACTCGGGATGCATACTCGGCGAACCCCCAGTCAACATCATTTCCTTAATATGTGGATTTATATCATATATCCGTGCTACGTCATTAAATGTATATCTACCTTTTTCTGGGTGGATACTCGTATACCAAGAATCGCACCAGCCACCTTCACCGAAATAGCATCGATGTGTACATCCAGTAGTTCGCACTGCTATGGTTGGCATTCCAAATCGACTGCCTTCAGATTGAACGCATCGATAAAGTTCTAATATTGGAAGAGTTTTATACATCTTCGAATAAATCTTCGTTCCATTCTCTATGTCCTTGACGATAAGCCATATTAGTTTGTGTTTCACGTACTTCTACTCTAAAACACCAAAGTCTTTCTGCTTCTCCTGGTCCCCATCCCTCTGGAATGAACACTCCATTTACATACTTGTATAATTGATCGGCTATGGCTTCACATCCCAGATTTGGCAATATAGTAAGTCTTGCTAAACCTCGTTTTTCTAATTCTTTATAAAGATCCATTTCTGGTTCATCTTCGGCTACTAATAATGTATGATCGAATTGATCATCAAGAAGCTGTTTAAGTTCTCTAAGTCCGCCATAATCAGCGACCCAATTTCTAACATCTAAATGATCTGTACCAAAAAAGAATCTCATACTAAAACAATATCCATGAATTACATTACAATGACTATCTGCTCTCCATTGTCTATATGCGCATGGAAACTTATCTACATATTCTTTTGTACTAACATATTTGTATGATACTGGCGATCTATTTTTCAAAGTGACTGTATTCATTTTATTTCTCCTATTTAAAAAACCGTTCAATACTTACCTGACTATCAATTGGAGCTTGCCAATCTAAAGCGTTATAAAACATTTTTAATTTTTTTTCTAAGCCGTGCTTAAATATTTTAGAATAATCAATGTAAGTATTTATAAAATTTATAATTTCCTCTGGATCATCATACCCTTTAAAAGCTATAGCATCTATATTAAGTGGATTTTGTTTTAAATAAACCCATCTTATTTTATCCTTACTACGAATCAAATCATATTTTTTATCTACATTAAAATATTTTAACAAATCATTATATCTAATTGATGCTTTAACGTGAACAGGAGCACCCTTTTTTAAATTAGTAAATATAAATTTTTTATTAGCTTTTTTATCAGTATACTTTTCTATACCTTTCATACCTGTTGCATTTACTATATCAATGATTGGCAATTTTTCCAGTGCATTTTTAAACTCAATAATATTTTTATCTATAATATCCTTATCTACGTCAGTTAAAATATCTTTTAAAATTTGTTTCATTATAATTCGAAATGCAGGTGGAGTTGAACTTCTAATAATATCTAACCCTTTTATATCTAATTTATTACATACTTGTCCATTTTCATTTATAATCCATTGTCCATATCGTTTTTTGGCAAGTAAAAGTACGCTTTTTGCAATTACTTCTTGTTTAATATTAAATAAATGTTTATCTTTAATATTTAAAAATTTTTGCGCAAATGAATCATACGATTTATTTAAAAAGTTCTGCACATCAGAAGCGACATTAAGAACTTTTTCTGTCATATCCTTTTCATCTTTTAAATCAACATCTAAATAGCGTTTCTTTATAACTGGAACTGCACTGACGAATAAAGAATCGGTGTCTGTATAAAGAACATAATCATTATTATCATTTAATTCTTTATTATATAAATAATTTGTCATTTTCTGTGAAAATTTAATCAATTGCTGACCCGTTAATGTCGTCGCTTCAGCATTATCTCTATCATAAAATCTAAAAATAGGGAGGCCTAAAACGCCATAAACAGTATTAAGCATAACTTTTTGAATATACTGTCGTCGATTAAAATATTCATACTGTTTATCATTATTTTCTTCTGCGTATTTTTTGGCTAATCTCCTATATTCTTTACGTTGATTAAACCAAGACTTTAAAATTGAAGGAATTAACCCTTTTTTATCATTTCTATACATAACGCCATTTGCCGATACCGTTATATTTTTACTCTGAAATATATTTTTTAATTCTGTTTCAGAATATGTAGTATCTTTTTTATTAGTCGGTTTAAAAGTATATGTTTTTTTATTATTTTCATTAAAAAATTCTTCGGCGTCCCAGCCTGATAATTTTCCTACTTTCATTTCTGGTGAAATATTTAATGACATAATAATTGATGGATACATCGAAGTTAAATCTAAATCATAAACCCAATTATGCTTTCCTAAAACTGGTTCTTTAACATAAGCTCCACTATACTTTTCATATTCAGCTTTAACATCTTTATATCTTGCCCCCTTTAATACTTTATTAGGCACAATAACATTAAGTTTTTTCATATAAAGAAGCATTGCCCCTTCGATATAACGACTCGGAAAAAATACATCGTCATATTGAACATGTCCTAAATGGCAAACACCTCTCGCTAAATTAATAAAATCTAATTTTTTATCAAGTTTAACAATTATATCAACATCACGTAAATTATATTCAACAAATCTATTTATATCGTTTTTATATAAATCATCTAAACTTCCTTCATAACTAATTTTTTTGGTCCCGACTTCGACTTCACCTATATAATCTAATCGATATGAAGATTGTTGCTTAAATGTAAATCGTTTATATAAAGCTAAATAATCTAACACTGATACACCTGCTATTCTATGTCGATTTATCCTTTCATTATACCATACATTTCCTATCGGAGATAATGAATACGCAAATTCTTTACCTAAAACCTTTTTAGTCCGATTAAACAAATATGGAATATCAAACCCATCAACATTCCATCCACTTATTATTGTTGGATTAATTTCTAAATACTTTTGAAAAAATCTTTGCAATAATTCTTCTTCGCTTTCAAATATTTCTACAGTTGTATTATCCCTTACATAACCTCGCATTTTCTGCGACTTAGCAAAAGCCCAATATTGTTCAGTTACTTTATCGTAAAGTGCAATTGAAATGATTTCCCTATCAGCGTCACGCCATTCTGGGAATCCGCCCGCCGAATCTACTTCAATATCGAAAAATAATTCACGGTGGCCAATCGAAACTTCATCAGAGCCGCTATACCGGTCAATTAAAATTTTTGTTTCTAATGGAATATCACTTTCAAACACATTGCCGGCCTCTTCATCTTCTTTCGTCCAATAAGATGTTTTTTTTAACTTATCATTATACAAAGAACGATATACACCAGTACTTGATTTTATATAAGCATAATTTTTAACAATAAAATTACTATAACCCCTTTCATCGTCCCATAAATGAACATTTATAGATCCTTTATTTCGATGGCAATAAATATTTTGATACATAACCGTTATTAATTTTTATCCCTTAAATATACGAACAATATTTCATACTAGGCAACAGATTTTTTCATTTATTTATATTTCACAGTGATCGGTATTACAAAATTTATCCACTACTGCTTCATTTCCTTCTACCTTTCGAAAATTTAATTTTTGAAGTTTACTACACATTTCGTTATATTGATCTTCAGTAATTTCTTCGTATGGCATTTGTCTATATGCACCTGTTTCAAATCTCGGTAGAAAAGAAATTCCTTTCAATTGATATTGAAAATAATCTAAAGCAAATTGCAACTGATCGCCTTCCGTTTTAGGATCAAACGTAACCGTACAACTGACTTGATTATCCGCCCAATACCTTTGCATAAATGCAGCTAAAGAAAGCTGTTCCCACATAGTTAAATCTTTCGCTGTTCTGACGCCATCTCCCGCATCAACTGGTACTTCAACCACAACAGTAGTTTTTTTACTTCCAAATGCCGGTTCAATTACATAGCCGGCATTTTTTAATGGTTCGATGAGTGGCGAATGATTAGATAATCTCATCCGTCGAATATAAAATCGACTTTCAGGATGGTGTACTCCTGGTGTTGCGCCTGCTAATAACGAGACAGTTCCAGATGGCTTGACAGATGTTGTTTTTATACTTCTCGGCACTGCAAACCATTCCGAATATAATTTATCATACTCTTTAATTGCCCGATATCCCCCATTGAGCCAATCTTTTAATTCGTTCAATCCTTTATTACTAATAAATTGAGCAATGCCACTAACTGAACAACCTATTCTACGATTTCTCAACATCACGCGGTTAGTTTCTGGCCAGTGTGTTTTACCTAACGTTACAGTTTTTGCATAAAGGTAAGCATATTTTAATGTTTTGAAATAATCTTCTAAATTATCATGATTATTAGGAAATGTTTCAACTAAACAGCACAATTCATAACTTTCTAATGTTTGTTCTAAACACGGATTGCCTCCAGCTGCTCTAATATCATGGCCATTTTTAAGATCACCCATTCTCCCATAATGTTTCATATTTTCAAGCCACGCAAATCCCGGCTCACCATTTATTGCAATTCTTTCGCATACGGGGCCATAATCCATGCCTAACTTCGCGTATACGCTATTATTAGAAGTCCACCCGTAGGTTTCTCTTTCAGGATTAACCTTGTAATTTTTTAAATCAAGATATTCTTCATCGTCTGGTTCTCCAAATACAATCTCTGCCGTTCTTCTAACATTTCCACTTACAACGCATTTACCTAATATATTCATTATATCGACAATTGCAGTTGCTGAAATGGGATTTCCTACTTCTCTATTAAGAATTTTTCTAATTAAGTTATGAGATTCTTCCAACGGCTCAGGGCCACTCGTTATACCACCGAAACCCTTTATAGGTTCTCCTGCTGGACGGACTTGTGTATAGTCAAATTCAAGTTCTTGAATGCCGAGAAAATAACTTTCAATTAATAATTTAACGCTTTCGATCCATCCCTCTCTAGTATCAGGAATTATATATAGATCAAGGCCACGTGTTTTATTAGGCCCCTTTACTGTTATCTGTCCTGCTCCTTTAACGTCGAAACCCACACCAACACCTAACATCGAGGCGTCCATAAGAAATGTAAAAGGTTTTGCTATATCATCTTTAATCGTTTCTGTGGAGACAAACGCACAATTATTTAATGTTGCATATAATCCCTTTTCATTAGTGAGCTTCGTGCCCATTGCCCATAAACCCCTTCCTGGAGGTAAAAATTTCATATAAAATATTCTTTCGTACATCTCTTGAGCTGATCGCTGAGCTTGCCATGCATTCCATCCTAACTGGTGATGATCGATCCAGTTTTTTTGCATAGAATATGTTCCCTCGACTACTCTTTGACAAGTTTCCCACCACATTTCATTTTTACCATTATCTTTAATGCGAGAATAAGTTCTCATATAAACTAACTCGCCCAAACCATTAAACCCAAAAGGCGCTTTCCTCCTTTTATATTTATTGATAAAATTTTCTGATAGTTTAAATGTTTCCATATCAATCTCCCATTAAATCGTTATACTTGCTTGATAGCATTTTTTTTGTTAAATTATCTCTATTATTTATTTTATGTTGTTGCTCTTGGCCCCCAACCGAATTACTATCATAAATCTCTATCTTACCTGTATTTGTATTTATCTTTGCAGGATAAGTTATACCGTCAGGGCCAAATCGATTTTTAATAATATGAAATCTTCCAGTATTTGCAATTTTATCTTCAACTTTTCGTGATAGCGACATTACGAAATCTGCTGTCATAATTTTAATATAACTTTCTGCAATTTTTTGAGCTTCAATCACATCTTCATCTAGCGCGGATCGGTTAGCCTGCGAGGCTGTCCAAATTGGAATTTCAAGTTCTCCGGCTAAACCTCTTAAATCTTCATAAATATTACCTAATTGATGTCTTACTTCTTTTGCGGATTGAACATCTCTCATGACATCTGCATAGTCGACTATAACTAAATCAACATTTCCTTCTAACATTTTTATACGTTGTAACTGTGCTGATATAGTATGAACAGATGCTGTTTTTGTTGGATAATATTTAATTATTAAATTGCCTGGAAGAGTTTCTAATTTATCTTCCACTTCTTGTTTGTGGTATTTTAAATTTTGATTTGCAACATTTGTAAAAATACTATCATATCTTAATCCAACATATGCTTCATTAAGTTCAAGTGTATAATGTACAACTGTCTTTCCTCGCCTAATCGCTTCTGCCCCTATAGCAGATAAAACCCAAGTTTTTCCTGCGCCTGCCGGAGCAACAATAACTCCTAATTCTCCTGCTGCTATTCCACCTTGCGTCAAATCATTTACTATATCCCATGGAGTTTCTAATGTAGCGCGTGCCATTTCGCTATATCTTTCTTCTATCATTTCAAGATATTTATGACCTATATCCCGTTCCATTCCTGCACGCATTGCTTCATCTATCAACTGTTTAATTGTATCAAAATTTCCATCAGTCTCTAAAATATCAACAGATTGTACAATCGCATTTTTTAAAGTTTGATTTTTAAAAAAATCTAATGTTTTATCTTTAACGAAATCTAAATCAGGTGCTTCTGTATGTTGATAAACTTCTTTTAGTGTTTCAATAATTGTTGTTTTTAAAATATCACTATGAATTTCATTTACCTGTACCTTAAACGTATCTAAAGTTATAGGTTTATTATATTCTGAAAAATATTTTTTGCATTCTTTTACAATCCACTGCAATGCATCTCCATCATAATGTTTTTCATCTAAAATATCAAATATCTGTTCTGTGAATCCAGACGTAGTCATAAGACATACAATACTTTTAATCTGAAAATTATGGCCGAATTGTGCTAATCTATTTATTGTCATTTATCCCTGCTGCCCTATATCGATCTAATCTAATAAACTCAGTTATCCACGATTCCATATTCGGAATATGACTCCATAATTTATCTTGAATAAATGTGGTTGAAAACTTATATTTAATCAACTGGGGAACTTCTTTCTGAATTGCTTCTTGAATATACACTTTATGATGATTACTTATATCAACATTCGCTAGTTGCATTAATAAATAATTACGTTTTAATAAAAAAACGTTATCTTTAATAGTTTGTATCAATTTTATTTTTGAGTCTATATTATTAACAAATTTTATTAAATCTTGAATATCAAATTTATCACTACCCGCAATGGGAGTTATATATTTTTTTACTGATTTAAGGCCGGCGCCTCTTATCCCATCTATATTATCAGATTTGTCCCCACATAAAATTTTATATGTTAAGAAATTTTCAGAAAAGATTCCAAATTCATCAAAGATTTTTTGTCGAGTATATTCAATTTTTTTTGTTGGACTCCATACAAAAATTCTATCATCTATCAATTGAAGAAAATCTTTATCAGTGCTCATTATAAAAATTTTACTATCTACTAAAAGTTGCTTTGAAATATACGCTATTACATCATCTGCTTCAGTGCCATCAATAGAAATTAAAGTCAATGGTAATTGTTCAAGATATTGCAACAATCTACTTAACTGCATTTTCATTGCCTGCTCTTCATCAAGAGGTGCGGTTCCCCAATCGATATGTCGATTTAAACGATGTTTAACTTTTCGACCCTCTTTATATGACGGAAAAAGTTTACATCGTCTTTTAGTGCCACCTTTACCATCAAAAACAATAATACATCTGGTTGGTTTTATCCTCGCAATGCTATATCTAAGAGACTTCAGAAAACCAATTAAACCTCCGATGTGTATACCGTCATCATTGACAGCGGGGTTGGCACTAAAAGAGCGGATGAATGTATTGAGTTAAAGACCATCAATGATGAGAACTCGACTACTAATGTCAAACCCTTTTTCATCATCGATGGAATGTTCCCTTTCTATTTCATTAATAAGAGTTGTATATTTAGATGAAATATTATTCATCTACTGTTTTATCTGTCTCTACAACATCATCAATTCCTAACTCGCCGGATTGATATTTCAGAATTACTTTATCGCATATTAAATTATAAACATGCTCTTTTAATTTTTTATCTGCTAATTTAGATTCCCAATCCTTCGATTGAAACTTAATTTCCTTTTCATTTTGATCAACAAATGTATACCATGCACCGGCCTGTTTTACTAACTTATGTTCTTTCATAGTTTTTAACCAACTTCCATAGTCATCAATCCCTCTATCAAAATATAAAGGAAATTCAGCAGTCCGTAAAGGGGGCCCTAATCTATTTTTAATAACTTGGGCTCTAATTTTAATCCCAATGGTATTATTTTTCTTATCTTTAATTTGACCTACATTCTTTACTCGTATGCGGACTGAGGAATGGAATGGCAAGGCTTTGCCTCCACTTGTTGTCCACGGATCACCAAACATAACGCCTAATTTCTGCCTTAATTGATTTGTAAATATTAAAGCAACTTTCTGACGTGCTATCATTTGTGTAATTTTTCGCATCGCTTTACTGATGATAATTGCTTTAGCCGTCGACCAGCCATCTTTATCAAAATCAGCATCCATTTCAATCTTAGTAGATGCTGCTGCAAGACTATC
>Ga0080013_1005717_pt1 | contig 11402 bp, 7 predicted proteins | sample ETNvirenome_6_85_FD_69236 | JGI IMG/M metagenome (GOLD analysis project Ga0080013, IMG submission 69236) | Marine viral communities from the Pacific Ocean - ETNP_6_85 (SPADES assembly) (version 2) | ecosystem: Environmental > Aquatic > Marine > Oceanic | place: Pacific Ocean | collected 2013-06-19
TTTCTCGATTTCACTTACGGGCCCAACGGGGCACTAAGTAATGTGAATGTACCGGGAGAGTCAGTGTATGGCGGTGGCAAAGTTGCTGCTCAAATCACTGGTGGTGTCAACCTGGATGGAACTGACATTTCCAAATCATTTTATGATTTGAACAATGGCTTTTCTTCACCTAGTGGTTCTGGGGACGTGGTTGTAACAGGTTACGCTTCGGGAACGATGGGTGCCGACGATGCTACGAGTTTGGAAGTAATGCGCTTGGCGCAATACGATCCAGATATCGCTTCGGGAACGGCAGTATTTATTGGTACTGTTCCAATCGTTAGCTTTACGCAGTTGAATCGCAATGATTTGATCACTGTGGACGGCACCGAATTTGAGGGGCAACAAGCACGTCGACTCACTCAATTATTGAGTGCGTCTTCAGATCCTACGTTGTTAACAATTGTTATTACAGCAACTGGATCCATGACTACCGATGATCTCAGCGATCAGAACACGGGCTCTCATGCGTTCGATTGGATTATGGCAGATGACTATCAAACTGGCGGCGCCATTGGTTCGGTTATCGCTGATCCTATCTGGGGCTTGGAAAACACTGACAATATCGCCGAAATCGATATTAAAGTTGATAGTGTGGCAGTCACAGCTAACACCAAGAAATTGAAAGCCAAGTGGACTCCCGAATTGGGACAAGACTTGAACGCTTATCATAATCTGGATGCCGAAGTCGAATTGACAAGCATTTTGTCTGAACAAATTGCTCTTGAAATCGATCAGGAAATCTTGCAAGATTTGGTGAAAGAAGCTAGTGCTGCAACTCTCTATTGGAGCCGACGTCCTGGTAGATTCTTGACGCGAGATACTGGTTTAGCGATCAGTTCGAACGCGAATGAGAACTTGCTGGGTGGCGACTTTACTGGTAACGTGTCAGAATGGTACGAGACTCTTCTCGAAACCGTTAATGACGTGTCTGCTCAGATTCATCGTAAGACACTCCGAGGCGGAGCGAACTTTCTAGTTTGCGGCCCCGAAGTTTCTAACATTCTTGAATTCACTTCTGGCTTTAAAGCCCGAGTGACTCATGATGATGAAAAAGGACAAGCCGGTGCAGTCAACGTGGGTAGCATTTCCAAGAAGTGGGATGTCTTCGTAGACCCCTATTTCCCACGAAATGTTTTGCTCGTCGGACGTCGAGGTAACTCTTTCCTTGAAAGCGGTTACGTCTACGCGCCATACGTGCCATTGCAGACCACACCTACCATCTTTGGTACCGAAGACTTCGTGCCCCGCAAGGGCGTGATGACGCGATATGCCAAGAAGATGGTGCGTCCCGATATGTACGGATTGGTTATTGTCGAAGATATGATGGGTTAACCCAACCTTCGGACAATTGACTAAATAAAGAAAAGAGTCTTCATATTTGTTTGTGAAGGCTCTTTCTTTTTTTGAAAAACTAATTACCTTGTGTATTATATAATTTGGAGGAAATAATGTGGCAGTTCCTGTTTTATCACCTATATCAAATTCTAGCTTAGTAGTTTTACCCCCTACTGGAACAAAAGGGGACGTAACCGGATCTCTTCCTATTGGAGTATATACTGGTGCCGATTTTGTGTCGGGAGCAGTTGATCAGGTAGCTTATGTTTACCGCAAAATGGGCGGCGATGTTTTAGACATTGAGCTAACCGCTAATCAAGTTTATGCAGCATACGAAGAAGCTGTATTAGAATATTCGTACATTGTTAATATCCACCAATCTAAAAATGTGCTTTCCGATCTTCTGGGACAGCCCACCGGAACTTTTGATAGCGATGGAGAAATGCAAGCTGGGGACTTAGCAACTCAGCTGAGTGGCACCGGCGCAGAACTTCGATTCCCTCAATTTAATTTCGCTTATGCACGCCGCATTGCATCAGGCATCAGTGAAGAAGCAGTCGTCGGGGGCAATAACCGAGTTTATTCGGCATCGCTGGACATTGTTCGAGATCAGCAAGACTACGATCTTCAGTCTATTGTCTCAGCGAGCGCTGCTGCTGGCGACGTAAACTTTTCTAGCATTGATCGTAATAAAAAAATTGTGGTACGTAAAGTATTTTATAAGACGCCGGCAGCTATGTGGCGCTTTTATGGATATTATGGTGGCATCAACGTGGTAGGGAATTTATCTACTTATGGACAATATGCGGATGACAGTACTTTCCAAATTGTTCCCGTTTGGCAAAATAAAATGCAGGCAATGGCGTATGAGGACGCTATTTATACGCGAACGTCGCACTACTCTTATGAATTGCGCGATAACTATTTACGCATTTTCCCCACACCGTCGGGCAACGAAATTAACAAACTATGGTTTGATTTCACGGTGGACGAGAATCCATTATTTGATGAAGCAGGAAAGGCAACCGGCGTTGAAGGCATTAATAATATGAGTACAGTTCCTTTTGCGAACATTCCTTATATTAATATTAATTCTATTGGAAAGCAGTGGATCCGACGTTTCGCCTTCTCTTTGTGTAAAGAAATGGTGGGTGTCGTACGCAGCAAGTTCGCCACTATTCCCATCCCCGGTGAAGCAGTGACATTGGACGGCCCTGCTCTCCAAACATCCGCCAAAGCGGAACAGGATGCTTTGCGCGAAGAACTCAAAGTTGTGCTGGATGAACTTACATATAACAAGCTTGTAGAGGGGGATGCTACATTAGCTGAATCTACTCAAAATTTGCAAGCTAAAATACCATTAGCTATTTTTGTCGGATAAAGGAGGTAATCTAGATGGCTTCTAGTGTGACATGGACGCAGCCTAAAAATCCCCCTCCTCCTTTGTTCATGGGAGCAAAAGAAAGGGATTTTGTAAAGCAGGTTAATGATGAGCTGATTGAGCGCGTCATTGGACAGGCAATTTTGTATTATCCTGTGAGCCCCACATACACCAACTATCATCCCCTCTATGGAGAGGCTATCCACAAGAGCTTTCTGCCACCGGTTCACGTCCAAGCTCTTATTAGCTGGGAAGGGCAACAAACTAGCACCACTAATTACGGAATCGACAGGCGCTCTAAGATTGTTATTCATTTTCATAAGCGCCGCCTCACCGAAGATCAAGATTTAAAAGTGCAGGAGGGAGATTATATTTTATATGGGCGCCTCTTTTACGAAGTAGTTACTTTGAATGAGCCACAGAGACTTTTCGGGCAAATCGATCATAAAATGGAGATCGCTGCTACTTGCATACGGGCCCGCGACGGACTCTTCGAAGAGCCGGCAATGCCCAAAGTATCCATCCCCAAGTATCAATTAGCTCAGGAGAAAGTGAACAATGTGTGTGTCCTCACGATTCCCGATGACTGCAAAATCTGCGTCCCCAAACTCTCAGGGGCAGATGTGACGTCCTTAGATTACCGCACACTCGAAGAGTTTGTGGCACAGCCGAGCAAATATAATGGATACCAATTTTACTTAACAGAAGCGGGCCCAGCCCCAGTGGGGCCCTTCACCATTTCCAATAAGTGGTACTTCAATGAAAACGACTTGTGGTATGTAAGCCCCTTTTATAACACGACATAGCGGAGAAATAGAAAATGATAACTTCAGACACCGGAGAAAAAATTATAACCCTAGAGCCGTCTAATCTTGAAACGATTGACACAGCCCTCTATAATTGGGTAGATAAAGCCATAGGCGTTTCGGCTTCCACTAATCGTGGATGGGAAAAGGTACCCATTATTTGGGCATCGGCGGAACGTGCTTTTCAATCTAAGCGAGATAAAGGACTGCGGGACAAGGAAGGGGCATTAATTTTGCCTCTCATTTCAGTACAGCGAATATCCGTGGAAAAAGATTTGGCGTTTAAGGGAGTGCTACAGGCAAATGTGTTTCCGGTTAATGATTATAGGGGAGGCGCCATTCCTCTCGACAGGATCATTAATCAGACGAAGACAAAGAATTTTCAAAATGCAGACGCTAAAGAAAATTATGGGCAGCTTAATTTTAAAGTGAAGCCAAAAAATGACAAAATAGTTTATACTTGGCGTTCGATTCCTATGCCCGTCTATCTTAGTGTAGTTTATAAGATCATGCTCCGCGCAGAATATCAGCAGCAGATCAATGAAATGAGTCAGCCCTTTATGGTGGCAACGGGGGGAATTAATAGCTTTTTCTTGGAGCAAAATGGCCATCGGTATGAAGCGTTCATGGAGGCAAGTTACGGTCAAGAGAACAATGTGGGAGATATGGGAGAGGAAGAACGTATTTACCAGACAGAGATTTCAATTAAGGTGTTGGGCTATGTTATTGGCAGCGGCCAAAATCAAGAGCGCCCATTTATTGCGGAGAGAGAAAATGCCGTTGAAGTAAAGTTGCCCCGCGAAAGGGTAATTCTGGGAGAGACTCCTCCGTGGAAGGATGGAAAGTATCGGGCTTAACTACGCAATAGAGAATATGAATAAAAACGGCATATGCTATTTTTCATAACTATTTACAAGAAGATAAATTTGTTTTATAAGCCGCTAATTCGCGCAATTGTTTAAGAAGGAGATCAACACATTATGTCAGCAAGTAAATTTAAGTTTGTATCCCCTGGAGTATTTGTTAAGGAAATTGATAATTCTCAACTTCCTGCTCTACCTCGGGATGTTGGGCCCGTCATTATTGGACGAGCATCTAAAGGTCCTGCTATGCTCCCCGTTCAGATCAACTCTCCTTCAAGTTTTGTGGAAACTTTTGGCGATCCTATCTTTGGTTGCGGAAGTTCCGATCAGTGGCGAAGTGGCCCGTCGGATTCAGCACCCTCTTATGGGACTTATGCGGCAATGGCATATTTAGCCAACCGATCTCCCCTCATCTATGTTAGGCTAGCAGGAGTCGAAAGCACCTCCGCTACTACAGCCAATGGCGGAAAAGCCGGATGGCAATCCACGGGAGAACAATTTACTACTTCTACCGATCTCGATGGTGGTGCCTTTGGACTTTTCTTGGTTGCGTCTGGAAGCGATCTCAGCGCGCTCGGAACGGGATCTTTGGGAGCTATTTTTTACGCCTCTACCGGCTCAGTTGTCTTGAGCGGCACGCTGGTGCACACCAGTGGAACCACTGCGCAAAACACCGATATGGGAACAGCTGGACTCTTTCAGAGCCAATTTGCTGGCTCTGGGTTTACAGCATGCGTCTTAGACGGCGACGGCACAGTGCAAGAGAAAATTCCTTTCAACTTTATTGAGTCTTCCGAAGACTTTATTAGAAAGCAATTTAATACTAGCCCCTCACTCATTAATACTTCCTTGAAGGTTAACAGTGGGGCGGATCGAAAGACATATTTTCTCGGCGAAAGTTTTACCAAAAGCGTCCTCGACAATGTAGGGAGCAGCCAAGGAGTCGGCGAGACGTACGGCGTCATCTTAGGACTCGACTCCGGAAGTGTTGCGCAACATATTCAGCGCACCCCCCTCACCACCGCAAAGACAGGATGGTTCATTGGACAAGATTTAGGAGCAGCAGCAAGCTTTAATGCTCTTGCTGCTCAAAAGCTATTTCGGTTAGTAGGGTTAGGAGGTGGACATTGGAATCAAAGCAATCTTAAAATTTCAATTACTTCTCTCTCGCCATCGAGCAACCCGCTCGTTCCTTACGGTACTTTTAGTATAGAAGTGCGCCAAATTGCAGCTACTGATGACGGCCCCGCAGGAGCGGTTGAAGTATTTTCTCAACTTAGTTTGAATCCTAATTCTGCCAATTATATTGTGCGGAAGATTGGTGATAAATATAGAGAGTGGGATGCGACAAAGAGCCGATATCAGGAGTATGGAGAGTATGCTAATCTCTCTCGCTATGTCCGCGTAGAAGTACAGGATGTGGTACGAGACGGCACTGTAGATGCTGCGTATCTTCCGTTTGGGGTTTTAGGGCCCAAGCGATTTAAGGGATTTACTATCGCTAGCGGATCGGAATCAGCGCTGGTAAGTGGAAAGCCGGAAGGCTTTCCCGATGCTTTCGTTGAGGGGGGCTCTGTCGTAGCTTCGAGTTTAGCAAATGCTAACGAGTTTATTGTTCCGGGAATGCTAGACAGTCCGACGCATGCAACTGCGACGTTCTCTGGCATTTACACTGCTAGTATAGGCGCGGCATCCACGCCTACGGATGTCACAGGTGTGGACTACGTAACACTTACTGCGTCTGCCGGAAGCCCAATGTTTCAATTCACAGCTTCGGCAATGGCGTCACCGGGCGAAGGCCAGTTCTATACCGGAAGTGATGGTGCAGCATGCGGTGCAAACATTGCAGCGATTATTAATGTTAGTTGTAGTGCTGCGTTCAGTCCAGATGGGAAAGCACATTTCAGTGCTGTTTCTGCATCGACGGGATTAACGATTACATCTTTGACGGCGCCTCTGGTTGATGGCAACAACGCCATCCTCTCCCACAGCCTGGATAGTGCCGGCGTCTCGCCTGCGCGAGGTGTTGCTACTAATTTTAGTGGGGCTGTCTCCGGAACGCTGAGTGCCTCTTTTAACTGGCCAGCTGTTCCTCTACGTTCAGCCACAAATGCTCCTACACCGGGAACAGACGAGTCAAATGCCTACTTTGGAGCACAGACAGTTAAAGGCGCCGGATTCTTTGCATCAGTGACTGATATTGTTCGGCGCTTGCCGGGTAATTTAAACGATGCCGATCCAGCCAGCACTCCCACTATAGAATATTCTTGGGCGTTTACGCTAGACGACATTGTGTCAGGCTCTAATGCTGATCCGTCTTATCCACTAGGCGTATATACTTCTGGATCCAGACAAGAGGGCACCTCTTATACCGCCGTGGCTAATGATTCCAAGGCAGTATTGGATGCTGGTATCAAGAGATTTACTACTGTTTTGAATGGCGGCTTCGACGGGATGGATATCTTAGAAGTGGCGCCTTTCCGCAACACTCTCTTGGATGCTAATCCTTCCGCTGAAACTAATTATGCGTTTGAATCAGTGGAGAGAGCTATTGCGACTGTGGCTGATGCTGAGATTGTAGAATGTAATCTCATGACGATGCCGGGGCTTACCAATAACGTGCTTACTAAAAAGCTGATTGATGTTTGCGCAGCGCGAGGGGATGCTTTGGGGATCATTGATCTTGACGGCGGATATATTCCACCTACCGAAGATAAGTCTGCCTCACCATCTACGCGTAACGGCTCTTTGCAAACGGTTATTAATAATCTTACGCAGCGCCAAATAAATAATAGTTATGGCTGCGCTTACTATCCGTGGGTGCAGATTACCGACAACTACAATACAGGTGGCAGCTTGACAGTGCCTCCATCGGTGGTTGCATTGGGAACTTTCGCCTATAGCGAAGAGAAAGCCAAGCTTTGGTTTGCCCCAGCTGGATTTACCAGAGGCGGCTTATCTGCTAATGGCGCAGCAGGGCTACCAGTGACGAATGTTACGCAGCGGCTCAATCAGAAAGAGCGCGATAATTTATATGAAGTTGGTATTAATCCCATCGCATCCTTCCCCGCAGAAGGAATTGTGATTTACGGACAAAAGACACTTCAGATAACACCATCGGCATTGGATCGGATTAATGTTCGCCGGCTCATGATTTATGTGAAGAGAGAGATCTCTACGATTGCCGCGACACTACTCTTTGATCAGAATGTCAGTTCTACATGGGCGCGCTTCCTTGGAAGGGTTAATCCTTTCTTGCTGAGCGTCCAAACAGGATTGGGGCTCACCGCCTTTAAAGTGGTATTGGATCAGAGTACAACGACAGCCGATTTGATTGATAGGAATATCATGTATGCTAAGATTTTCTTGCAGCCAGCGCGCTCAATTGAGTTTATTGCACTTGATTTTATTATTACCAGAACCGGCGCATCTTTTGAGGATTAAAAGCTTTAAAAATTTAAAGTTATACTATTTATAGTGTAAGATGGAAAACAACTGGAGGACTTTATAATGGCATTTTGGAGCAGCACACAGGCAGGCATTGATCCTAAGAGACAACATAGATGGCTTATCTCGCTAGGCACCATGGTGAATGGCTTTGGGAGTACGGCAACATATGTGTGCAAGAAAATCAACAAACCCAAGATGACTATCACCAATGCTGAACATAAATTTCTTAACCATACTTTTAACTATCCGGGAAGTGTTACTTTTGAGCCTGTCACGGCAACCTTTGTCGATCCGGGCGATCCTCACACTACTCAAACTTTGATGGAGATTGTGAAAAGAGGTGGATATAACCTTCCTTCCGATCTTAATGATGCTATCGGGCCAGGCCCGCAATGCGCGACACCCAGTAAAGATCTTTCAGTGTCGAACCTTAATGGCGTTGCTATTCAAATGCTGAATGGGAACGGCGCCGTTCTGGAAAACACTACACTCCACAACCCATGGATTGCTAGCATTGATTTTGGTGGCGATTTGGCTTATGATACCGATGGGCTGATGGAGGTTACGATGGAAATCCGATACGATTGGATTTCGATGGAAAAAGGTGACAACAGTTTGGTTGGCGGCCTTCTCAACGAAGCCGGCACTATGATCGGCGGCGCTTTTGATAAAGCCGGCGGTGCTCTTGGCGGCCTTTTCGATTAAGAGCGAGCCATATATAATCTAGCGAAAGCGAGGAATTAATGACAAGAAAAAAGAATGAGGAGCGTTTGGGCATCAATAGTGGTGCACCAGAGTCCAATGACGCTCCTGCTGCGATAGCCGCAGCTAACCCCCCTGACACAACTCCGGTTTTGTCGTACGTTGCACCAACCCACCTTATTGATTTACCGTCGGAAGGGAAATATTACCCTCCCAATCACCCTCTTCATCAAGTTGGCGAAGTGGAGATCAAAGAGATGACAGCAAAGGAAGAAGATATTCTTACTTCTAAATCTCTCATTCAGAAGGGAGTCGTCTTTGATCGTCTGTTGCATAGCCTCTTATTAGATAAGAGAGTTAATATTGATGATTTGTTGATTGGCGACAAGAACGCATTGTTGGTAGGCGCACGCAAAGCCGGCTATGGTGTCGACTATGAGGTAGGCATCAGCTGCACTATGTGTGGGCGCACCACCGACCATTCGTTTAATCTTGATGAGTGCCCGGTAAAGTCCCCTATTGATTTTAAGGAGCCTAGCGATGACGAAGATTTAGGCACTTCTATTGTGGAGTCCGAGTATCCTGGCATTTTTGATGTGACGTTGCCCCACTCCGGTGTGACGGTTTCTATTCGTCTCCTCACGGGACGCGACGAAAAGAAAACAACCGCTGATGAGTCTATGAGAAAGAAGAATAAGCTTCCCGAAGCCAATCTTACGACTCACTTTAAGAACATTATCGTAGCTGCCAATGGAGATAGGAATAAAATAGCCATTGACAAGTTTGCAGAGGCAATGCCCGCTAAAGATTCTAAATTTCTGAGAGCAGCATTGGTAAAGTTAACCCCCAATATTGAAATGAGACAGGAGTTCGTCTGTCCAGAGTGTGATTACGAGCAGGACGTGGAGGTTCCTTTTACTGCGCAGTTTTTTTGGCCTGAGTGATGAATATATGCTAGGCGTATATGAACAATTCCATGCTTTGAAATATCATGGGGGTTGGAGCTTTATAGAAGCTTACAATCTGCCCATCCAACTGAGAAATTGGTTTCTCGAGCGCCTCGTCAAGCAAATTGAAGAAGAGCAAAAGGCGCAGGAGCGGCAGAATAAATAAGAAAGGGGCGCAAAGCCCCTTTTATTTTGAAAAGAGACTATTTATTTAAGGAAAGGTGGAGGCTTGTTTTATGGATAATAAAGATTTAGTGCCCATGACAATAGATTTTGACAAGGCACGAGATGAAGAGGGGAAAATAAATGAATCGTGGTGGCTCACGTTTGGAGCTATCTTACGATGGATCATGCCCTCTCTATATAAGGGATCGGTGTTTCCCCTCCAAGTGAGAGGATCGCAGGCAGACGTATCTAGCTTTGCCAACGTCCTATCCAAAGAAAAGAAATATCTCCAGTCGTGGAAAGATCTTGGTTTAGACGATCCCACTACTTATAGGAATAAAAGTAAATTAAATGGGGCGATTGGAAAATTTGAAAGAGTGACGGGGTTACGGTGGCCCTTCAGTCGCTAAATAATTAGGGGAATCAGTAGTGGCGAACGAAGAAGACATAGCCCGTAGGCGCCTTCGAGCTGTAGAACAAGCTCAACGAAAAGTAAATGCTGCCATCAATGAAGGGAATCATGCGAAGGAGAGGCAGCTTGAACTCATGAGGCAGTGGGCAGACTTAGGCGTTGATGCGGCACAGATAGAAAAAGAAATAGCCGATCTCACCTCTTCGGGAATCGCCGCTGCCGAAGCTAAGATAGCAGCTGCCCAAAAGTTGCTTCGAATTAGAGAAGCGCTGGTTACACACCACAAAGAAACACTCGATCTCCAACAGAAGAGCAATGACCTAGCAGAGAGTTTTGCTATTAAGCTCGGGGTTTCTAAGAGTGCAGCATGGGAGACAGCTAAAGGCTTCGGCTCATCATTTCTCGAGATTCGCAAGGCGAATCAAGAGGCGGGCAGATGGCTTCCCACCATGCGCAGCCTTGCCTCGGTTGCATGGTCACTGGGGAAGGCATTTCTTTTTGCTTTGAATCCTATCAGTCTTATGAGTTCGGGAATGAGCGCCATATGGAAAGCATCCTTAGAGTTTTTCACCCGTACGTCTGCGGCAGTAGCTCAGTTCGCAGCAACGGCGGGCGATGCCGGCAAAGCAGCTGGTGACTTGGGCAGAGCCATGAACTTGGGGCTGGGCATTAACATTGAACACACCTCCCGAGCAGCAGCGTCCCTCGTGGGGAATTTTAAAGAGTTCTTTTCTACCGCTTCTCATCAGCGCGCCCCACTCATCCAGTTGGCAGCGGGCATGGAGCGCCTCAATGTACCGGCTAGTGAGTTTGGTACCAATATAGATTTCATGACAAAGGCTATGGGGATGAAGCTCCCTAAAGCTACTTCTTTAATGACAGAGTTAACCCAATCTGCCGAGGCATTGGGAATGACTCCTCAACAAATCTCTGCGAGCTGGGCTGGACTGTCCAACACTTTACTTGAACACGGGCCGCGGATGAACGATGTGTTCATGAGGCTTGGCTCCATCTCTAAAGCTAGTGGGATCTCGCTTGAAAGCTTGATGAACGTGGCAAACAAGTTTGACACCTTCGATTCAGCGGCTTCTTCGGTGGGTAATTTAAATGCTATTTTAGGAGGTGATTATCTTAATAGTATAGAAATGATGGCGATGTCTCATGATGAGCGCGTCGAAGCAGTTAAGCGCGCAATCGAAATGACAGGCAAAGATTTTATGCAAATGGAGAAATATGAGCGTAAAGCAATCGCCGAACACCTCGGAGTATCTGTGGGTGAGTTGGCACGCTTGATGGGCT
>Ga0080013_1005718_pt1 | contig 11399 bp, 15 predicted proteins | sample ETNvirenome_6_85_FD_69236 | JGI IMG/M metagenome (GOLD analysis project Ga0080013, IMG submission 69236) | Marine viral communities from the Pacific Ocean - ETNP_6_85 (SPADES assembly) (version 2) | ecosystem: Environmental > Aquatic > Marine > Oceanic | place: Pacific Ocean | collected 2013-06-19
CAAATACGGCTGCCCATCATTTCTGGATATTCTTTTCCATCCAGCTATATCAATCTGCAAGATGGATTCTGTGTTGTTTTTTGAAGCCTGCTCATAGATTGCGACAAGGGCAGCCAACTGCTGCTCAGTCAAGGTTAAACTGCCGCGAAAGTCAGGATGGTTTTCCTCTGTTTTTTCCTTGTTTGTATTAAGATATGACGCATTTCCTCTAATGTTTTTTTGATCATTCATAGCGATTCTCCTCCTTGGGAGATGGTTGGGGTTGAAAAATTGTCCTTTATTTCTCTTAACGCACCGCGAAATCTATCTGCCTCACCTGCATGATATTTCTTGATGTCGTCTAGGACGGCGGTATTGTTGGTGATGAACGACCTCATCCCATCCAGATCGGTTGCTGTTGATCTGACCAAATTGATCATTTTATTGATAAAATCACCTGTCGCATCTGGCGACCAGTTTGCAACATCGTTGGGAGTCGTTCCATCGGCCATTGTGATCGTAGCCAACTGATGGTTCGCCAGTTCGTCCGTATCTTTATATATCATAGCCCCTAAAGATTTATCGGCTTCGGGCAAAGTTTCTTCGTCCTCGAAAGAAAGAGGAAGGTCTTCACCAGCGTATTCAAATGGGTGGGATCTGTCGGTAAATATGTAATGCCCGAGGCCAAATATCGCCAGCACCTTGACCAAGCAGCGCATTTTTGCATCGCTTATCTGACGGGCATCTGGGCAGATAATTGCGTTGTTTCTGTTATCCATGACAGGTAACCACATCTCACGCCTGCACTCTCCAATCGTTACCTCGCAGAAAACTGACACCGTCCAGCCGTCTGCGCCATCAGGCGTGTTCTGATTTTTCTTAAAGCTAAATTCGGCGTTAGGGAAATGTTCCATCAAAATTCCCCAAGCCCAAGCCCAGCTGAGATATTTCAATTCTATCCCGCGACTTGTGATTGTTTGAACGTATTCCGTGCAGTCGATCTGCGATAGCACGCACCAGATTTCTTTGAACCCGGGATGTTTCAATTTAGCGGTTTGCTTTGAATCATTCATAGTACCTTCCTTTTTAGTTTTGGGAGCTGAAGGGGTTTTTTTTAAACCCATCCAGCGGGGATCTGAAAGACCTTGCGTCAATTGCGTATTTTTTTTCTATTGCGCGTTCCAGCACCGAAAGAATTTCAATCGGCTCCAGTTGATAAAACATAGCCACTGGCAATTCTGTAATGAACCGGGGTTTTGGTGCGCCAAAGAATTTCAATCGGTCACGGCTGAAAAACGTGAATCGGACTCTCTCGTTGACGATGGTTGCCTTCAGCCCCGGCAGTTCTGTCAGCTGCCACAGGGCCACCATTCGTAGATAGAAATCTTTATCGTTGGCGTACATATTTATGCCTCAATGGGGAAATGCCCTAGATGCTGAATCCAATACCATTACATGCCGAACGACGGCGGTGACATGAGAAAAAACCACCGTGCCATTGTCGTTCACTTGTACTTTTAGTAAGTCCCCATCTTTCCATTCATGCCGAAAGAACTCTTCGTTCATCACCAGACTTTTGGCTGATTTATCTGATTTTGGGTTACTATCAAAAACTAGTGTTCCTGCAAACGTAGCCATTATTTGGTTCTCCAGTAGGTTGACTAACCAACAGCGGGGGAATTGTATTGCTCGCACCACTCGCTGACCCTGCACCAATTTTGCTCACAGCGGGTGTTTTCTCCTTTTCTAGTTTCGACATAGTGGCCCTTACCAAGTTTTTCCACGTGAGCCTCGGCATCGGCCAATGACCCGTGCAGTTTAATGGCTCTCACTCTGCCTTTTTTCATAGCCGCAAACTTTGCTTCCTTTTGCCATCGCTCATGTGCCGAACATTCAGGCAGAGGCTTGTTGCTGGTGAGGTAGTCGAACTCGGCTGTTTGGTGCAGGTCAATGCGATCACGCATGTAATCGTCTTGCTCCTCATCCGACCACACCGGGATGTCAACGATCGTGATCGGTGAGACCGGGTAGTTGCCGCCTTCCTCGGCCTTCCTGCGTACCCAATCTCTCAAAACCGCAATAATTCTCAATCGTTCTACAGGCAGTTGTTTGGCGTGACGCACCAGCCAAGCGTAAGCGTTGAGCTGGGAGTGCCACTCCCGTTTGTCGAACACTACTGACCAGACGCTAGTGACTTTATAGTCACTTACAATGACACCCTGAGCAGATATTTGTTGGAGGTCGATAGCACCACTGATCTTCCAGTCATCTCGATCCACAAAAAGCCGCTCCTCGGAGATAACTTCTTCGCTCGCTAGCTGAGTTGCAGCCTGCTCAAACATGTCATGTGTCGCTGTCCCGAGCCGTGACCAGAGGAAATCGGTCACATCCTGAGTGATTTTTGCGTCATGCTTTTCTTGCAGAAGCCTGATTTGAGGGCTGTCGATTAATGTCGTGATAGATCTGACGCTATCTCCCTTCGTATATGTGTCACTGGTGAGGGCTGCAACGACGACATCAGGCAGATCAAAGCGATTAGTGATTTCCATGGCTAGTCTCCGTAGTCATCTTCCATTCTGTAGTCATCTTCCGTTTTATAAACGCGAACGCCGCGCTTGCACTCCTTCCTCTCTTTGCGTACAGAGAATTGATGCTCTGGGAAATTTTGCCGGTGCCTTGCGATACATGATCGTAGCGCTGCGACCTTTCTTTCGGTATGATCTTTACCATGCGTGAAGATAAAAAAGCTTTTACCTTCTTCCATTTTCTCAAGTGTCTCGCCGATGTTTTCGGGCAGGCTTTCTCTTTTCATCCGGAAGTCTTTTGGCAACGGGACACTCTCCAGTTCCAACATATTTTCTTTTTTCATCGTCATATCTCAATACTCCTTGCTGTTCCTTATCAACTATCATTTGCCCCATCTTGCTCATTGTTTACTCACTATTGCTCCAACCAAAAACAAATATAGCAAATAGGTAGACACATGACAAGCATTAGTTTTACAATAGATGGTGAGCCAGCTAGTAAAGCTAACTCGCGGAAAATTGTTTTGTTTGGGAAGCGCCCAGCGATCATAAAATCGCAGAAGGCACGAGATTACGTTAAAGCCTTTCAAGCGCAGTGCAAACAACTTGATGAGCTGTTAGAGGGAGACCTTTCTGTGACTATCACAATACATTATAAATCAAGACGCCCCGACCTTGATGAGTCGGTGATACTGGATTGCATGCAGGGATTCATTTACAAGAACGACCGGCAGGTAAAAGAAAAGCATATCTATTGGGCGTTGGATAGAGCAAATCCGCACAGCGACATAGAAGTTAGCACCATGCTGGAGAGCGAATGAATATTTTTAATAGAGTTCAAAAAATTAACACTATAGGTGAGTTACTGGTGCAAAAAGTGCTTAAGCCCGTTAGGTACACCGGTGGTCGCATGAGAAGCTCAACCACGAAGGTATATCTGAGCCTCTATTATGAACCTCTCCACCTAAAATGGGACAGGGATCTTCTCAGCCAAATGCTAGCTGAGATTGGAGAAGAAATGATCAACGAAAAGTTAGCGGCAAGCATTGGCAGGAAAATAATTATACAGGCCATCAAAGATCTCACCAGCGACGATAAGGACATCAAAATTTCTGCTCTAAAATTCTTCGCAGAGAAATATCACAAGCGTTTTTGCGAACAAGCTGGAATCCCAGCGGAAGAGATTCATGCAAGTGTCCTGACAGCTGTTGAGCAGACGGGCGTAAGAAGAATGAAGCTCGTTGGGGATATTCTAAAAGAACTGGACAAAAAGAAGTTATGAAAAATGAGGATAAGGATTTTTGGTGCGATTATGGAGAAGGCTTGGAGCAGGATTTTTTGAAAAGGAATTATCCTGTGACTTTGAACCCCGATAAGCTTGGCGATCCTTATGCACATGATTTTTTTATTCACCTCCCCTGCGATTTAAAATCGATCAGAACGCAATGGAAATTTTCAAAGGAAATGTTTGGGATCTCATCTGATAAAGCGGTGAGTATCAACGAGAAGGATTTGCGAAGGTATCGCGACATCTACCCAAATTTGGTGATGATTATCGACGTTGCATGGAGTGATGTTTATTTGCTGCCAGTGAGGAGAGCGCTCGATTTAATTAAAACAAAAAAAGCAAAACGGCATGAATATATCAACAGAAAAGATGACAGGGCTGGTAACGCAAAAATCAGCTGGGTTTTTAGTACGGATGATCTTGAAAAAATAAAGGGGGAAGAAGCTACTAGCTAGTAGTACTACTAGCTAGTAGTACTACTAATTTAATAGATAATAGTAGTACTACTAGTTCTAGTAGTACTACTAACGTAGGAGTATAACCACAACATTATAGAAGGTAGGACGGATATGCAAGACTTGCTTGACAATTTTTTATCGACTATCACAGAAACCGGCAGATACATCTGCCCAGTTTGTTCCAAAACAAGGAAGAAACAAAACGAGCGAACCCTGCAGGTCACCTTCAAATCGGACGGCGTTGTCTTCCACTGTCATCACTGCTTGGTTGAGGGCAGGCGCAAGGAAAAGAAAGAAAAAGAAAGGGATTATTCGCCGCCTCCGGTGAGAGCCATCAGCGTACCAAAAATTTCAGACGATGAGCTGATCAGCGCCTACTTGGCCGGACGCTCGATAAATTATTCGCTAGTCAAAGATAAATTTAATGTGGTTAGTGGGGCAAGATATTTTAGAGCGCATGGAAGTTTGAAAGAAGGGGAATTTCCAGCGATTGGTTTTGTTTATGGCAACAACGAAGCAGTTAAGTGGAGAGCCTTAAACGACAAGCGGTTTACCCAAGATGGTGCTGCAAGAATATTCTGGGGGATTGATCAGGCACGAAAGGTAGAAACAATTGAGCGGATTGTTATTACTGAAGGGGAAATTGATGCCTTAAGTATTGGAAGTATTGGTGCGGTAATAAAAGACAAGGCTATTGTTGTTTTGTCGGCTCCGAATGGAGCGCCAGCAAGGGTAAGCAATCGTCGGGTTGAACCAGAAGATGACACCAAGTTTAGCTATATTTTTGATGGCATAGACGTTCTCAAACGTTGCGACAAAATCATTCTTGGGACTGACTCTGATGAAGCTGGTGAAGCTTTAGCTGAAGAACTCGCCAGACGGATTGGTCGCGCTAAATGCTACTCTGTGAGCTATCCTGATGGCTGCAAGGACTTCAACGATGTCCTGCAAAAACATGGCCCAGAGGCTGTTGAAACGGCCCTCGACGGGGCAACCCCGATGCCGCTTGAAGGGGTCTATACCGTTGATGATTACGCCGATGATGTCGCTGTTTTGTACAAAAATGGCATGATCGGAGGGCTTTCCACTGGTCTAAAAAATGTAGACGAATTATTCACGATTGTCCCCGGCCAGTTGAGTGTGGTGACGGGTATCCCCGGCGCGGGTAAATCGGAATTCGTCGATCAACTAATGGTCAACCTCGCGGAAAAGTATCAGTGGAAGTTTGCGGTAGCGAGTTTTGAAAATCCACCACCCCTGCATATCGCAAAGCTGGCTGAGAAAATAGTGGGGAGACCTTTCTTTGATGGCCCCAGTCAAAAAATGTCCAAAGAGGAATATGATGAGGCACTATCATATATCAACAAGCATTGGATGTTCTTGGAGCAGAAGAGCGGAGAGGTGTCAACTATTGACAGCCTATTGGATAGGGCGCAACAAGCGATTATGCGGATGGGGGTGCGGGGATTGGTGATTGATCCTTACAACTACATTGCCCAAAGCCAGAAGGTAGACAATGAACATCAGGGAATAAATGATTTGCTGACACGGCTAGTAAGTTTTGCGAGAGCCAATCAGATTCACATCTGGTTCATTGCTCACCCTGCAAAGATGCCGACAGATGCGCAGGGCCAAACAGCAGTGCCAAAAGGCATGAACATCTCTGGCTCCGCTTCCTTTTTTGCCAAAGCAGACATAGGAGTGACCGTGCATATCAACAAGCGCGGGGAGGTCGAGGTGCATTGCTGGAAAATCAGGTTCAAATGGCTGGGATCTGTCGGCAAAACAACAGTGCAATACGATGTGCCAACGGGTCGATATTCAGATACAGCATATGATATTCATATGCCAGAAACCATCAACAAGCTTGGGGAAAAAATTGATGCATGGTGGACATGATGTCCAATGCACAAGCAGATTGTTTAGTTAATTAATGGAGGCAAACATGGGCAAAAGCTACCGCATACCAACATATTATTCAGACGACTTAAAAGAGGCTGAGGAGTACCCCGACGACATCGCAGTCCGTCGATTCATTGTGTATAAGAAAGACGCTCCACCATGTCTAATGTATCAACTGATTCGGAAATATACCGACCACAAAGGCAATGAACGGACTAAAAAGATTGCGGGGATGAGCGGTGTTTTCGCCGAGTTCATCAAAAACGCACCAAAACTCGATGCCATGCAGACGATGATGGTAAACGCTCATCAGGGGCGTGATTGAGGACTAGGGATCGGCTGTTTGTAGATTGCTTGTTATTGGGTGATCAATTAACAATACAGCAACACTTGGAGGCTGAACGCATCCTGTTGTTGTATCAGTTTGCCGGTGGTTTTCTTGGCTCGCCATCGCTCACGGCGGTGAGGGTTCCGGGCAGCAGACCGGAGCCGTATGCGAGCTTAATGACTCTTTCGCGGACGCTTAAGCGCATCCGTGCTAAGTTCGGGCTGGCCGGGGTCAAGGCAATTGAGGATCATGTCATCGAAGACCTGAGAACCGACGATCCGCATACGATAGAACTGCTGGCGAAAGTCCTGAGCTGAGATTTACCGTACACTCACTGTTGCCACCCAATCGGATCACGCGACCACTTCTTGATTTCATAGGCCCGCCAAGCGCTGATCTGTGGTGATAGCTTTACAGGTCTGGGAAACCGACCGCTACCGACCATTCGCCATAACGTCGCAGACGAAAATGGAATTACTTTCAGTGCATGAAGATCTTTTTGTCGGAGGAAGCTATAGTCAGGTAGATCCTGTAATCCCGAACCTATCTCACCATCGTTAGAGTCGTCTTTGATAACTTGAGTCATGCCGTAGCTCATGTTCTGATTTAGATGAACTGAGTTTAACCCCGAAAATGTCAGGAGCCGGCTTTTGGTATTATTTAAGTGTTTTCTTGATGCGCGAGAGCCTATTAGGGATACCACTCACTCGAAGCTCACGCACGTTGATGTCGGTAAATTTGTTTGTAACTTTTTATTTGCCCTCCAATAGTTAAGGCGCCATGTTATTTATCCTCGCCTGTCTCAAAGGCTGTGAAAGGTTGATTTTACTGGGTTTTCTGAGCCTCCTTGTTCACTGGCCTAAAGCGGCCTTTTTGCTCGGTGCCTACTGCGGTGTTTTAGTGACCACAGGTGCGTATAACGTTGCTGTTGGTTATTTTGCCTGTAGTGTTGGACGGGACTGGTGAGGGGTGTAAACGAGGGCGCATGAATAGGGGGTTTAAGCCCCTTTTTTACTCAGGGTGCGCTTTAGCAGCCGCGACCGCGTATAACACGGCGATAGGTTACCTGCTTGCGCCAAATAGCACATAGATTAGTCGGGATAGGAAAAAATACTTCGGGATAGCCCTTTTCTGGGCATGGAGATGGTTTGTTTGCGCAGTTGCGCTAAAAACACCCTATTTCAGAAACTTTCTTATAAAACTTTTTCATAGAGAGTTTTGAAAATAGCTATAAATTAGCGCAACTGCGCAAATGCGCAAAGTGAGCCTTCTCCGAAAAACTTTCCTTATACATCTACATAGAAGAGTTTTGTGGAACAGGGTTAATTGGCGCAACTGCGCAAAATGAACTCCATCTTGGCGGTTTATAAACCATCGACGGCGGTTTAATCGTACTTCGGCGGATTCGGCGGATTCGGCGGATTCGGCGGGTGGGGGGGGTGTAAACGAGGGTGCATGAATAGGGGGCTTAAGCTGCCTTTTTAGTCAGGAGAGAGGGATTCGGGGCGGAGGGTACGTCTTGAGCCCGCCTGTAGATCTGAGTAAAAAGAGGGTGGGAAGGCTGATAACTCGGGGGTATTAACTATTGAAGCACAAATAAAAACCCTACTCTGGAGTTTTACCTAGTTCTCCAAAGCAGGGTTCGCGTGCATGAGCGAGATGGGGGTCGCTCGATTTCATTATGTGATATTTTGTGGGGGGATGCAAGAGAACTGGTATGGGTGCGGTGGATGAAATTCAAACGTGAGATCTCGCCGTCCTGCTTGAATTCCTCCGACACCACCGCTTGCCGCACTAGGTGGACGGCGTATTAAAGCGTTTTGCAGTCTGGTCTCATATTAGCATAGTCCGGCCAATGCCCGTTGCAGACCATGTGCGCGTAGTGTTTTTCTTCAGCTATTTTATCACGATAATCCATTGTGCTAACCGTCAGAAATAAAACTATAATTGATATTGCCACGATTACTTTTACGATTGCGGTTTTCATTGTCTCTCTCCCTCGGTAACTGGTATCAAAGGGGGAGGGCTTTCGCCCTCCCCTGTTGGTCAGTCAACGTAGATGATTTCACCAAATGGCTCGCAGCCATAGAAGCGGGGAACTTCAGCGGTTGTTGCCCAGAATACGGGGTAATCTGGAACCTCAAAGTCTCGACCATGATGTGAGTCAGGGCCGACACTTGCCTCACCGTCGGTAAAATAAACCAAGCCATCAATAGCATCAGCACCGGGAGATACAACCTCAGCCCCGTTAGACCTGTTTTTAAAGACAGTCCCTTCTCTCGCCAGCCAGTTAAAGCCGGGGTTAAACGCTGTACCGCCGCCGCCGTGCATCTTAAAAACAACATCATCGCCACGATCAAATATATCGATGTGCTGCAGGGTGTAGTCGACATAAATGGCATAAACTCGAAGAGGGTCAACATCATCAATAATGTCCTGAGCATGGCTGGCAATTATACCCAGCTCATCCTCACTCAATGAGGATGATGTGTCGATGACAAATGCAAGTGACCCATTGGGGATTGTCTCATCGTCGGCGAGATATACACCTTGATGGATGAATCGGCGATCAGGATTGCTGTAGCTCTGATCGACAACAATCGTATCGTTCATTGCCTCCCTGAGAATTTGGTGCCACGGCTGGGCTTCACCCTTGAGTGACTCAGTGATGTCCCTCAGGTAACCATCACCACCGCCGTGACCTTGACCCTTGTTGGCTTGCTTCTCGGCCTGAACAGCCTGATGAATTTGACTGGCAATCTTTCTCTCCTCAGCAGCAATCTCTGCTTTGCTGAGAATGTCACCGTCATCATTCACGCCATCAAGCACCTCACCCCAAATGCATTGACCATCGCCCGGGGTGGATGCGTCACCAGCATCATCACCAGTACCATCACCAGCAGGGCTAGTGCTGGGGCCAGTGCCATCTTCAGAATCAGCAGACTCATCAGCAGCACCGGCAGCCTTATCATCGGCCTTGTCAGCAGCCTCTTGCCGCTCTTTCAGAAGGGCAGCATAAATTCTCTCAGCCGCCCATCCCTCGTATTTAAGGTCATATAACCCACCATCGGGCAGCTTGAAGCCCAGTTTGATGAGTATGCCATTGATTGAATAATCACAAGCGATACCCCAGAGCGCGTGATCACGCGATCCTTTTCGCAGGTGATGATAGCCAGTGACATGCATAATTTCATGGGCAATTACGCCTTCTGCTTGCGGGATGCTTTGCTGCTCAACCCAGCCACGATTGTAATAGATATGCTTGCCATCCGTTGCCATCGCAGGGACGGAAGCGGTTGCTGTAAATTTCAATTGGTATGACATGCATGCATGGAACGGGTGCCCCCTGATCAGCCGTTTTCTCGCTGCTTTTATAATTTTTTCTGCGTCCATCTTTTGTTACTCCTAGTGTGTTTTGTATCGTGCGTTGCTATGAATGCATTGCGCCAATCTATTACTCAGCAACAAGGTATTCATCAAGCTGTTCCGGTGTTCCCTCCATTCCAAACATCACGTTGGCGATCCACTCCTTGTTGATCGGGCCTGCTTTCTCAACAAGGACTTTCAGTTCAGCAGTCTTTCTTGCTGCACTCTTGACAAAACCGTTTGCACGGAACGAGTCAATCCTGTTTCTGCATCTTACAATGTCAATTCTTTCAACGGTCATTTCATTCTCCTGTAATTTCTAAAAGGTATCCCATTGTTCTTGGCGCTATAGGTTGGATTTGTATCGGGTGACGGCAATAACTATTCAGACTCAAATAGCTATTACCCTGATCAGCGTTGTTAGTCGTAAAAACCAGCCAGCTTACTGACAATGGTTTTTGCTTTCTCAGCTGTTGCCATACGCTTGCCACTATCCTTTCGCAGGGTTTCAGCGTCATCGATATCACCTAGCTTTTCCACTAAATCATTAGCAGCCTGAGTCAGTGCAGGGTCTCCAGTGAGATTCAATGCCGGGAGAATCTCAGTGATTTCTTTTATCTTATCGATGTTATTTGAGGAGAACTTGCTAGCCCGTTGAGCGCCATCAGCTTTGAGGCCGTGACGTTCCAACCCAGCGATTAAATCGCCCAGTGCAACAAGTACCCGGTCATGTACGACTTTCATTGCGTTATCGATCTTGCCAGTAACCCGCTTTTCAACGGCTGCCTCAATCTTAGCGATCTTAGCCTTAGGTAAATCCAACATCGCTGCCAGATTCTCATTGGCTATGGGTAGGAAGTCATACTCATACTCAGCTTTGTAGCACTTGATCACCTCATCGACAGGCGGGTAATCGTTGATATCAAAGCTATCACCTAACAGCACCCGATCCTGCTCAATGTAGTCATTGTACTCTCGCCGGAGTTCAGGAAGCTTCTCATCCCAGACATCCTTTTTAGCATCCCATGCCTTTTCAAATTCATCGGTGACCACGTTGCGTATAAGATGCTCTGCTGTCTTGAACGGCAGCGTTTTCTTCCTAATAATTTGATTAGTGAACTGTCCATGAAGGCGACTCAATTCTCTAACCACTGGGGAGAGCAGCAATTTCTTGCCAGCGCTCAGGTGATTAGCGTCAGCGCCGACTACTTCAGCTATTTTGTTTTTCAGGCGCTTATCTTGGACGGTGTTGTTCCACTTTCCAAGCGTAGTCCTGACGATCAATACGGAGGTAGTGATACCGTTAATGTTCATAGTCATACTCATCTCCTAGTTTGTTTATATCGTGCTAACCAGCACGGCAGTAACCATTCAGTCTCAAATGGTCACTACCCTGATGCTTAAATGTTGTTGTCAACCTTGAACTGAATGTACTCAGCCGTGTTGAAGAACGCCTCATCACGCATAGTGGCAATCTTAAAAAAGATGCTGACCAATTCATCATCCATTTTTTTGATGAAAGCCACGGCGTTACCGATATTCTCCTCGTTGCA
>Ga0080013_1005720_pt1 | contig 11393 bp, 23 predicted proteins | sample ETNvirenome_6_85_FD_69236 | JGI IMG/M metagenome (GOLD analysis project Ga0080013, IMG submission 69236) | Marine viral communities from the Pacific Ocean - ETNP_6_85 (SPADES assembly) (version 2) | ecosystem: Environmental > Aquatic > Marine > Oceanic | place: Pacific Ocean | collected 2013-06-19
GGGAGGCTTGGTCGCTCGGCTTTAGAACGCTGAAAGAGTCCAAGAGGTTCGGCACCAACTGGGTTGGAGCCGTTCTGATGCACGAGGCCATCCAACTGCGCCATTCATAACCCGGCGAGCAGCCCTCGGTCCTCCCTACGGGCCGGGGGCTTTCGTCGTTTTCAGGATCAGTCGTACATGTCCGACTTGGCTTCGGACCCGGTAGGTGGTTGATCCTCAACGGTTCGGCTGACCCCGACTAGGCTAGGGGTATGTCAACAATGACGACTGCCTGCTGGACGATCGAGGACACCGAACGCCCGTGGACGGCCAACGCCGAACGGCGCTGGCATCACATGAAGCGCGCTCAGGTGGTACGCGACGCACGCGAGCGATGGGCGTGGCTGGCGAAGATCGAAGGCATCCCACCGCTGCGACGAATCAAGGTGGAGGCGACACCGCTTCGGAAGAACGCCCGGTCGATGCCTGACGTCGCCGCCTGCTACCCGGCGGTCAAGGCAGCGATCGACGGGCTGGTCGACGCCGGGGTGATCGAGGACGACACGCCGTTCCATGTCAACAAGATCGTGTTCCAAGCGCCGCAGATCGCCAAGCGCGAGGGGTTACGGTTGAGGATATGCGAGGAACCAGATTGACGGACAGCGGTGTTCGGTCGATGTCGGAGAAGCGAAGGCAGGAAGGCCTCGCCCAACTCCACGACATCCGACGTCGGCTCGCCGAACGGGACTTCTCGGATGTCCCCGACCTACCGGATGAAGTCGAAGTGGTGAACCTTGCCGATCGTAAGAGAGAGGACACATACGACAAGGATCATCCGACGATGATCCAACGCTGTGACATAAACACATAGAGAGATGGAGACACCTGATGGGATATGACAACACTGTGACCGTCGTGGGTAACATGACCCGCGACCCTGAACTGCGCTACACCGCTGCCGGGCTGGCCGTAACCGACTTCGGCTTGGCGTGGAATACGAAAGACAAGGACGGCAACGATTCGGTGTCGTTCTTCGATGTGACCTGCTGGCGCGACCTCGCCGAGCATGTCGCCGAGTCGGTCGGCAAAGGCAACCGGGTGGTCGTCTACGGGCGGCTCGACCAGAACACTTGGGAGACGAAGGACGGCGACAAGCGGTCCAAGGTTCGCATCGTTGCCGATGAGGTAGCGGCGAGCCTGCGGTGGGCGACAGCGAACGTGGAGCGGGCACAACGAACCGACGGGTTCCCGAAGCCGGATGGCAAGTCGGCGATGGAGCGCACCGGGTTCCCGACCGATGAGGAGCCGTTCTGATGGCTGCCAACCGTGAAACGAGGATTTGCGGGTACGTTCCCAACCTTGTCGCCTACCCGTTGGAACGACGCGGCATCCGTACCGTCGGCGAACTGGTCGACCTGTCGTGGGAGACGATCCTGTATCGGACACCGAACCTTGGCCCGCGTCGTGCCAGTCTGCTGCTTCAGTTCATGGAGGACGAGGGTCTGGTGGTGCGCCCCACCCAATCGGAACTGGATCAGTCGACGGTTGAAACCGTTGACGCCCGGTGGCGTGAATCGTGCGACTACCACTGGATATACAGAGGCAGCCCCCAGCGCTTCTCGGTCAAGGAAGCGTCCTGATGGCTCACCCCCACAACCCGGACTGGCCGCACGGGTACCGGCCAACCGCAGTCGAGGTTCACACCAACTTCGCCCGGCTCATCGCCGAGGCTATCAACGACGACATCATCGTGGACTACGAGTCGCTGGTGTCTGTCAATGATTTTCTCGATGAGTGCGCCAGATTTGGTGTCGCCTTGGTTCCTGATTTCACCGGTATGGCGAACGAGGCTTATGCGGAGTCGCTGGTCCCCGGATCAACGGACAAAGGATGATGCGCGGCCCGATCGTTCAGACCGAGGTCGAGGAGTTGATGGCAGTCCTCGGCAGCCAACTAGAAGAAGGCACCGAGGAGTTCGGCAAACTTGCTGAGGAGCGGGCGATAGCCGAGGCCGACTACAAGGAACGGTACTGGGCTGCGCTTGTTCGCATGGTCGACGAGGTTGGGCAACGACGAACCGCTGCCCAACGAGACGCGATGGCGTCGCTCATGTCGAAAGAAGAATGGCGGCGATACAAGTTGCTGGAGGCACGCGAGAAGGCAGCACAGCAGTATCTGATCACGATCAGGGCGAGGCTCGATTCGCTCCGCACGATGGCAGCGAACGTCCGAGCATCAGGAGGATAGATGTGAAACAAACAACGGCAACGCTAGTGACGGAATCGCAACGCTTGACGACCGCGCTACGTACCCATCAAGCAAAAATGGGCGAATGTGGAGAACAGCGTCGCCGTATCTGGGCCGAACTCAGTAGCAGAGGAATAACACAGAAACGAATCTCTCAGGTATGCGGCGTCGTCGAACACACCGTCTATACCGAACTACGAAAGCATCGTGAAACAGGGCCAACAATGCAATGAAGGTTCTCGTAGCAGGGGGGGCGGGTTTCATTGGGTCCCATGTGGTAGACAGGCTGCTTGAACGTGGCGACACTGTTACTGTTCTTGATTCCTTCATAACGGGTCGCCGAAAGAACATCGCCCATTTGTCCGACCATGACGATCTCATTGTCCGTGATTTCGACATCTGCGAACCATTTCTGTCACGAACTTGGATAGACCTCGGTCCGTACAAGGAAACGGGCCGATTTGACGCCGTACTCAACTTCGCCAGTCCGGCTTCTCCTAGCGATTTCGCCTCCATGCCGTTACGTATCCTTGAAACGGGCAGCGTTGGCAGTCGCAATCTCTTGACTCTGGCAACCAATCTGAAAGCCCGCTACTTATTTGCTTCGACCAGCGAGGTCTACGGCGACCCGGAGGTTCATCCCCAGCCCGAGACCTACAACGGGTCGGTGAACGTATGCGGACCGCGTGCCTGCTATGACGAAGCGAAACGTTTTGGCGAAGCGTTGGCCCTTTCTTACGCCCGCGCCAAAGGCACCGATGTAGCGATCACACGCATCTTCAACACTTACGGCGAACGGATGAACCCATATGAGGGACGGGTCATAAATACGTTCATCAGACAGGCCTTGAAAGGTGAACCGTTGACGATCTACGGCGACGGATCACAAACCCGATCATTCTGCCATGTCAACGATCTGGTGGATGGGCTGATCGCCCTGTTGGATCATTCAACGACACGTGGGCCTATGAATCTTGGAAGCACGCATGAAGTAACGATGAACCAACTCGCTGCAACAGTTATCGCTGTAACCGGGTCTGAAAGCAGAGTGGCACATCTACCGCTACCGCAAGAACGCATAGGAGATCCGAAGCAACGGTGTCCCGATTTGACATACGCCCAAATGGTCCTTGGATACAAGCCTTCGATCAGTTTAGAAGAAGGACTGGGATACATGGTCGAATACTTCCAAACCTCCGAAAGCCTGTAACCGGGGGGGTGGAACAGTGATGTCACGGCCTGTGGTTATGGTGGTTACTAGATGCCAACCGGCATCATTCAGGACCGAGGAGAACTGATAAATGCAAAATCCAACCACTGATGCCCGTAATACCGACCTGCCGAATCTGGTGGACATGCTCAAAGTCCAATCGGACATTCGCTACGACGTAGTTGTTCCAGCATCCGGCATTGAGTTCCGCAACGGCAATGTATTCGTCAAAGACGGAACAGCACGATTTGCCGAAGAGGGACTTTACACCGAGGACGCCGAACTGGTCCCAACCGGCATATTCGACGAAGGAGTGGCGAAGCGATTCGACATCCCGCTGAAATACGTTCGCCGGATGAGAACACAAGTTGCATCCGATCTTGCTGAGATGGCAAAGGACGACGGGACGCTGTACGACCAGAACATAAACTACTGGCTGGATGCCGATCCGAACAAACGGCACCTCATTCGGGGGTTTCTCACGGACGGGGCCGGGGAACCGGGTATCGCTCGTGCACTACTCTCCGATCGTTACCGGACGATCGACAACTACGACGTCCTCATGGCGACACTCACCGGGGTGCGGGCTGCCGGGGTCGAGGTCGACATCGACGGAGCGGACCTGTCGGACCGACGCATGTCTGTTCGACTCACCTGCCCGGAGGTCACCGCCTACGCCGACGAGATTCTCGGCGGCTACCGGTCGCCGTTCAGCGGGGAAACCGGGTCGGACAACCCGACCGTATTTGCAGGGCTGGTCGTGAAGAACTCCGAGACGGGCGGTGGTGCATTCACGATCGTTCCCCGGCTTGTCGTTCAGGTCTGCAACAACGGACTCCAGTTGACGAAGGACGCGATGCGAGCCATCCACCTTGGCGGCAAACTCGACGAGGGGGTCATCAAATGGTCGGATGACACGCAACGTCAAGAACTGGAACTGGTTACTTCAAAGACCCGTGACGCGGTGGCGACGTTCCTCGACATCGACTACATGAAAGCCAAGATCACCGAACTTCAGGAACTCGCCGGAGTTGATGTCACCAAGCCAGCGGACACCATCCAGCGGGTCGGCCGCAAAGTCGGCTGGTCGGAGACGGAACAGGACGAGATCCTGAGTCACTTCATCAAGGGCGGTCAGACAACGGCCCTCGGTGTGGCGCAGGCGGTGACATCGGTAGCACAAACGACCGACTCGCCCGACCGTCAAGACGAACTTGAAATATCGGCCCTTGCGGCTGCCGAACTGGTAGCGGTAGCCTAAGAACACGAACATCGGGCAGGACCTCCTCGGTCCGTGTCCCATCAGATAACCCGATGTTCGTCGGTGGGTCGGAACTGCTTTCTCTAGGGGCAGTTCCGACCCGCTCCTTTCTTTCGTATTCGTCGTCGACCTGCTTCTGTCATCCCACCCCACACTCCGTGGTTGATGAGTTCCTTTAGGGCGTATGCAAGGCATGGATGTTTGCTTGGGCAGAGGGAGCAGATCCATACGGCAGTCTCGTATCTTCCACCCCGTTCCGGGAACCACCATTGCTGGGGAAACCCCCGGCACAGTGCGTTTCTCCTCCAGTCACTCATGGGGCGTATCATAATGTCACCTCTACCCTTGACCCGGCTAGGGGCGGTGGTTATAGTAGTGCTTGATGGATACACCAACCAATACCGAGGAGAACCAAATGGATACCACCGAATACAACGTAGGCGACGAGGTCACTTACAGGACCTTCGGCGGCGAACTTCGGACCGTCACGGTGGAACGACGCACCGATAACATCAAGAACAACGAACCGGGATTCTCAGGAACCGGCTGCTGGGGTTACGACTCCGACATCGTGTGGTTCAGCCACACCGTCCCGGCAACTGCGGAGGCCAAGTGATGAACGAGATCATCACCTACTTCCCGAAGGTCGCCAAGTACGACATGAAGCCCTGCCAGTTCTGTGGCGAACTGTCGGACATCCTCTCCAAGAGCCGGGACGGCCAGTGGGTCACCACCTGCAACTCGTGCTTCGCGGAGCGGCAGGGCGTCACCGTCGAAATCTGGATGACAGACTCGGACAAGCGGGTCATCTCGTCAGCCACGAGCGGCGCATCCATCTTCCGGTGCGCGGCGTGCCACGGGCAGGTTGCCTACACCAAGAGTAAGCGGACTGGCCGTTGGTTCCTCGCCAACGTGGTTCGCAACCGGGTCGCCGAGGCTTTCCCGCACTTCCTCGTCACCACCTGCCCGAACAACAAGGAGGCCAAGTGATGACCGACATACTGACTACCAAAGCCGGTCCTGTCGTAGGATTCGCACACGCCAACGGCAGGTCGTTCGAGATCCGCGAGGTATGGGCGTGCGCCTGCTCCGGCGACGGACACCCGATAGGCGAACCAAACGCCAAGTGCTTCCGAAAGGGCGGCGAGTACCGGCAAGACCTGTTTGAGTCAACGACAGGCAAGTGGGCTGGCTGGTGGGTTCCAGAGGACGACCGCGAGCAGTTGGTTAGGGACCACGGTTGGCAACAACTAGATGGCGACGGATTCCTCCTTCGCCCGCAGTTCGCGGAGGTCAAGTGATGACCGACGAGAGAGAGGAAAAGGAAGTGGACGAAACCGCAACGACCTGCGGTGGCTGTGGCCGACCGATTGTGCTGGACACGAAGTACGACACATGGAACTTTGTGGAAGAGACCGGGTGGTGCAGGGTCCATGACCCGTTGCATTACGTCAAGGACGCCGACGGTGGCGTGATCGGGGATCAGTCGCACTTCCCCGAAGGTTCGACACCGACGAAAGTGAACGAGTGGTGAGATCGACGAGTTCCAACCGACAACCAACAAGGAGAAAGAAATATGAAGGTCAATACCGTGTGGTCAATACAGAAGCAAGCCGACAAGATTCGGTACGGCGAACTAGAAGCAGCAGAAACATTGGCTGAACAGATCAACGGCTTTTGTTACAACGGCTCCGACCATTCCCGCGTCGCAGCATGGCAGAATGTCGCAGCCATTCTATGCGCTGAGATCGACCGGCTCACAGAAACCAACAACACAGCATCTGACACCGTTCAGGAAGCGTTGTACGGCTAATGGACAGAGATGCCGACTTCTGGGAAGTCATGTACCGGGCAGTTGTACGCCGCCTCGGAGAGATCGCCTACTCAGACGACATGAGCGACAAATATCAGCAACTCAAGTTTGAGGCAGTCACACGCGCCCACATCGACCCAACTGGCGAACTCCTTGTCGACGCTGACGAGGCTGAAAAGAAGTCGCTGCGCCCTAAGTTTTTCAAGTCTTACGAATGGAAATAGGAGGATCAGAAATGACCGCCAGCGAAATAGTCGAATCGGAAGCAACTGAACGACGGCTGACCATCGAAGGGCTGCGTGAACTAGCCCGCTTCATTGAAGATAACCCCGGCTTTCCTGTCGGGGAGGTTGTCATGAGCGTAGATTTGACTCTGCGCCCCGACGACATGCCGGACCCAGAAGATGGCGACGGGCTTCACGAAGAATGGGAGCCGTATCCGCATGAATTTCAGCGTCACGTTACCCCTAGCCTCAGTCGATGGGTTTGGGAAAAGCGCAACGGATGGCGCTGCTATTTTGGGTCGGGAGGCCGGGTTCACGCCAAATACTTTTGCCGCGACGAAGATTTCGCGGGTTTGTCTGACCCGGTTGCCTCTCCGTTCTAACCAGAACGGTTTGTATCGTTGAGAGGACACCTAGCACTAGTCCATTACTAGGCATACTCATTTTCGTTCGCGTTCATCAATCCGCCGGGTGGTTACTCAGAAACTCGGCGTAAGCCTCCGGCGAGTTCAACACAATCGTCACCCCACCCGATCCCCGCTCAGACGACCGGCCAAGGGTCACGCTGATTGCTCCGATAAGTGTGCCCACAGCGACCACTAGTCCGGTAATCGCCACGATCAGTTTTGTAGCAGTCCCCATTTGACTTCCTTTTGTCGCTTAGGCAGGCTGTCAGAGGCTTTCGTTTATGGCCTTGCAACGAGGGCAAGTAATACGCCAAGGCGCAGACAACATCTCAGCCAACAGTTTGGAACACTTCGCGCATCGAACAGCCGTTCGTGTCAGCCGATTCGCTTCCGGCTTGCGACCAAGTTCCCCGTAAGGATCTAAACGGTCTTTGTCACCGCGAAGTTGCACACCATCACCAGCCGTTCCCGCGTGTCGCGCTCCAGTGGAAACGGCGACTGCACTGCTTCAACCCGCTGATACAAGGTCGAAGTCAATGTGTCATTCGTGACCTGCTCTAACTGTTTCCAGATATCGACAATCAGCGACGATGCATCGGCGTAAGCGACTGAACGAACCAGCACTTGGATTCTAGGGTTCTCCATCGGAGCAACCGCATCAGGGCCAAGCGTGTGACTGGGAGGCGACCCGCCTGTTTCAAACAATGCGACACAAGCATCAGGGTCATCAGGTAGCCGCCCGTAAAACAGGTTTGTACCTGCCGTCAACGAAGTATCCGTAACAGACGAAACAAGGTATGTGCCGATGTCAGTCAGCAATGCCATTAGAGCAACCCTTCCCGTTTGATCGTGTCAACGATCGGCTTCGGCCATTCCGCTGTTCGCTGAAGAAACGGCTGCTCCAAATACTTAGCCTGCCCGCCTTTCGGATGGTTGTAGTCAAGGCGTTCATGTTGAATGATCGCATAGTTGATAGGTTTGCCGCCTGTCGTACCGCCGTAAGTGATTTCGACACGCGCCTGTTTGACTCCGGCTTTCTTCGGGCGGGTCACATCCATCGAAGCCCGCAGATTGCCTGTATCTACCGGCACAAGGTCCTGAGATTCATTGCCGATCTCTGTACCGATAATAAACAAGGCAGACCTGACAGCACGATCAAAGTCGTCGCCCACCTTGTCCAACAATGCTTTCATTTCAGGGATGCCGATAACACCGCCACTCTTAGAACCGCCGACATGCTTCTTGATAGCCACTGTTATCCCTTCCCGACATATGCGACGACAGCCACCTGACCCAGTTCGTCTTTGCGTGTCTCCACTTTGACAACTGGCCGTGTCCCCGACACAGGCGACGGCAAAGTCAACTGGTCTTCCGTGTCCAACGTCAGCGACGAATCAGGAATATAAACAACCCAGTCGATTACTGCTTCTTCGTTGATGGCACGGTCAGATGCTTCAGCACGTTTGATGTAGCAGTCATACGTTGTCGCATCCCCCGCATAGGATCGTTCACCGTAGGCATTGACAGTCGCCGTCGTCCGAATGTCAGCCGTATCTGGTGTCATCTGGACTTTCAGATCAGTCGAGAACTGGGCAGAAGGCTGAGCCATCAGGTATCTGCCCCTGAACCAAAGTTAGACACCACTGAATCAGCGTTGTCGCGGCGATCCGTAAACTGGCCTCTGCTAAAGAACGGCTGAACAATGTCAGAGTTGCCCTGATCGGTGTCCTTGTCAGCGATTGAAATACCGCCCGCATACGGAGTCGGCACGTTGCCTTCACGGGCAGCCAAGCCTTGAATCTCATCGGCCTGCAATCTGTACGAGGCAGCCTTCTGCGACATTGCCACAGAAAGGTCACCAACAGACTTGTCAGCCAACCGACTGAACTTCGACGCGATTGTAAGACAACACCGGTAGCCAGCGTCATACAACCCGGTTGTAGCCGCATCCGATCCGGTGACCTGATTATTCACCCATGCTATTTCTTCATCGGAAAGCAACTGGTCGTTCGTGTCAGTGTCCCCGGTCAGGAACCGGATTGCATCCCTAGCGTTTGCTGACGGGTCGCCGCCGTATGTCCAAGTCATCTCATCATTCCTCTGATCTCATCCACCAATCCTACGTCAATGTTGTTCTCCTGTGAACGGGAAAGGCCGGGACCATGCCGGGGTGACCCGGTGGCCCCGGCCTAACAGCCGTTCTATTCAGTTGTCAGAAGCGATTAGGCGACGACGTTGCTGAAGAAATAGCCGAGTGCGCTGGATACGATCTTGAAGTCCCATGCTGACTGAATCTCAATGCGGTCTGCCCGCAAGTGATCCAGACGGAAGCGTGAAACAGCAGTCGAAGTTCCGAGGCCACCGCCGACACCGGACCACACGAATGTGTAGCCAGCCGACGGAGTCATCAGACCTGCACTGGGAGCCACGTAGGCCAACAGCGCATCCTTGTCACCGATCTGAGCGTAGGACGCTGATGCGCCTTCCGCAGCGGAGTTGTGAACGCTAGACATGACCAGCAGCCGATCCACGCCAAGAACCTTGGCAATGAGATCAGGTGTGATCGAATCCGCACTGGTGTACTTGTACCGGTCCACGATGTCGCTGTGGTTCTTCAACTGGCTGAAGACCGCATACGACACAACCAAAGTATTGGCAATGTAGCCGGTGTTTGTCAGGATCGTGTTGATGCCTGTCTGAACGTCAGCGATGGGCGTCGAACCCGAAGCACTCCAAAGAGTGCTGGGGGTGCTGTCAGTGTCCCAGATGCTTGTAGCGAACGCACTGGTTGACCAGTCGCGCTCCTGACGAATCAGCATCTGCTGCGACAAGAACCGTGTGGCATCCATGTCAGGGTTCAGCGGGTTATCCGCGTTCTGCCTGACCTGATCGCCAATGTCCTTGTGTAGGGCATACACGTTGGTGCTGTAAGTCGCCGTTGACAGACCGTATCCGGTGCCAGCGGACTCTGTGCCGTCGGCTCGGATCTGTGCCTGATCGCGGTAGAAGTCGGCCTGTGTGTACGTGAAGTACTTGTCCGACTGTTTGTTGACGTTCACCACCGGGAAGGCGGTATTGGCAACAAAGTTGTTTGCGTCCTGCATGTACGCGACTGACAGGTTCGTCAGTACCGCATCTACGTGAACGTCGGATTGAGTGGGCTGTGGCATGTTTCAGTCCTCCTAAGCCGCTCGGCAGTTCGACGGGTTCAGGAACATCGTGAAAGTCTCGCCAGCGGAGGCAGCCTGAATGGCCTGCCCCATGACATACTGAGTCGTGTCCGAACCGGGTGTGATCCCGGCAGCCTGTGAATCGGCGCTTGTGCTGATCCATCTGCCTGCGGTGATCGTCCCGTCGGCTGACGCCTTCGAGACTCCGAAGATGCGAACCTCCGCAGCCTGCCCTGAAGTGGGCGTGTTCTGGAGGATACCGATCGGCAGGTCCGTGATCGCCGTACATACGTTCACCGTCGTGGCCGAGGCCAACTTGACGAAGTAATACTGGCTGCTCGACAGATCAGCGGCAGCAGTCAGCGTGCCGAGGTCGATACCGGGTGATTCGTAAGCCATATGTTAGGCCCCCTTTTCGCTGATGTACCGCTCGTACAAGTCTGGGCGCTGGTGAGCAACCTGAGAGATTGCCTTAGCCATCGAGTCTGCGCCGCCGTCTGCGACAAGAGTGTTTGCGAGACCTTCGATCTCACCCCACGCATTGTCGGATTCGGACGCGGTGTCGGTGCCCAGTTCTTTGAATGTTCCGGCTTCTTTCAGAGCGGTCGCAGTTGCAGAAAGAATCTTCTCAACTGTCTTCATCTCTTCGGATGCCTTGGTGCGGAGGGACTGCAACACAGGTGCGAACTCTGTCGGAGACAACTCCGGCAGGATCGCCCACTGGTGGGCAGCCTCGGTAGCCTTTTCAAGGTCCACCTGAGCGGTGAGTGCCTCATGGGCCTCCCGTGTCTCAGTCAGTTCCTTGCGGAGGCTGTCGAGTTCCTTCTGCACCGACGTATTATCTGGACCCGCGACCGACGCGGCCACAGGTTCTACGGCCAGTTCGGGAACCTCGTCTACGACAGTTTCCTCGTCGTCAACAATGCTCTCGTCTGACACGGAGTCTACGTGGAGGTCCACGTTATCTTCTCCTTCAGTGTCGGTTACGGATTCCTCGTCGGTTGCAGTGGTCTCGGTAAGTTCTTCAGATTTCATAACAATCCACCCTTCGTGGAGGTGAGCAGGATGATCTACCGCACTTG
>Ga0080013_1005721_pt1 | contig 11391 bp, 12 predicted proteins | sample ETNvirenome_6_85_FD_69236 | JGI IMG/M metagenome (GOLD analysis project Ga0080013, IMG submission 69236) | Marine viral communities from the Pacific Ocean - ETNP_6_85 (SPADES assembly) (version 2) | ecosystem: Environmental > Aquatic > Marine > Oceanic | place: Pacific Ocean | collected 2013-06-19
CCATCGCATATAAAGGCTTCGCTGTGCAAAAAAGACTGACAAAAATAACATTCTGTCCTCTCGCGTAGGGAAGTCGAATCAGCAGAAAATGGTGTAAAAAATACACTTGGTGTTATTTGAAAGGGGTGGTTCCTATTTGATACCTAATGTACCAAAAAAACCACGAAAACCCTACCATGCCATATCAGACATCATATTTTGTGGCCTCGGCGTTTGCCGATTTGGGGATTCACATTCGACCTTTCGGATTGAGGCTAGACTCAGAGCAAAATGGACACCTAAAATCCCCAAAACGTGGTACTGCGAGCCTGTTGAAATGTGGTGTAAAAAATACATCGCCGCAGTTGCCCGTTTAGAGAGATTTCGTGAGGGGTGTGTTCAGGGAGCCGATAACTATATATGCCAACAACCCCATGTCAAACCCCGTTACGCCGACTATAATCGGGACGGGTTATAACACCCGCCCATGTGTATAGGGGTTACGACCATATAAAGGTGTTGGTTTAGCAAAAAAATTCAAAAAAAATTCAAAATTCTGGATTCGACCAGCGACAATTATGCTATATCGACAAGTATATAAGGTCAGAACCCCCATACACACACATGGACCGGAGAACAAGAAACCGATTGTACGCACGATGCCGACGACTCAATATTTGGTGGCATCGAAAACCCATCATCGACTTGACCGAATCACGATTCAATAATGACGTGTTCGTTCACCTTCAGCGTGGACGCGAAGGATTGCAGGTGTTACCTCACGGTGGCGTTCGTGCCTTGCTTGTCAATCAGAAATTTCAGCCCCTCGGACTTCGTGTGATGCGTGATTTGAGAGTCGGTGCTGACCGTTCATCATTCGATGCATTTGTGGATTCTGCGCGTGGTCGAGTTGATGGCAAACGCAGATTCACAGGACGCCTTTTGAGAATCGGTGTCGAACTCTGGAATCGAGAATCTGGAATCTCTGAAGAATCTCTGGTGGTCATCATGGAGGAATCTCTAGTCTGATATTTTTTGCTCTATTTTTTTAACATCTTTTTCTCTATTTTTTTTGTTAGTTTTTTTCGTTTTTTTCTCTCTTTTTTTCAATGTAATAAAAATCGGGCAGAATATAACACTATAAAATTTTGCGATACCCTCCGACACATGAGAATCGCCTGTGGCACCGACCCTACCTTAAAGCCGGTTAATGTCTTAACGCCAATTGTATTCTAAGAGGATTTTACCCTCTTAACGCTATACCTCTGACACGGTGAGTGTGATGGCCGACAGAGGGGACGATTGCCCCCTCTGCCGTTAATGCCGGTCACTGTTCGCAATCTAATGCTTTCAGTGCTTCATCAGCAAGAGCCTCTGCAAGAGTCTCCCACTGATCTAATTCCATCTCGTGACCTTCTGCTGCAAGTTCTTCACAGTATGCAGGTACAAGAAACGCAATAACCAATCTTCGGCTTGTGGGCGTAAAGCCCTTTGCTCTCCAAAACTTGAGAGACCCAAGCCAACCGCGCATTTCTAATACTGATTGTATTGCTATTTGCAGTTTGGGTATTGCATTCATTCTTCGCTGTGGAACTGTGTGGTTCCAAATTGTTTCGTCATCGTTGTCTTCCAATTTCCTTCACCTTTGACGCCCCCAACGGGGCTTTATCAAGGTGTGCCGAGGAGGGTTTTGACGCCCCCCTCAGCACGGAGACCCAGAGGGGGCAGCCGACGCCGCCCCCAAAGGGTCTGTATGTCATCGTTGTGTTCCTGTGAACTGATTTCAGCCTTGTCGTGTCTCAGAACTCATGAGGTCATCGTAGAGTTCTTTCATGTCATCATCCAATGCCTCGTACTCAATGACATCGGCATTTTCCATGATGTAATTCTCAAGGTTTTCACGCATTTCCTGTTCAGTATTCTTGCGAATTGACTGTTGGATAAGCGTTTCATTCTCTGAGCAGACACAATCCCCTGCTAAACAATCTATGCAGTCCCAATCAACATCTCCGAATGCAACATCAACCGCGATGTTATTGTTAATATCCATCAATGTGTCGGGATTCTCCGTTTCATGCTCTGTGAGTGCGGGGCAGTTCTCCACACACGCACTTTCTTGGAGACCACAAGGGCAGGTAAGTTCCTTCAGCATCAGAGGTGTTTCTTGTTTGATAAGGGCTTGTGTAGCCTCATCCCAAACAAACACACCACGGTCGGTAGCCACTTCTTCCTCCCACTTGGACTCTGCATCAACGGGGATGCCACAGTCCTTAGCGGGTGATGAACACGCATCAATTTGTGACAGGGGCTTGATAGTTGTTACTCCGCCCTTTGTCTCAGTAACCATGACTTCACCGCTCTTCGATTGGGTAGTGGTAGTTTCCTTCTTGGTTGTACCACTTCTCCAAGCATTGCTGTCATAAGTTTTAATGCTGCCACATCGACCGAGATTGATTAGACCGAAATCATAGTCAATCACATAGTGTGCGCCAATCTGTGCAGGGAATACTGAGCCTCTAATTAGACACGAGCCATGTGTTTTGCCTCGCCCCTTCCTATCTGACTTGTATTCACCAAATGCTTCCAACAAGATGTCCTTCTCTGATGCCCAGACGATGTTACCATTGACTGTCTCACCAAACCAAAGGTCTGATGTGTTTGACCATAGATGGATGCGAGGACTGAGGTTATCAGCCAACTTCTCGCGCTCGTCAACCCACATAATTCGCATTGAGCCATCGACCATCTGAGACATCAACTCAATACCATCATTGTCTGAACCGGCGTAATTCAGTGCCGCTCCAATCGCAAAGGTATCAGTCTCATTGTTCTTGGCATCTGCTCCTAATCGGGTGCCTTCATCCAACTGTCCATCTTCCTTGAGGAACTCACGGAGAGGTCCGTCATTGACAACTCCATTGTGCATTATGGTGATATTATCTGCTCTCATGGGGTGTGCGTTACGTTCATTGATTGCACCGTTTGTTGCGTATCGGGTATGTACCATCCACGCATCTGCTGTGTAATCTCTGTTGTCACGCGAACCAACCAGAGCCTCGATAAGCAGAGGCCCTGCGATTGCAGGCATATCAGAACCACTTTCAACGTAGCCCCAACCTCGGTTGTAACCTCGGTTTTGCCATGAGCCGCTTTGTTCTGATTCGGGACGTGCTGCTTTTCTAACACGTCCTCGACCATCTTCAAACATTGCGACACCAATTGACTGTCGTCCACGATCGCCAAGAGCAGGTCCAAGGACTTTTCTTAGACCAAAGGCTTCACGCTTTGATAGGTGACTGTTGCGCTTTAGTTTCACAAGGCCACCAACACCACAGCCAACTACCATACAAACCGCACCAAGTAATAACATCAAGGGTGACAGTTTGGTAAATAGTGCAGAGAGGCCGAAGCCACCTGCGACTGCCAAAAAGTCACGGTTTTTGTTACCTTTTGATGTGTCTAAGGCATTGTTGTTTTGGACATACTCTGACCAACCGGGGCCTAAGACTCCTTCATCCACTAAACTTAGGTGTTTGAAGAGGGCATCTGCCTTTGCGGTTGATGCAGACATACGAACCACAGCGGAGTGAGCCATGTCGACTAAGACCAACTTGGCATCTTCCTCTGAAAGTCCTCCCTCCATCTCATAGCGCATACCACTCATGGACAGTGCGTGAACACTGTGTAGGAAGTACAACCACGCAATCATAGCATCTGAATTGAGTAATCCACCTTGTTGGCGATATTCAACCGTACCATGTTTTGCGAGTGCGCCCATGTTGACGTTAGGGTATGAGCCACCGTCACCTGCACCACGCTCTGATGCAATCATATCACATAGAGCATTTGCAGGGCCAAACATTGCACTTTGGTAGGCTTGCATTACATATTGGGGTATATCTTCCTCACCATCCCACTCTTCCCATGCGCACATGAGGTTAGTACAATGATACATCTGATTATGTTCCATGTAAGCGTTAATGAAGCCTAGCCACATATCCTTCCAAACCGTAGCGTCCATCTCACCTTTTCTGTTGTAAGCAAATTCGGGTTTGAGGGTTTCTGCTATTGCCTGTAAGGCGTATGCTCGTTTTATCCGTGCTGCATAGTTGTCCACAGGGTTGCTGTAATAACAGTTTCCTGACCGACGTGAGGCATGAATCACAGTATCTATCGAAATCTGCAACACTGAATAGTTACATACGATACTGTTCATCCAATCGACCCACATGGTTTCATCTGCATTCAATACATCGCCAATAGCAATCTTTCGCTCAATTTCTCGAATGAAGTCTCGCATCATGTTAGCGTAACCGTATTTGCAGACACCAATATGGACATGCATACCACACTCTACGTCAATAAATCCTCTGTCACCGTTTCCGTTATCACAGGAACCACCTGAGATGCGGAACGTCTTGAGGGCATTCATTAGAATGGGTATTCGCTTGGTTGCTCTCTCCACTGTCCACACAGGGGTTTTAATTTCGACGCAGAATATGTAGCCTTGCTCATCGAATGACATCTCATCATGAGAAGCGTAACTCTGCACCTCATTATGAAGACTACTGTCCACACTAACTACAATTGACTGTTGGCTCGTTTCTGAATAATCTCCATAATACGCGCCTTGTTGAATACCTTCTGCTCGGTAGTTCGCCTTGATATGAGCGGCAGCCGATTCCATTAGGCCCGAAGACGTTAATCCATGGTCGTTAGGGAATTTGCATTCAATCTCAAACGAACAAGTCATCTTGTCGGGGTTTGTCACAAAGAGTTGATTCGAGATTTTCACCGATTCAGAGTTCATTTGTGTCATACCTTCAATTGCTTTGGATGTGTCAAGCAAGTCATTAACTTCACCAATCAAGTCTTGCTCTAACACTTCGCATTCGCTCAACTCTTTCATCAACCTCACCATAGTTTTACCTGCGGGTCGGTCAGAATCATCAGAACTCAATTTGGCTTTTGCGCTGACCAGAGCAGCCTTTGCAGCCATTGTTTGTGCTTTGGCTGCGCTTAGTGCTGTCATCTTCAAGGAAACTTGTTTTGAAAACTTTGCTTGCTTGAAGTTGCGGATGTCCTCTACATTGTTATCTGCTGCTGTTTTAGCCACAATTTGGTCTTCAGTAACTACGAGACCTTTGCGGATCTCGATGTATTCAGAACCATCTCTGACTGAGCCTACCAACAGGCCGAAGCCTACGGCAGATACAGCAAGTGTATTGGTGTCTGTTAGTCCGATTAAGACCATAAGACCGCCAAGTACACCCATGGTAGCGACGCGGGTAAACCCTCCTTGTAGGATGCGGCTTTGGCGTTGCGCCTTTGCCACCGTCTTCCTCAGTTCTTTGATGTGCAATCGGTTAATCTTATTGCGCACCCACTGAGGCACACGCTCCAACTTGTCCTTGAGGGACAGGGTTGACCAACGACTTCGCTTTTTATCGAGTTTCTGCCTGTGAAGGTCAGTTGCCCGACGATTTGCTCGTCGCTGCGCACTACTACTGCTGGGCAGTATATTGTAGATGTCTGCTTTGTCGTCCAGTTCACTGTCTAAGACAGCCGCCTCGGAGAGAACTGTGTAGTCCTCTGCGAAGGATAGGTTGCTCTCCTGTACAGCACCGCTCGAAAGCAATACTGCAAAGAAGAAAGCCATAATTACATTTTTCATACTCATGTAAATCACCTTTTTCCTATCTTCATCATACTCTCATGGATTGTTAATCCAAGTTTAGACTACCGCGATAATCTGCGGTCTGAGAGCGACAAGCGCAGTCCTCCTCAAGTATCGTGCCGTTAGGCTACGAAACCGTCATAGCGAGTTCGAGTCTGCTCCATCCTTTAACGGATGCGAGGGTGATGAATCCCTATGGCTTGTCTTTACACCACATTATTTCGATATTGGTTTTTATGTCAAAGCGAGGCTTGCCCATTACTAACGGCCTCATTGTTTTTCTAGGGCGGTCGGACGTTGTTCAAAGATACTCTCTGTGAACCTTAAGTTCCAAGCGGCTTTGCTACTTCGTAGCAGTTCAACTCTCATTACTGTCAGCATCTTCTAAAGAACCTCTGACGAACTCTCGTTGTCTATTTGCCATGGGTGCTTTGCTGGGGTTTTTCTGCGGCTTAAGCAGTTCGTCTTGTCATCGACTCTCGATCGTATGTTGATCGGACCCTTTGCATTAGTTTGACCTAAGCACCTCTCAATTTTGGTTTCTCGATGCCCTCCGAAGAGGTAATAGAACCAATACCGAATCATGTGATTCGGTGGCTGTCTGCTTCCACCTAACAGTTTTGACCTCCCACCTCTATGCCTGTGTGCATAGAGAAGTTCATTGGTCTCTACCGCTTTATCGTTACTTTGGATTTCTCCTTAGTAATCGACGCGGCCCCCTTTCGGGGTTCAAGAGTTTGGGGCCGAGGGGCGGTGACAGCCTCCCCTCGACCCACTCTGGGGTGTTCATCTCGTGGTGAACCTAGTAATTCTGCTTATTCTTTTTTATGCATCTCCTCTATTATCGGGTGGTATAAATTAGGGTCCGAATCAGCAATCGCCCAGAAAAGACTTCTATTATAGCCTCTGCTGACTCGTCGCATGAGTCTGTATGTTTCAGACAATGTCATATTGTAAATCCCAAAGGCAACTTTTTGACCATTAGCCTTAATTCCATGGAACTCTATATCACAATACCATTCCTCTTTTTCTATCGTCTCTGTGTTCTTCGGTCGGAACACTATCTCACCTCTCGCCCATCCTACTACGAAATAGACGGTGTTTGCCGCCCATCCTAGTAAGATGAGGGAGAAGATTATCTCTCCTATTTCATTCATGTTGTTTTCCTCATTGGGTTTTGTATTGTTCACTCAAAAACTTATCATTCAGACAATCATAGCACAATTTCGTACCATCATGGTATATTCGCCCTATATGTGTCTCTCCACAGCCATCGTCGGAACAAGCCATTTCTGCTCCTGATTTTGGTAGTGGTGTTCGGCCTTTGTTGGTTTCAAGGGCAGTCATAATTTTGCTGCCTGTTTTCAATATCTCTGTTACCATGAAAGCGAAGTAGCCGATTAAGAAACCGACTGCAAGCGCTGCCATCATATTCATCCATACTTCCATTTTTTTATCTCCTAACCCACGCATTGTGGATTTTAGAGGTGGGGCCGGACGTACCGACTCACCCACTCTCCATCTTTATGCGCGTTTCAATTCTACTAAATACAGATGTGATTCACCGTATAGGTCAATCCATACCATACCTTCTTCTTCTGTTCGCCAAAACTTATCTTCATAAAGTCCTTCGTAGACTCTACTCATAAGTACCCAAACTGTTTCATTCGTCATTTTCTATCACCTCCTTGTTCTGACTGTCGTTTTGCTTGCTTCTTACTTGTTCAATCCAAATTGCTTGATGAATGTCTAGTTTTTCTCGGTATTGGAATACTTTGTATTCTTTTTCTAATTCCTCCTTTGTGGGGGGTTTTGGTTTCAATCTAGCACCACTTGAACAAAAGATTATTCTTAGGTGATTTGTAGCGAGATACTTTTCACACCATTCTTCAAACTCGATCAACTCTATATCAGCAATAGCGTTTTCAACGGCTTTTTCAATAGCGTCACGTTCACCTTTTTTATGTAGCCAATTTTCTGCGTTTGGTGGTTTGGTGCATATATCTGTCATGTAGCCTTCATCGGTGCATCCGTATTCTGGTAGGCACCAGCAACCTTCTTCATGCCACTTCCCACATTTGAGGCAGTAGATTGAATCGTGTTCTTTAGCGTAGCCGTCTGTTTCGGGGTTGAAGTCTCGCAACCACTCTGCAAGGTTGGAGGTTGGTGTGCATCCACAATTTATGTCATCTTCATTACAACTATGTTTTTCGTTTTTCATTTTTCATCACCTTTTTCATTTTCGGATCTCTCTGGAAATGTTTGTATTTGATTTGAACTAATCAATCCTATCACTTGGAGTTTAAGTCTCTCACGTGGTGGTCTTCTCATTATTTTGTCACCAAGATCTTGCATCATGTGTCTTATTGTTCGTCGTAATTTATCTATTTGTCTCACTCTCTCACCTCTCTCATTTTCTCTATCTGTGCATTCATGTCTTTTGCATAGTTAAGGTCTGGTTTCTTCAGTTCTTCCATTAGGCTCACTTCTTCTAGTTCCAACTTTATGATTGTCATTTCTCTACCACCCTTTTTGAGTAGTTCTGCGTATCTCATTCGCTTTTTCTTGGTATTCTCACTTTCAGTGTAGTACACTTTTTCTATTTCTCCTGTTGTGGGATTTTTAGTGTACTCACGCCATCTAGTTACTCCATTATTGTGAACTTTTTCATCAAATTCCTGTATGAGTTTATCTTTTAGTATCAAGAGGTCAATTAGGTTTGGTATTTTTCCTTCAAGTGCTTTTTCTATTATCATACCCATTTCCATATCTCCAATAAACTCTCCATCTGGATTGAGTACAACAGTTCTATTTAGGATTTTGAAAAAGTCTCTCATCTTTTTTGCTTCTGCGGCTATTTCCATCATCTCTTTTCTTTCCGCTTTTCTTCTTCTGCTTTTTCGTTTGCTAACTCTCATCTTCTTCCCTCCTCTTTTTTCTGTTGTGCTTTTCTTATCTTGCTCCATTTTGGCTTCCCTATTGTGGGTGGTCTTGGATTCTTGATTCTTGCTCGTGTTCCGTGTACCCTTCGTTGGTAGGGTGTCACTCCTTGCCTTCTGTGGTTGTGGTCGGTCATTTGTTCCGCCTCCATGGTCGGTTGCCATTCCTGTGGATGTTCGCTCGCTTGCTCTTCGTTCGCTGTGGCTTCTTGGTCGCCTCGCGATGTCGTCGCTCATAGTCGCGCCTTGATTGTCGCTTCGTCATTCGTGTTCCATCGGGGAAGTACGTGTTGCCGAATGCGGTCACATTCGTACCATGATATGCGGTACGGTTGTGTGTGCCTTGCTCATCATAAAAGCGGTTATTGTGTGCGTTGTGTTCCGCGTATGTTGTGGTTCGTGTCGCCATCAAGCCACGGCTTTCAGGCGTCCTGTTTCGTCGCCCCTGTGAAGGAGCCTCGTCAGCATGGTTATTCATGGACAGGGTGGAGCATACGAAGGGAGGTCAATAACCCCCATCATCAGCGCATGAATGTGCGCCCTCCGTATGCCCCGTGTTGTCATCGGCGGAATACAGCGTTAACCCCTCCGAGAACCACACACGCCGAGGGTGTGCGGCCTATCTGCTTGTCGAATTGTTGGCCATAAGAGCCAATGTTATGATTATTCACAGAGGGGGCATTCAAACGACTCCTAACCATATCGGGCCGAATGAATGCAACTACTCATAACAGCCCATGGTTGTCAACTGTGAATGTCTTACGGACTGTTCACCGCTCGCCGGTTAGCGCATGGCACCATTATGAGGATTCAAGATATTCACGATTCGGCAGCGGATAGGATAAACGTCGACTCAAGCCAAAGTCCGAGGGGCTATACTTGGGGAATCGCTTTCAATTCAACCCACCCCTACACGCACCAATTGCATCCCTTCCCCTAAACCTCCAATTCAGAGAGGCCATTGGGCCTCTAATCCTCATCATGGGTTCGTGGGTATCTTATGCGGTTGTATGCTCCTAAGAGTCTCCATCATTGTCCTATATGCCTCAATCGTCGCCTGTCTGGTATCACTCATCATTGAATGATGTCAACCAGATATAGCGCAAATATCACATAATCCACCGCATAGTTAGACTATTAGGCTTCACTTAACCCAAATTATGCGTTCCAAGTATATCAAACGGGCGATGTTGAAAATGTCGCATAATTCCCATAGGGAACATATCGACAGAATAGGCCCTTAAGGGCCTCATACGTTCACCGTATGACGTTTGAATAGGCCGCCCGTCGTTTTCTATCATATAGACGAAAACCGCCAAAAGCGCACCTCTCGCGTACGTGCGCGTGGGCTACCCCCTCACGAAATTTTCAAAAAATTTTTTCAAAAAAAATTATATGATGTCAAAAAATTTGAACATCAAATATAGTAAGATACCGACACCGCCCGTCCACGCGCTAACAACTTGTGCAACACGCTTCGTAATAAATCTGTCAATGGAATAAACCGGACCCTCTTTAATGTCCTTTATGTCCTTTGATACCATTTCAACAAGGGAGGAAATACGTTCTGTCGCCGCTTCATGATCGGCTGACATATCTTCTAAACGTACAAGGCGGGTTTCATGGCGGCGCAAATCCTCTCGGACATCCCCCACTTTATCATTGATTATGTCTATACGGGTCATTATCAAGTCGGTTTGTTTCGACATGGCTCTCCCTCTTGGCCTTACGAAGTAAGACGTATCTTTTCAATCTTCTCCCTACCCAAGCAGAAACAAAAAGCCACCATATAATTTCAATAAGGCCCAAAACTAGCAACCAAGGGGAACCCCAACCGGGGATATTATAGCAAAAATCACCAAAACACACTGTAAATGGATCGGGTTCTTTCACCGCACCCCATAATTCTTCCCAATCTGTACCGTCAACCACCATCATATAGACCAAAGGTGGTTCCGTTGGTTAGGTATTTCTGTAATTTGAGCAAAATGTTCATAAGGCAACCACTAAACACAGTATATCAATGAAAGATACATCATTTGATGTGGTAAGGGCTTTCATCCACGAATGGGACGGTAATGATACTGCTTTCAGTAGATTGTTATACGAAAGAACAGGCGACAGAAACCCTAACGCTTGGAGAAACATTGTCCAGCGTTTTAAAGCCCAACACCCCGAAGAATTGCCAGATATAGAGAAAGATGAGCCAAATGAACTGATTCCCGAACATTGGGACAGGACTTGGGCCGATTTAGCGAGAACTTTACATGATAAGCGACCTGATATTACCTACAAGGGTTGGGAATCGAGGATTCAACAAGCAAGAATGCGTGGCGATATAACAAGAACCCCACATAAGGATTTTGTCGTAACACATTTGAAAGCGCCCTCAATGACTGTTAGTAATATGTGGGATGAGTTAGAATTACGCACTACAAGAGCAATTGGCAACCATGAATCATCAAGATGGGCTGATATTCACTTTGATGACAAGAATTACATTGGAATTGCATTCGCAGCCGACCAACACATCGGAAGTTCGTTCTGTGACATGAAAAGAATGCGTGAAGATGCAGAGTTGGTCGCAAAAACTCCACATTGTTATGCAATTATGGGCGGAGACTTCGTTGACAACTTTTTACCCGCAGATAAGCCATTCCCAGCGGCCTCTGCTACAACAAAGCCGGATATACAATGGAAATTGATGGAACATTACTTAGATATGTTCAATAATGATATTTTGGCGGTTGTAGCCGGAAATCACGACCAATGGACGAAAAAATATGCCGGAATTGA
>Ga0080013_1005724_pt1 | contig 11387 bp, 19 predicted proteins | sample ETNvirenome_6_85_FD_69236 | JGI IMG/M metagenome (GOLD analysis project Ga0080013, IMG submission 69236) | Marine viral communities from the Pacific Ocean - ETNP_6_85 (SPADES assembly) (version 2) | ecosystem: Environmental > Aquatic > Marine > Oceanic | place: Pacific Ocean | collected 2013-06-19
ACAATAATCATTGAGGCGAAAGCAAGTGGATTACCCCTGACTCAAGAACTACGGCGCTTTGGTATTCCTGTTGTTAATTTTACACCGAGTCGTGGTAATGATAAACATGTAAGAGTAAACTCTGTATCAACACTTTTTGAAGCAGGACAAGTATGGTGTACAGAAGATCGTTGGGCAGAAGAATTAGTTGAAGAATGTGCTGCTTTCCCTTATGGTGACAACGATGATTTAGTTGATAGCATGACACAAGCGTTAATGCGTTATCGACAAGTAGGTTTGGCTGTACATCCAGAGGATTATGAGGATCCTCCAAGTCTTCCTCCTACGCAATTGTTGGAGTATTATTGATGAAAAAATCAAAATATAAACCAGGGTTCACGGTTAAAGGTATTAAAAGAAAAAAAACAAAGTCAGAAAGAGAATCTGCCTCTTTCCAAAACCCAAAAAAAGGTTATTATAAGTTTACACAACCTAAAAGTTGGGTATCATTATTAAAGAAAAAACAGAAGAAGAGTAGGAAAGCATGAACAAAAAAACACCGAGTAGAGTAAAACAGTTACGAGATTTATTAGATGATGCTATAGCTACTGGGGATGATGACCAAATACAGATTCTTAGAGCAGAATTAGAATCAATTAATCCTAATTATAAAAAAGGTGGATATGTTAAATCATCTGCTCAAACCTCAGTGATCCCTGGAGCGAGAGCCAAGGGCAGTGCAGAAGGGTCCACGATCCCCGGTGCACCAGCTAAGGGTTCAGCAGAGGGCTCCACTATACCAATGAAAATGAAACATGGAGGTGATACAAAAAAAGGTAGCATGTTAAGTATCACTATTGAGAAAAAACCAATTGATAAAAAAACAATGAGTATGATTAAAAAAGCAGAACAGACAGATAATGTTGTTAAAATGAAATCAGGTGGCCTAGCGAAACGTGGCTACGGAAAGGCAAGGAGATAATGTCGGGACCAAAGAAAAAGAAAAAATTAAAAAAATCTGTACATGATATAGAAGATTATAATCAGTTTTTAGAAGAAGAGGTACATGGTAAAGGTTTTAAAGGAATGGGTAAATATCTTAAAAGAAAATTTACACCTACTCCTAAACATATCAAAGAGAGACGGAAGTTAAAAGAATTTAAATCAGGTGGGCTAGCTAAACGTGGCTATGGAAAGGCAAAAAGATAATGGCAGTTGAAAGACCAGCAGGATACGATCCAGCACCATCAGATCCGATGAGTGATGCTTCAAATGAAATAGAAATTCAAGAAGAAGTAGGAGAAGGAATTATTGAAAACGAAGATGGTTCTGTAACTATTGGAGCAGAAGAATCTATTCAAGAGGATATTCCTTTTGGTGCAAACTTAGCAGAAATTTTAGAAGATGATGTATTAGAATCAATTTCATCTGAACTGAGAGAACAATTTGAAGATGATAAGTCTTCACGAGATGAATGGTATTTTTCTTATACAAAAGGTTTAGATCTTTTAGGATTTAAATATACTGAACGTTCTCAACCCTTTCAAGGAGCAAGTAACGTTACACACCCACTTCTAGCAGAAGCGGTAACCCAGTTTCAAGCACAAGCTTATAAAGAATTACTTCCAAGTGGAGGTCCCGTTAAATGTAACGTGGTAGGAGTACACGATGTTAAAGTAGAAGAACAAGCGCAACGTGTTAAAGAATATATGAATTTTCTTATTACGGAAGAGATGGAAGAGTATGATGCAGACACAGACCAATTACTTTTTTATTTACCATTAGCAGGTTCATCATTTAAAAAAATGTATTACGATGCAGGATTAGCAAGACCTGTATCTAAATTTATTCCAAGTGAAGATTTAATTGTTCCTTATTTAGCAACTGATTTACAATCAGCAGAACGAGTAACACATATCATAAAAATGACAAAGAATGAAATTCGTAAAGCTCAAGTTGCAGGAATGTATAGAGATGTAGATTTAATGAATCCTGATTTGATAGAAGATCGTATTCAAAAAAAATATGATCAACTAGAAGGTGTTACTAAAGTTAACTATGATGAGTTGTATGAAATTTTGGAGATGCATTGTGATTTAGACATAGAAGGTTTCGAAGATCAAGACGAGCAATCAGGAGAACCTACAGGTATAAAGATTCCTTATGTTGTTACTATTGACGAGGGAACAGGAAAAATTTTATCCATCTACAGAAACTACCGAGAAGACGATCCCCTTAGAAAAAAAATACCATACTTCATTCATTATAAATTTTTACCAGGTCTTGGTTTTTATGGCTTTGGCCTTATTCATATGTTGGGGGGTTTGTCCAGGACTGCTACGGCAGCTCTCCGTCAACTCGTTGATGCGGGAACATTATCTAATTTACCGGCAGGATTTAAAGCACGAGGAATTAGAATTGCTGACGATGATACACCATTACAACCAGGAGAGTTCAGAGACATAGATGCACCAAGCGGTGATCTTCGACAAGGTCTTATGCCTCTTCCTTACAAAGGACCTGATCAAACTTTATTTGCTTTATTAGGTTATGTAGTTGATGCAGGAAAAAGATTTGCTTCAGTAGCTGATCAGCAAATGGGTGAGGGTTCACAAGCAAACCCAGTTGGTACAACAATGGCTATTATTGAACAAGGTTCAAAAGTCATGAGTGCTATTCATAAAAGATTACACTATGCACAACGAAAAGAATTTAAAATTTTAGCAAGAATTATTCAAGATTACTTACCACCTACATATCCATATGCAGTGGTGGGGGGTAATCAAATGATTAAGCAAACTGATTTTGATAATCGTGTGGATATTATGCCGGTATCGGATCCTAATATCTTTTCAATGGCACAACGTATTACGTTGGCGCAAACACAATTACAATTGGCACAAGCAAACCCTCAAATTCACAACCAATATGAGGCCTATAGACGTATGTATCAGGCAATGGGGGTACAAAATATAGAGGCATTACTTCCGCCTCCACCACAACCTATGCCAACAGACCCAGCAGTAGAGAATTCACAAATGTTGTTGCAAAAACCAGCGATGGCGTTTCCTCAACAAGATCATGTTGCTCATATTGACACTCATCGTGCCTTTATGTCGACGTATTTAGTAAAAAATTCTCCTCAAGTTTTGTCTTTAATACAGTCGCATATCTCTAATCACATTAGTGAGCAGGCAAAAGAAGAAGTTATGTCAAAAAATCAACAAGAAATACAAAAGTTAACACAACAATATGGTGGTCAGATACCACCAGAACTACAACAACAGTTCGAAATTGAAATTGCTAAACAAACTGCTGTTAGAATCAAGGAATTAACAGAAGAAATGGTAGCAGAAGAGCAAGAATATCTAGAAGGAATGCAAAAAGATCCTTTAGTTACCTTGAAAAAAGAGGAATTAGGGCTTCGTGCAGAGGAATTAGAACTTCGTGCACACAGAGATGGGGAAAAACAAGCCCTTGATGAAGAAAAAGTAGAGATTGATGCAAGACAAGAGCAAGAAAAAATTGATAATGCTAATAGACACGCTACAATTAGAGAGGAAATACAATTAAAAAAGATTGATGAACCCTCTAAATTAAGGAATAAGTATTAATATGTTTAGTATACATCATATAGATAGTAATAATGCGGATATTAACAATTTAACGGCTATTGTTTATAATTCTATTCATGATTTATTGGTAAGAGATAAGCTTGATCCAGTTCAATTGGCTATTGCTTTAACATGTGCATCCAGAATGTTATTAAAAGATTTTGTAAATTCTAAAGATGTTCCTGCTTTTTTAGAATACGCAAATAATCTCTTGATTGATCACGATAAAATCACTAAACATTAATATATGAAAGCAAAATATATAAACGGTTCTAAATATCCTAATGCTAAAATGACTATTAGTACAGACATGAATCCTTATGCAGGACCTAACGTAAATAAAACTTCTATTCTTTCAACAGCATCAGTTGCTGTCGAAGGACCGAAGGTTGTTGACAATTTAGGTTCAGGACCAAGAGGTCAACGCAGTAAAGCACAAATTAAAAAGGTAAAATTTACAGGCGTTTTTTAATGGAGTGTAAAAACTGTGGGCACGGATGTCACTGTAGTGATGGCAGTTCTTGTCAATCATGTGATTGCAAAAACTGTGAACATGTAGTAGACTAACAGGCTTTTAACCAAGGAGGTTTTATGAACTTAGTTAAAGATTTATGGTCACACCTGAAAGAATGGTCGGACTGGAAAATGAAGGACTGGATTAAGGCCGGTATAGTAGCTATTATTGTGCTTATCGTACTTAGCCAAATTGGAGGAGGAGCCTAGACTATGGTCTGGCAACTTTTAGCAAAACCCTTACTCGGCGTTGCCGCAGACACGGTCCGTGGCTTCGTCGAGACCAAAAAAGCAAAAGCAGAATTAAAAATTACAGAAGTAAAAGCAGCTACCAAGCTGAAAGAAGACCAGATCGCCGGGAAAGTGAAATGGGAAGCATCAGCCGTTGACCAAATGAAAGGGTCGTGGAAAGATGAGCTAATTTTAATTTGCCTACTTGGGCCTGCCGTTTTAGTATTTTTTCCTGGGATGACAGAACATGTTGAAAAAGGGTTTATAGCCCTGCAACAACTCCCGGATTATTATAAACATTTATTATATATCGCCTGCTCAGCTAGCTTCGGATTGAAGGCTGGAAAAGGTGCAATGGGATTGATTAAGAAAAAATAATGCCCTTTAAATCAGAGAAACAAAAAAAATATTTATTTGCTAATGAACCTGAAATAGCGAAGAGATGGGCTAAAGAGTATAAGGATGGGGGTTTATCAGTTCCACAAATGAAAGCAAACGCTGCTGGAATAAAACCAGTTATTGCATCGAAACCCAAAGGTGATCCTACAGGATTAGGATTGAAAGGTCAAGCACTGACAGGTGGAGCAATGAAAAGTAAACGTAATGTAGGAACAGGTCCCCTTGTAAAGAAGAAAAAAGGTGGATTTATTATTGTAAAACCACGAGGATTTGGGAGAATGCTAAAAGAAAAAAGACCCAGAACAAAAATATACGGTGGGTGAGGAAGAGTTTAAAAATGTTTTTGCAACGTATAGTAAGCGTTATGGGTGGAGTTTAACAAGGAAGGAAACAATGAAAGATAATTACGATTTATGTTTAGAAACAATTCTTCATCATGAAGGTGGATATGTAAATCATCCTGATGATCCAGGAGGAGAAACTAATCTTGGTGTAACTAAAAGAGTTTACGAAGAATGGGGCGGAAAAAAGGAAATGAAAGATTTAACTTTTGAAGATGTGGCTCCAATATATAAAAAAAATTATTGGGATAAAATGAAATGTGATGATTTACCTTCAGGTTTAGATTTATGTGTATTTGATTTTGGTGTTAATGCCGGTCCAGGAAGAGCAGCAAAGTATCTTCAGACTTTAGTAGCTACTAAAGCAGATGGTGGTATTGGACCTAATACATTAGCAAAAGTTAATGAGTATATTGATAAATTTAATGTTAAACATGCCATTGATCATTATCAAAATGGAAGACAAAAATATTATGAAGAATTATCTACCTTTAAAACATTTGGTAAAGGTTGGACACGAAGAGTAAATGAAACTACTAAATTAGCTTTAGAGCTTGAGGCTAATTAATGGATATAATAAAAATTGTAGATTATCTCAAAAAAATAATAAAGACTAGACAAGATCAACTACTTCAAGTTATAACAGGTGATGTAAAAACTTTAGAGGAATATAAATTCCTTTTAGGTAAGATACATGCAAATAGAGAAACAATACAGGAACTCACGGACCTGCTAAAAAAACAGGAGCAATATGACGACGAGATCGAAGATCATAACCAGAGAAAATAATATCATAGATATTAACGAAAAACCCTACAAAACAAAAAAAGAAATAGGAAAAGTTCCAGAACCCACAGGGTTTAGAATTATTTTATTTCCTTTATTACTAGAGAAAAAAACAAAAGCAGGACTACACCTTACTGACGAAACAGTAACAGAAGCGCAAATCGCTACAAATGTTTGTCGTGTTTTAAAAGTAGGACCTGACGCTTATAAAGATAAAGAAAGATTTCCCAATGGTCCTTGGTGCAAGAGTACTGATTGGGTTCTTATTACCAAATATGCAGGATCTAGAATCCGTATTGATGGTGGTGAGCTTCGAATAGTGAATGATGATGAAATACTGGCGGTCATTGATCATCCAAAAGATATACTGCCAGCAAGTTTATTTTAGGAGAGAGATATGGCAAAAGAAAAAATGGTTCCTTTAGATGTAATAGGCAATCCTGTTGAAGTAACTTTAAAGGATGAAGATTCGCAAGAAGAAGTTGTTGTAGAAGAAAGTAATGTAAAAGAAATTGTAGAAGAAGCTCCTCAAGAAGTTGAAGCTAAAGAGGAAAAAGTTGAAGCTAAAGAGGAAAAAGTTGAAACTCCAGAAGATACTGATCCTTACAAAACTGATGACTTAGGAGACTACAGTAAAAATGTTAAAAAACGAATTAACAATCTTGTTGGTCGTATGCGAGAAATGGAACGACTTTATAAAGATGTTCAAGATGAAAATGAAGAATTAAAAGAAAGATATACTAGCGTTGGAAAAGGTTATGTATCTGAGTATGAAGGTAGAGTAACAAATGCTGCAGAAGCAGCAAAAGCTAAACTTAAAAAAGCAATAGAAGATAACGATACAGAAGGTCAAGTAACTGCACAAGAACAGTTAGCCCAGGCGAAAGCAGATGCTACTCGACTAGGAACGATGAGACAAGCCCAAAGAAATGATGAAAGAAATTATGCTCCACAACCTATTCAACAACAAGCTCCACAGCAAGAGTATGCTGAACAACCATCTTATGATCCTCGTGCAGAGGAATGGGCGACAAGAAATGAGTGGTTTGGTGCTGATCGGATGATGACAGGAGCAGCTATGGAGTTACATACACAACTTGTTAATGAAGAAGGATTTGACCCAACGTCAAATGAGTATTATAAAGAAGTTGATTCTCGAATGAGAAAAGAGTTTCCTCATAAATTTAGTGGTACTAGATCTATGGAGGAGAAGAAAACCGAAACGAAACAGCCCGTTCAGACTGTAGCGTCGGCCGTACGAAAAACAAAATCTGGACGCCGAGTAGTGAAGCTCACACCTTCACAAATAGCAATAGCGAAAAGACTCAATGTGCCATTGGAAGAATACGCAAAACACGTGAAGGAGGCGTAATATGACTGAAAAATTAAAGAAATCCACACGCAAAATTGAAACCCGTGAAAAGAAAGCTCGTAAGAGAGGATGGGTTCCTCCTTCTAGCTTAGAAGCACCGGATCCACCCGAAGGTTTTCACCATCGGTGGGTTAGGTCTGAATTTCGTGGCGAACAAGATGAAAAAAACATCATGGCTCGTTTACGATCGGGATACGAATTTGTAAGAAAAGATGAGTATCCTGACAGAGAGGACCTTCCGTCTATTAATGATGGAAAATACAAAGGTGTTATCGGAGTAGGAGGATTATTATTGATGCGCTGTCCTATAGAAGTTAAGGAAGATAGGGATGCCTACTTCCAAGAACTTACTCAAGGAAAACAAGATTCCATTGATAATGATCTCATGAAAGACGAGCACCCTTCTATGCCAATCTCGAAAGAGAAACGCAGTAGGGTTGAATTTGGTGGAAACAAAAAGTCTTAAATAAGTAAGGCCCATGTCTTCTACCAGAGTCTAAAGGAGACATATTATGGCAAATATAGATGCCGCTTTCGGATTACGACCTTTCGTAAGAGAAGGCTCTTCATATAATAACCAGGGTATGAATGCTTATGCTATTCAAACTGCTGATACAGCAGGTGTTGCTAATGAAATTTACACAGGTCAAGGGGTAATACCTTTAGCCAATGGATTAATTAGTTATGCCGGTGCAGCAGCAGGTGGCACAGTACCATATCTCGGTGTTTTTATGGGCTGTAAATATACAGCACTAAATGGTACGCCAACATGGGCCCCTTACTATCCAGGCACTGCTTCTTGTAAAGCAAGTACAGCAGTAACTGGTTATGTAATTGATGACCCTAACGCATTATTTGTAATTAACTGTGATGCGGCGGCAGCCGATGGCTTAGTTTTTGCTAATGCGAATTTTGCTACAAGTGTAACAGGAAGTACAACTTCCGGTTATTCTGCAGGCGAATTAGCAGTAAGTACAGCAAATACTACAGCTTCCCTTAACTTGAGAATTCTCGGTTTCGAAGATTCTCCCAGCAATGATGACGTAAGTGCTGCTGGTCGATTAGCGATAGTTAAGCTTAACGTACATTTCTTGAATTCAACAACAGGAATTAACTAATAGGAGACTAGAAAATGGCTATAAGTAGAAGTCAACTGGCGAAAGAGCTAGAACCTGGTCTAAACGCCCTGTTTGGACTAGAATACGCACGTTACGAGAACGAAGCAGCAGAGATCTTCGATAATGAATCTAGTGATAGAGCATTTGAAGAAGAAGTTATGTTGGTTGGATTTGGCGAAGCTTCTGTAAAAGCGGAAGGTGCAGCAGTAGGTTTTGATACCGCTTCTGAATCTTTCACTGCTAGATATGTGCATGAAACAATTGCACTAGCATTTGCTTTAACAGAAGAAGCAGTCGAAGACAACTTGTACGATACTTTATCGGCTCGTTACACAAAGGCATTGGCACGTTCAATGGCTTACACTAAACAAGTAAAAGGTGCAGATGTATTGAACACAGCGTTCGCTACAACTGGCGGTGATGGTGTTACATTAGTAAACACTACTCACCCAACAGCACTAGGTGGCAATTTCTCAAATAGAAGTGCAACTGATGCTGACATCAACGAAACCTCATTAGAACAAGCGATGATTGATATTGCTGGTTTTATCGACGAAAGAGGGCTAAAAATTGCAATGCAGGGAAGAAAATTAATTATCCCAGTAAACATTCAATTCGTAGCTGATAGAGTTTTAAACTCTACTCTTAGAGTTGGTACTGCTGACAACGATATTAACGCTCTGAAAAATATGGGTATGCTACCAGGTGGTTACACAGTTAACCACTATCTATCAGATACGGATGCATGGTTCATTAAAACAGATTGTCCTAATGGATTTAAACACTTCACAAGAGCTGCCCTTGCTACTGGCATGGAAGGCGATTTTGACACAGGAAATATGAGATACAAAGCTAGAGAGAGATACAGCTTTGGTTACTCTGATCCTAGATGTGTATACGGATCTCAAGGTTCATAAAAATTACTGGATCCTCCCAGATCGAAGAAGGCGCTTGTAAGAGCGCCTTTTTTGTTTTATAAATTATTTTAATGTTTATTGTTGGTAAATAGTCATAAGGACTATTTACTGGTCGTATTTTTAAAAAGGAGACTGACATGACAACACATTTTAATAATGGCGTTACTAACGTGGTTAAAGATAAAAGCCCGTTAAAGAACGCAATGATGCCTGATCCATTTCCCGTTACCAACACACAAGGTGGGGGATATGATTTCTTAGGCCAAACTTCGTTTATGGATGATTTTTATTCAGCCATTACACGAACAAATACAAGTAATAATGGAAGAGGTTCACCAGGATGGTATTTAAGCCAAACTGCTAGTACTCAAACAGCTGCACCAATAGCAGATGCTGTAGGTGGATGGTTACAATTAGATGAAGTAAATGCAACTAATGATGCTTATAACCAAATTAATACTTTTACTGCTTTTCAACTAAGCACTCTAATGAATGCTGGCTTTGAAGCTAGAGTAGCAGTTGAAGATATTTCAGCAACAGAAATGGTTATTGGATTAGTTGATACAGATGTAACTTCAGGAGTAGTAAATATTACTGATGGGTTATATTTCTCTAACTTTTCTGATCCTGATTCTATTACTGCTGGAACAAGTTTATACCTTCACTGTGAAAAGAATGGAACTATTACTTCAAGTGATGCATTAGTTGATCCTTATACTGGATCTACTTTTGTAATTGAAGATAGTGCATTACAAGCAGCTAGCGCTACTCAATTAGCAACTCCAAGTAATTCATTTATTGCTGGATTTAACATTGTTCCTCAAGGATCAAATGGTAATGTAAATACTGCTGTGATTCAAGCATACTTAGGTCCTGTTGGAAAACAGCCTTTGCCTGTTGCATCAATTGCAACTACTAATTTACCTGATGATTTGGCATTAGGACTTATGATGGGAACTAAAAATAACGCAGCAACCGCAGCTATTATGTGGGTTGATTATGTTAAAGCGATTAGTTCTAGAAGCTTTGGTAGTTCAACTACTAAGTAATAACAATTAACCACGGTAGGGTGTAAAAGCCCTACCTTTTATAGGAGATAATATGTTTGATATTAAAACAAAACAATTAACTGCAAGTGGTCAAGTTACAACTAAAGTATCGGCAGGAAGTAATACTCTTAGTGCACCTGCTCGTGTACTAGGATTAACTGTTCAATGTGGTGCTACTGAAGGTAAGATTGATTTGGTAGATGATGGTGCAAGTGGCACTGTTAAATTTACTCAAGTTACTCCTGCTATTAAAGCAGGAGCAGAGGACATGATTCAATTTTCTTTTCCTGAAATGGGATTAAAATTTGATACTGATCTTTATGTTTTCTTCAATCACGCTACTAAAGTTAATGTAATTTATGGCTAATAATGAGATTACTGTTTTTTGTCTTAACCTTTATTTTAGTTGTTGGTGCAATTACTAGCGCTAAAGGAGCAGATACAAATACAGTAAGTTCAACTGTAGTAACAAATAGTACACCACCAACTGCTTCGGCACCGTCGGTGGTGGTTAATAATTCAGACATATGTAAGACAGCAGTAGCGGGCGCCGTGCAGACCCAAATCTTGGGTATTAGCTCGGGTGTTACGGTAACAGACGAAAACTGTGAAAGAATAAAATTAGCTAGATCTTTATATTCTTCAGGAATGAAAGTTGCATCAGTTAGTATCTTGTGCCAAGACCCAAGGGTCTGGGACAGTATGACTATGGCCGGAACTCCTTGTCCTTACATGGGAGCTATTGGAGAAGAAGCAAAAAAAGGTTGGGAAGAAAATCCTGATATGATTCCAGAAGGGAGTTTTGTACTTGCAAAAATAGAACAAGAAGAAAAGAAAATTAAAAAATCAGAAGGGTTAACGGATGGAGAAAAACTTGCGAAATTTATTTTATTTGGCATGGCTATGCACTCTGGTATTGTGGCCTTCTTCCCTTAAAGCAGAATGCCCTGTAACAGCAACAGGTTTATGTACACCTGGTGTTGAAGAGACAATTGTTATAGATGAGATAGAGACAATTGAATATGAAGCTGATGGTTACACAGAAACCACAGAAACCACGACAACAAC
>Ga0080013_1005725_pt1 | contig 11386 bp, 20 predicted proteins | sample ETNvirenome_6_85_FD_69236 | JGI IMG/M metagenome (GOLD analysis project Ga0080013, IMG submission 69236) | Marine viral communities from the Pacific Ocean - ETNP_6_85 (SPADES assembly) (version 2) | ecosystem: Environmental > Aquatic > Marine > Oceanic | place: Pacific Ocean | collected 2013-06-19
TGCACATGAAATGCTCTCCCATCTGGAGTGATGATTTTTTCAAAGTTCAAAACTTTGTCACATTTATTGCATCTCATTTTAAATCTCCAAAACAAATTTTACACAAAACAAATTCATCCTTAACGTAATATCCTTTGGGAATTTTTGTCTTGATTGCATGAGACATTGCTCCACAAACATTACAACTGATTATGATAACATCATCTTTTTTCATCTTGAATCTCCCTCATACTTCAACTCGATTAAAACTTGTCTCTCAATTTCTGTTTTTGCTCTGTCATGTTTTGAAACTAAATGTCTTTGAAACTCTGCCATCTGAGAGTTAAACTCTTTCTCAGAATACCAGCAAAACAAACTTCCACAGTCAATACATTGCAATCTTTTGTTTGATGCATCATATGGACTTTGAGGACTTTGAAAGACTTGCTTTTGTTCAATGATTTGAGGCTTGATGGCTATCTCAGCTCTGCGTGTCATTGGTCTTTCAAAGTTCTCTGCGAAATTATTTTTGATTTTGAGATATTGAATCTCTGCTTTTATTTTTTCAATTCTTAATTTTACTAATTCAGTTTGCATCTCATCCTTGACATCAACGATTTCTCCTTTGAGATATTGTGTAATAATCCATTTTGCAACTCCATTCAGATTTTTTTCTTTTTTCTTTGCAAGTTTATCAAGATGTTGCAGTTCACTTCTTTCAATGCGAAATGAGAGAGTTGGATTCCTAAAATTATAATTACTCATCTTCATCTCCCATATCTTCAGTTTCTGTTGGTTCAGTTCCTTCAATTTCTGTTTGCAAGTTCTCGATTGCAGTATCTGTAATACTTTTTTTGATAAGAGAACTTCTTGACTCTGCGAATTGTTGAGCTTTCTCTCCCTCCTCCTCAGTCCATGTCTTAGCAAATCCATCTGCGATTTGTTTTTTTGCCAAATCTGGAGGAATTTTTCCATAGTTCTCTTTCAGAGTCTCCATAACTTGCCAATGTCCATAATCAGAAACTAATCCATAATTCCAATCAAAAATCTTTAGCCATGTTTGGGCAAAAATATGCCTGATTGAATGAGCTGGTCTGCTAATCCAATAACCAATCCCTCCTCCAGATTCATCATTGTAACGATAATCATCCTGATTCATTTTTTGCACATTATTGAACCCTATTGCAATTTTTCCCAAAAATTTTGGTTTGCATCCCTTTCCACAGAAAGTGGCAAACGCCTTTCCAAACTTCATTTTTCCTCTCTGCATTGTTTTAGCTTCTGTTGGTTTATCAAACATATCAAAAACTGGAAATCCTGTCTTTCCTAATTTCTCGATAAGAAATGACCTATCCTCCTCTCTGACTTTTTTGATTTCCTCTGGAGTTCTGATTTTCACTCCAGTTCCTTTCATTACTGCATACATTTCTTTGAAAGGAAAATAAAGATATGCTCTAACCATTTGAGCATCCCAACTTATTTTTGATTCCTCTGTATTGTCTAAGAGTTCTCCCTGATCTTCTGGAAAGAATTGATTATTTGCTCCAACTAAATATTTGGGAGTGTCTCCAGCAGAAACATTCATTGCAAGTTCAGAAGTTTCTTTCATTCCACTAAACTTGAATGTTCTTTTTTGTGGATGCCATTTTTTCTTATCTTCCTCTGATGCTGGAACAAATTTTGGAAATCCTGATTTAAATTTCAATTGCCATTCTCCATCTTTGTTTTGAAATTTTTCATACTCAACGTAAATTTGTCCAACGTTAGCTTGTTTCAAAATTATGTTAATAGTCTCAGTTGTATCAATCAAATCTGAGGAGAAAGGAGGGATGTTTGATGTATGGTCTGGAGCATCATACTTTGCTGTTTTACGAGTCATAAATTTGACTCCCAATCCAAACTCCTTATCGAGATAAATTCCTGACTTTAATTTTTTCAAACTATCTGGATCTGCTGGATAACTTGCAAGTTCTTGAGTTTGAGATGTAATAGCTTCTTGCTTTCTCCATCCAGTTCCAGAAAGAGCAATTCTGAAAAACATGTTAGCTGGAGCAAGCTCTCCATAAGGAGAACCAAATTCCTGATATATTGACAAAGAATTATTATAATGATTTTCTGGAACATCGTCTTTTATTTCTGGATTAAGTCCAGTTTTGAGAAACTCCATTCCCTGTTGAACTTGTAAGGGAGTCAAGTCCTTTCCTATTGTTCCATATTTAGCTGGAGGAACTCCTCTGGAAAAAAATGCTCCTTTTGGTTGGTCTCCCATCTTCCAATAACCCGTTGGATCTCCATACTCGCTTGAAATGTAACTTGCAATGGCATGTTTCATTTGTTTAACGCTTGAATACCCTGCATAATCCAAAGCTTCTGTCTGAGATGCTATTTCCTCTCCATGCTCTCCATCTGGAAGATCTCCTCCTCTCTTATTCCAGACTGAGGGCATAACATGTTTCACTCTAGCATTATCAAGATTTGCTTGAACCTGTCTCAGTGTTGTTGGCATACTATCAAAATGCTCTCCCTCAAGTGTGAATGGTTTTTCCCACCAAATTGTTGGAGTGTAAAGAGTTTGAACCCAATGCTGATAAATTTTACCTGATGATTCTAGCATTGACATTCTTTTTTCAATAGGAAATTTTGAGAGTGTTGCTGTTAACCATTGTGGATCTCCTGATCTACCATTAACTGTCAAATACGCATACAAAGTTCCAACGAGAGAATCTGCTGATGTTCGTGTTTTTTTATCTTTTTTCATTTGATTTCTCCAATCACTTATTGATTTATTTCCTCCATCAACAGGTTTGAATAATTTTGATTTCGAGTCATAAACTCCTGCAAATTTCTTAAAGTTAGATGTAGTAATTTCAACTGCTTTTTTGCTGAACTCCATTTCCTCTGGAGATATTGTTGGTTTTTCTTTAGTTGGTTCTTTGTCAAATCCTTTGATAATAGAAATTGCATCTTTGATGTTCTTTTTTCCCCATCCTTTCAGTTGAGTTCCAAATGGATTTCCCTCTCCTTTGACATACTCCTCCTCCATTTTTTTTGGAGTGTTATACTTTTTTGCTCCTGATATGACAAAAATTTTGTCAGTATTATTCCACTCTGCTCCATACCAAACCTCTCCAATTTTTTGAACAATTTTATCATAAGATGTAGTTTCAACAAGCTTTTGTTTTCCTCCAATTTCATCAATGTAATTGGATTTGAGATTTTCTCCTTTAGGATATTGATGTATGTTATTATGAAATCCAATAAACCAATTTGTCCTGTCTGGATTAATTTCGATTTTTTGTTTGCCTCTACGACTTACTAATTTTTTAGCATTTGAGTTTGGATGAACTGTAACCTCCTCTCCCAGCATTGTTTCTTTGTAACCTCCAGAGGCATCTTTGTCTCCCCAATTCCCATCTTTGGAATACTGCTTTCCGTCAAAAGAAAAAAATTTGGAGGTTTTAACCTCCTGTGGATCACTCATTTCTCCTCCAGTTCGTGTGTTTCTTGACTCTCTAACACTTTCACTTCAATCTCCTTTTGGAGATCATGTGCTAGTTTTTTGAGTCTTTTGTTTTCTTTCTCCAACTCAAGAACTCGTATTTTGTCATACATTCCATAATGAGTTTGAATTGTTCTCACAACTCGATCCCATTGTGGATCATATTGATTTGCCATTGTTTGGAAATTACAAAGTTTTGTTATAACTTTGCCTATTTGATGAAAATTGACCAAAAAGTGGATTTTTTATAATAGGAGGAGAACTGACTTTATGACACTAAAGCAATTTGAAAAAAGGTTTAAGATATGGCAAAAATTGAAAGCTGAATCTGATAAGAAATACCATGCTTATGAAATTGCTAACTCAAAACAAAGGAAAGCATGGGAAGCTCATCTTAAAGATCTTAGAGAAGCTGGGAGAAAGAGAAGTAAATAATGACAAAATTACCTAACTGGATTAAATGGTCAAAGTCCAAAGGAAAATACGTTATTGAGGATGAGGATTAATGCCATCTGCAAAGCAAATCGCATGGAGAAAGAAGTTTGCTAGAATGAGCAAAGCTGGAAAGTTCAGAAAGAAAAAAACTGGAACAAAAGGAGCAAAGTCTGACTCTATGTCAGCTAAGACAAAAAGAGCATCAGGTTATACGCTAGACGAATGGGAGAAAAAAAAGGAGAAATTGAGATATAGATGAGCTATAAGAAAAAACCAAAAAATCCAGATGCTTATCTTGATAATTTGTTTCTCGCTGTAACTGACATATTTTGGGATATGGTAGTTAAAGCTGATATTAGTGAGAAAGAAGCTAGGAGACTTATCATTCGTGATGTTAATTTGGTTATTGATGAGTCTTTGAGACAATTCAAGTCTGGAAAAATCCAATAATCTTCCATTTTTTGACCATTTTTGACAATGACTTTGATCAAGAACCTCTCATTCGAGGGTTTTTTTCCCTCAGCTTATCATGTCATTCATGGGAATCCGTATACGAGAAACACATTTGGGAGCTATTTTTACGAACAAATCCAATGATCAGCATACTTTTTGTGTCGCAATACCATGCCTGATTAATGATGTAGTATGCGAATCCTTTCATGGTTTTAGTTGTTTTTTGCTGTGAAAACTAGCCAAAAACCCTCATAATCGTGGTATTGCCACGTTTTTCCACATGACCACGCCTAAAAGTGAACATTCTTTAGTTCTAAAGAGAGGTCTAACTCGCATGACCATGTCAAATGAAAATATTTTGTAATGAAAGAGGAGTGAGAGACACTCATAAAAAATTGCCAGTCGCTTTCATAAAAAAAAAGAAAGAATTATTTTCTCACAAGTCTCGGAGAAAAAATTTTCTATCGACCACTAGCATGAGTTCCAATCTTCATCAAAGCCATTGCTCCGAGAATTGTAGTGGAAAGCATTGCTAGAGTCAGTATTTCTGATTCCATAAACCTCAGCGATTTAATCCAGTATATCTAATCTAAGCTTCAAAGGTCATGCCTAAGCCTTAGACAATCTTCCTTCCAATCTAGCAACCTTCTCGCATAATGTAGCAACAGATTTAATCAAATACAAATTAATCGCAATACTCGCAGTTGCAAAAAATCCGAGTAAGACAGCAAAGTCATCCATCTTGTTTCAATCCTAATTTTTTAACAAAGTCTTGAACTTCTTTGTCAGTAGTCTCAATGGAAATTATCTCTCCAGTTGGAGTTGAGACCATTCTATATGATTTTTTTTTCTTGAATTTTTCGAGGATTTTCTCTGCTTGAGTTTTATCTCGATTAGGTATTAATCTCAATTTACCACCTTATACACATAAAGGGATGATCCAGTTGACATATTCCCAGCTCCAGCTAAAACTTCAATATCATCAAAACTTGTTTGACTACTTGTTGTATTAGTTGCAAAAGCTGTGAAGTAACCATCTACCCCTCCTCCAGATGAAATCATCTGAAGAGTGTCTGATGCACTATTGCAACTAATATCTGTAATTCCAAATCTATTTCCATCATGCTCACTATTACACACCATCACATAAGATTGGTTTACATTATTAAGAGTCCGAGATGTTCCAGCTTCTACGGCGATTCCATCCTGATTGTAGGTATTTGATGATATTGAGTTGACCCTCATTATATTATCTTGTGCTTCTGATGTAGCACTATCAGCTTTTACATTAACAACTACTCTAAGATAAGCAATATCACTCTGATTAATCGCTGTAAAACTACATGAAAGCGTTGATCCAGCTCCAGTTAAAACATCCGAGTCCACTAATTCCATCTTACCTCCTCCAGCAGCAGCAGTCCAAGAAGGAACACCTCCAGCTACTGTGAGAACGTCATTTGTCGAACCGATTGCAAGTCGAGCTAGTGTATTAGCTCCTGATGCGTAAAGAATATCTCCAGTTGTTGTTAGAACTGATGTGGAACTAGCTTGCCAAGCTGGGTTTGCTCCAGCTCCTTTTGTTGCTAATGTGTAATTGTTTGTTGATTGTCCAAGTCTTGCTAATGCACTAGCTCCCTCATACAAAACATCTCCTTGAGTAGTAAGAACAGAGTCAGCAAGATTAATTGTTGACCAAGTTGGCAAATCTGATGCAACTTGCAAAACTTGACCAGCACTTCCAATTCCATATCTTTCTCTCTCAGTATTGTAGCGAACAATATCTCCTTTCGTAGTAAGAACAGAAGTTGCTCCAGCTTCTGGATAGAGGTCTCCGTCAAAACTCATAATCCTAATTTACCTCTCCATGAAGCTCGTGTGATATAGGCTAATGCTCCAATTGCAACAATTAAGGATAGCCAATTTGGAAATACAGAGATAATTCCCATTATGGAGAACCTCCTTTGAAAGAACCTATTACGCTGAATAATGGTCTCAATAACCACAACACAATTCCTAATCCAATGAGTCCTCCAATAATCATAATGATAGTTCCATATTTTTCCCACCAGCATCCCATCTTGCATCCAAAATCTAAGAATGTGCATCCACAATCATCAGGAGGAGTTGGAGGAGTTGGATTTGTGCAAGTGCCATTTTTTTGTCTGCATCTTTCACATGGAATATCCCACGCATCACACTCTTTGCAAACTGCCGAGTCACAATCTTTGCATGGCTTTGTGCATGGATCTTCAGTCTCTTTGACACATCTGCAAGGATCAAGAATTGAACCATGCACTCCTATTGAAATATAACCTTGAGAACAAGTTGGACATTCTTTTGGTTCATCTTCACATGGAGTTATTGGAATATTTGCATTTTTGTAATAATCTATACTTGCTTGATTTAATTGGAATTTTTGTCCATAAACCAAATAACATTTTGTTGGTTTTCTCTCTCCACAATGAACACCACAATCACAAGTTCCCAATGCAATTTTCATTGGATCACATGACTCACATTCGGAGCATCCTGACTTTGGAGTTTCTTTGCAAATATTTGTTAAACTAATTTTCCATCCTTTTTTCTCCCATTTTTGTTTGAGATTTTCACTTATTTTCAGTCTTTCACAAATTCCACTTGGTTTTTGAACATAATACCAAGTAGTATTTGATGATAAGGATGGAGAAGCTGTTGGGGGAGTATATGATGGAGTTGAGGATGATTGTTGAGATGGGAAAGTTTCTTTTTTTGGTATATTAGCAATTTGGAATCTTGGAGGAGCAAGCTCTCCAGTAAGTTTATTGTAAATGAGTTTGGTTTTGGGATCTTGATAATAACTAACCATCATGCTCTCCTCCTTTTGAGTAATAAAATTACTACAATAATTGCAATGACTCCAGCAATAATTAAAGGAAAAGTAGTTATTTTGGATTCTGTCTCCAATTCGATTGATTCTGGAGGAGGAGTCTCCTCAACTGGATCATCTGTTGGTATTGCTGGAGATGGAATTTTTTCAGCTTGCATAATACTCCTAATGTGACTCATCAATCTTTCAATCTTCGATAATTCTGATCCCCATTGTGAAGCATGGGAAGCTGGACTAGGATCTCTTGGATAATATTCTCCAGCGTATTGCCATTTATCCACTCTAATTTTTAAAATTCTGTATGAATCTTCCAAATAATTAATAGCTTGTTGATCTGTCTTATTATCAAAACGCCATCCCAAAGGTTGATCAAGCCAATGAGGAGGCAAATACACACGATCATTAAGATCTTTCCATGTTAATGTTGCATAATCTCTTTCTAATTTTTCTTCCAAGCATAAATTTCGAGTATAACCATGTTTAGTGATCCAGTTACTAGGGTCATCACAACTCACAGTAATTGGAATCATTTTATTTTCTCCTTGCTAACCAAACAATGGCAACCACTCCCAGCAAGATTCCAACTATGCCAAAAATAGCAGAGTAATTGAAAGGAGCAGTTTGAATATCCATGTTTTGCAATCTTTCCTCATATGTTACATAATTTCCGGTTATGTTCATTCTTGGATCTGGAACTGCGATTTTTTCCATTGCAAGATTAACATTCTTTTGATCCAAAGGATTCATAGTATTTCTCTCCCTAAATCTTGGAGGAGATGAAGGAGTTTGAAAGTGTATGAGTTGAATTGGAGCATGGTATTCTCCTTTTGATTTTTCTGGATTACTTCCTTGAGGAGTCAAAGTTGTTGATGCACTTGGAGTTGATGTTGGAGCATGAGATTGAAAGACAGCTTGGTTTTTGTATGCTGGAACTAGAGTCCACAAATTGGAGAGAAATTCTTGAGTGACCATTATAGAAAAGCACTCCCTCTGTCACATACAAAGTTATAATGAATTTTGAAATCTGCACTATTTCCAGCAGATGTTGATTTAACTTGAACTCGATAAAAATGATGCTCGACTTCTGAGGCAAATGCGTTGTAAGATCCAGCAGCTACAGCAACAGCAGTTGTATAACCTGAGTCAGCAAACCAATTGCTTCCATCTTCTGAGAACTCAATGGTAACATCAAGAGAATTTGATCCATCTGTGTTTTCTGTTGTAATTAAAAATTGATTGTATGCTCCAACGTGTTTTGAGAGATAGACAACGTTAGCATCTGTTGAAGCATTGCTTCCAGAAGCTGGAACTATTCCTCTCTGATGAGAAATTCTTGGAAAAGAATATCCAAGCCATCCATCCGTTGAAGCCATAAAAAATATTTGATTGGAAGCTGTTGGAGTTGAATTGTTTGGAATGTTAATTCTAACAGTTGAAAATCCATAGTTACACACAACGTGATTGAGCTGATGATCAGCAAGTGAAACTGCTGATCCAACTTGAATTGTTGCATCTGCATCTGAACACCAAACTCCAATGGAGTTGCATTGATTGAGTCCTAAGTCATTGAGATTTTTATTCATGTTTGAAACTGATCCATCTGGAAGTGTGACAGTTCCTGCCATGAAATCCAATTCAACTGCTCCGTTACTAATGCCAGTTATCTCATCTCCGTCAGCAGATGTGAATAATGAACCCATTAATCACACACTCCTAATTGACTTGCAAAGATTGTGATTATGATTGCTGTGACACCAACATAACTTGCTGGAATACCCAACTTTCTTAATCTACTTTCTGTCTTTTTTGTCATTCTTTTTTACCTCCTTTTTTATTTCGACTGGTTTTTGAATCGGCTTTGGTTTTTTCTTTGGTTCGGCACGAATGTGAAAACTTCCATCCGATTCATTTGCTAGATTACTGTTCATTTTAATTCCTATGAATATTTCTGTAAAGCAAGTAGCCTCCAGCTATTGCGATTAAAACAATCCAAACATTTTTTGGAATTTTTTTAAGAGAATCTGATCCTTTCATATTAACACCTCCTTTAATTTCTCCCTACCCATTTGAATATTACAATTAATGCAATAATTCCTATCAGAGCTAATGGAAAATATTTATGAGTTCTAATTTCTTGCATCCAGTCCATGACTCCTTTTTTCTGTGAAACTTCATTGTCAGAGTTTGGAGCAATAGGACTTTTTTTGTGAACTCCAATGTAAGGATCAGTTGTAAAACTTTTCAGTTCAGGTCGAGGTGCGAACTCCTCATTAATCTGTGGAAGGAATCTTTGAGCTGGAGCAACAAATGGATTACCCTCTAAGATTGAAAGAGGATTTGAATCCTCACTCGCTTGATCAAGAAGATTTGTTCTAGTGTAAATTTTTGTAGGAATTGGAGCAGTTGGTTGAGGAGTTGGATTTGCTATGAATTTATTTTGATTAACGTATTTGTTTCTCCTTTCCTCTGCATTGCGTATTGAACCTGACTCATTTGCTAAATATTGATTATCGGTATTTGTTCCTGATAACATCCCTCCAGATCCTTTGGGAGTTGGAACATTTTTCATCACATTAACCAATGGAATGACCATGCTTTGTTGAGCTGTATATTGTGAAGTCAGATTGCTTGGATTAACTACTGATGAATTAACTCCTAACACAGTTGGAGATGCAACTGATGTATCTGCCATTGCTCGAGCTGTCTCTGATGAGTTTTGGACATCTGTGACCAGTCCTCTGTTTGCTCCCTGAGTTAATGGGTTAGCTGAGTAAAGATTGGAATAATTAGGACTTGATTGAACTGCAACAGATTGAACATTGCTTCCAGTAGTCGTTGATGAACTTCCAGCAGTCGTTGATGCATTTGCTGGAGTAGCTTCAAATGTTGATGGACTTGCTGTTGATGTTTGTGTTTGTGGTTGATCTGATGCTCTCTCATCATCTGCTTTCTTTCCTCCAGTTCCAGTCTTTTGAGTCATTTGCCAGTTGCTCCAGAGAATAATGACTTTAAGGAATCGATTACTCCCTTTTGTTCTGTATGCTGATGTGATTCATTCAAAGACTGATTACCAGTTAAACGCATTGATTGGAAAATCAATCTATTTGTATATTCTTTGAGGATAACCTTCTTGGCTATTTGTTCTTTTTTTTTGAGTTAATGTAACTTGGCATTTCTCATCATCCTTCAATAGTCTCTTGCACTCTTCGAATTATTGAACTTGCATTAGCGAAATTTCCTTGGAAAACTAAGTCTCCAGTATTGTAGCCAACTGTTGAAAGTCCTCCAATACGAAGTCCTCCAGCAGTATTGATGAAAGGCATCCTGTTATTGTAAAAGTCAATCATGTAATATCCATCTGAAACATATTCTCCATTGTCATAAGGAACTGTCTCCGATGTTGCTGTTGTGCTGGTAAATGCTTGAGTTCCTCTTGGATAACCTGAACCAATTCTGTAATTGATTATGTTATTCATCTTTTGAGAGTCTGTGTAAATGTTTGACATTAATGGAATAGTTCCAGAGTTAACTTGGTAATTTGTCATCTCTGTATCTGCACGAACATTTGATGAAGTTTCAACTCTAAGGAAGTCTCTGCGAATTAATGCTCCGACTTGGAAGAAAGTATCAAATGATTCAAGTGAACCTGTTGATGAATCTGCTGTCAAAGTTTTTGATAGAACTGTCATAAGGGGATTAGAGCTAAAGTCCTCTCCAGCTTCTGGAATACCCTCTACGCAAGTGATTCGAGTTGTAACGTTAGTTGCAAAGCTTGTTGGAGGATTTGAACCATAGTTTGTTGCTGATGGAGCTGCATATGTAATTTCTAATTGTAAACTTGAAAGTAAGTAAGTTGGCAAAGCAACGCTGTAATCATCAGGATCAAGTTTGTTGCATCTGAAGTCGATACACCAGTTCATGTGAAGTTGTGCTTGAGAAGTTGTTAATGATAATTGAATTGGAGAAACTGGAGAACCATAATCAAACAAGTTCATGTGATACAAATCAGTTCCATTGACTTCAAAGATTGTTCTTGATGAACCCTCTCCAACTGCAACGATTTTGATATTTGTGATCATCTTAAGTCCTCCGTCAACTACTGCTGTTACTGAACCAGCAGCTCGAACATCATCTGAGTCCATATCAATGTAATA
>Ga0080013_1005726_pt1 | contig 11386 bp, 17 predicted proteins | sample ETNvirenome_6_85_FD_69236 | JGI IMG/M metagenome (GOLD analysis project Ga0080013, IMG submission 69236) | Marine viral communities from the Pacific Ocean - ETNP_6_85 (SPADES assembly) (version 2) | ecosystem: Environmental > Aquatic > Marine > Oceanic | place: Pacific Ocean | collected 2013-06-19
AGAAACAACAAGAACACATCCTCGGAAAGATAGGAGCATGAGCAAAGGGCGACAGAGAACCCGCGAAAAGCGGGCGCGAAAATACTTTAAGGGAGGCACCATGCCGGACGGTCTCGAACTATTTCCGCTGGATGGCGGGAAGCTGGAAGTGATGCAGGAGATTATCGAGACCGGCGAGAGCGACGAAATGGACGACGCATCTCTCGGCGGGGCTATGCTCTACATGTATGCCAACAGATACGCACAGCTTCGTGATATGTCGCTGGACGAGATCGCCGAGGCAGGCACCGAGCTGGGGAGATCAGTAACCTTGGAAGACCGCCAGGCAGCAGAGGAGGTAATTCTCTCAGACTTCGACGCACTGGGGGCGAGCATGACGCAAAACCCAAAGCAGACGGCCCTAGTGGAGGAGGGGCCAAGCCATTCCCATATTCCTGTTACCTCCGGGCCGGGCTCGAACTTGGCTATAGTAGAGATGAACTCGACAGAACCAGCGCCATCGAGGTCATCCAAGTCCACTTCGCCAGCGAATACGCAAACCGGGGAGACGGCGACTCGTGGGAATGGGTCCACCAGGACGCTGGAGAATTCGAGGCGATCCGGGAAAAATTCAAACGCTTCAGCGCCAGTAACGAATGGCTAACAGATGAAAGGCTTTTAGGAGATGTCATTAGGGGCAACACTGAAGATTAAAATGGACAGTTCCGCTGTGAGGCGGGGGCTGGGGAAATTAAAGAGCGGATTCGCCAAGCTGGGCGGAACGCTGCGGGGAGTCGGGAACCTGATGCGTCGGTCCTTTAAGCCAATGGCTATAGCTATCGGCGCCATCAGCATCGGCGTGGCAAAGAGTGTCGGGTTCATGTCGAATCTCAACAACGAGATGAAGCGGACGGGACAAGCAGTCCCTGAAATCCTGGCCATGCGAAAGGCGTTTGAGCTTGTCGGCGTGTCTGCCGACGAGACTGCCGACATCGTGAACGATATGCAGGAGCGGTTGATTGACGCCCGATTTGGTGGAGGGACTGCACCGGAGGGACTGAAACTCCTCAACCTCGTATTGCAAGACCTCCTGCGGATGGATGCAGGGAAGGCGTTCGATACCATCATGAGAAGCGCCCGGGACGCTGGTCTATCTACAGAAGAAACGGCGTTTGCACTGGACAAGATTTTCGGCGGGGCAGGGATGAAGCTCACCGGCCTCGCTTTCGATTATGACAAGCTGATGGAAGAAGCGAGGGACAGCACAAAGGGGCTGGCTGATCAATTGGAGGCTGCAGGCCCGGGCGGAATAGAAAAGGTGCAGTTCGCTTTCAGCCGGATGAAGACAGCACTGATGCAACTCGGAATGTCACTCGCGATGGCGTTCCCCTGGGAGATGCTTGTTGATACGTTTGCCGGCCTGGCAAAGTTCATCCCACCCATCATGAAATCTCTCAAGTCACTGTTCGAGAATCCCAGGGCGTGGTTCATCAACTCGCTGGAGATCTTCCTCGGGATGTGGGAAAAGCTCAACCTACTAGGGCAGGTGGATGATTGGGTTAACGGCCTGATGGATCGGCTACTCGGGAAGGCGGACGAGATTGGAGAGGCCATTGGCAACGCGATCAACAGTGCCATTGGCGGCCTCAAAGGACTCTTATTCCCCGGAAAAGGAAAAACGATTTCACCTAGACAGGAGATGGAGCGGATCTGGCAAAAAGGGAAACCGTTGCCGCCCGGAATGAAAGTGATGGGCAGCATATTCGGCGGCGGCACTCCCGGTGACGACGGTCTCGGGCGCAAGATGCTGGGGGCGCTGGAGAGCGGCAACAGGATACTAGACGACATCAAACGCCGACCGGGGGCGACGTTCATAGGATAAAGAAATGAGCGTGACGACATACGGAATCGGCAGCAACGAACACGTTGCCAGACCAGACTTCACAGCCCGCCGTGATGCAAAGGGCGCATGGAGCGCGAGTTGCTCGTTCTCAATGTTGCGGGAGACCTGGGAGAACATCGCTCGCGGACTGTTTCTAAAAGGCACGCCCATCACTGAACTCTACACAGAGCTGTCTCCGTATTGGTCTTTTCTCGTCCTGGAGGAAGTCGAGGTGGGCAACGAGCCGGGCGGAATAACTATTGCCCGGTGCCAGTGGGTAGGCTGGACAGATGCCGAGTACGACGAGAACGAAGATGTTGTCTACGCTCTGAGCGGAACCCGTGTTGAAAGGTCAATTGAGCACCACCCGCTCTACAGGAAGGAGATCATCAATGCGCCTGCTGTCCAGGTAAGGACAGTCTACAAGGACATACTGGCTGGAGTGATCAAGGGGTTGTGGAAGATCAATGAATACCGGGAAAGGGACGAAGACGTTGTCTACTTGGTCTCGGTGACTGACGCCCAAAACGAACAACCCATCGAGAACCAGATCGTAAAGAAATGGGCAGAGCGGATTCTGATCGAGGGGTGGGACACATACATGGCGCCGACGCTGCAATGGACAGAGGAGACCAGCAGCAAGACGGGGTGGAGAGACAAGGATCTAAACAAGCTCGGATTGGTGGAGTATGACGGGAATAACCGTCCGCCAGGATCTCCACCGATGCCGGAATACGGCACGTTTAATTGGCTGAAGACCTCGATGAACCAGTCAAAGAGCGGCCAGTTGGTGGATCAGAGCCAGACCTGGGAGTTATCTCCCCCCGGCGGATGGCAACCCGCTGAGCTTTACGACTACAACCTGGAGGATCTCGAAGCAGTCGAGGATTGATCATGCCACTGGCGAGGTTGAATAGCATTCCCGAGATTGGACTCCGCACTGACCGGACCGAAGAGGGACGGCAATGGAACAGAATGAGGGACGCCGTGATCAGCCTGTATAGGTCCAGTGGCACACCTAACCGGGACGTTCAGACCCGCTTTCCCTTGGGATTTCAGCCAGTCCCCCGGATCGGAGAGGACGGCGAGGATGCTGGCGTGGGGATCTGGCCAGGGAAACTCCGCTTTCTGGAAAGCAGTTCCATCACCGAGGCAGCTGGAGACCGCAACGAGGCGGTCGAGGTCACTCCCACACTTGACGGCACAGCACTCGATGCTGATGTGCCCCCCAGACAATACCTCGCTACAGGCGATCACGAGGCGTGGGTTATCTTCAAGGAGCGAGGTTCGACCCACGAGGCGCGGATCGTCTTTGCTGACGAGGACGCTGGACCGGGAACGCTGGACCGGGACGAAAAGGCAGAGCGCCTGGCTACCTTTGAAATATATTATCCGGACACAGAGATAGAGACAGAGGGCGAAGTCCCAGGGTTAACGATCAAAGAACAATTCATCCGCGACGAGTTGGCGATCTGGACCGAGCGGCACCAGTTCAAAGCCCGGAAAACAGACGATGACAAGGTGAAGATTGATAGCGGGTGGGTGATCTTTCCCGCCGGGATGTCTGATCCACTCGTTGCAGGGACGGGCTCCAGCATCACTCAGGAGGTGGCTGAGTCTGCCGAGTTTACGATCGCCGAGGCTGGGTCGATCTGGCTGAAGGGTACGTGGACGACGAGCACTCTGTCATCATCCACTGGAGGCGGGACCGTGTTAACCATGTATCGGCTTTATGAGGTGGACTCGTTAGCCTTTGAATTCCGCGCCACAGCCAACCCTCCCACGCCCGGCGATGACACTTCCTCTGCCGCCCACCCCTGGACGACCGGGGATGTCTACTGGGAGATCTGCAAGCTTTCATTCGCCGACAGCGAGACATTCGTCACGGATCAACTCATCAGCGGTCCCATCTATCTGACCGAATTCACTGACGGCTGGGTCACCGGCACCAGTTAACCAATCAACCACCACAATCATCATGACAATCACCAAGGCGCAGGCTCAGCTATCACTGCAGGGCACAGCCACTCCAACCAGAACGAACGTGAGCAACGCGGCTAGCATCGGGTCAGCGCTCTCCACTAAGAACTTTTCCGATGCCGACATCGTCTTTTCGTTCCTCGTCACAGCGACGGGAGCGACCGATGTGGCAACACTAACCTACTCGACGGGCGACGTTGCCCAGACCTCAGGCACTCCGACCATCACCGACGCAGGTGTTGACTTCGAGGGCGAGGATCTCGGCACGATCGACACTCTCTATGCAGTCATGGTCGAGCAAACAGTGGATGGGGCAATGGAAATAGACGGGGACTTCACAGAGGCGAACTACATGACCAAGACCGGCGACAAAGCACTTTGGATCTGGGCCGATGGAATTACTGGCTCCGGGTCGTCTCTGGCATCAGAGAACCTCGTCCTCGACCTGAATGCGAGCGGAGTGGCTGCCAAGGTCACGATCATCGCCAAAACCTAACATCACAGACCAATGGCAACCAATATTACATCAGCTACTGACTCTGATTTTAGCGTCAATTCAATGCGCGAGTGCGAGGCGTACGTGAAGGTTACGGGCACCTGGGGCGGGACTTCTCTCGCCGTCAAGGTCCGCAACGGCAACGACGAATGGGAGACCTACCCGGAAGAAGGCACGCAGACCGAGAACTTCGCCAGGTTCTACACCATCGGCGACGAAGCTGGCATCCGCCTGACCACTACGGGCGGCAGCGGTATCGACCTCTGGGCGCAGGTCTCAGCAGGCATTGACAAATAGGAATTATGAAGAGGCGGCAGGCAACGAGGTCGGGGACATGGGCAGCCAGCAGCGCGGCTACCTGGTCCGGGAGTTATTCCGGTGCGGGTCCGATTGATCCGATCAGCCTCAATCCTTATCTGTATTTTGACGCCCGGGTTAATGTCAACACTGAAGGTGGTGACGTGGACCTCTGGTATGCGCAATGGTACGGCGATCCTGCTCCATCGAATGGGCTCTCGGACTACCTCGACCAGGGAACGGCCGAATGGAAACCGATCCACAGCACAGATGGTTATATCCAATTTGACAACGTCGATACCCGCCTCGAATACGATCCGCCGGTGAGTCAGGCGGGCGTGTTGATCTGCGCGACCGACAACGGGATATTCGCCTACGAAGTGGATGCTGATTCGGTGGATGAGATAACCGCGCTAGGTTTTGAGACGGGCTACTTCCAAACGCTGAAGCTCTACGCCATGACACTGCTCCCGGCGACGGTGAGCGATGTTCAGATTGCGGGCGTTATTCAGTACTTCGAGGAGGAGCTTGGCGCGACGAGGAATCCGACTGGGAGCCTTTACCAATACTGGGCCGGTAGAACCGATTTAGTTGCCCCGAAGTTTGCTGCGTTGGATTTCAGTGGGGTGACAAATTTCGGTACCTGCTGGTATAATTGCTATTCACTCGAAGATTTTCCCAAGATTGACGCATCTAGCGGGACAGATTTCACTTCCTGCTGGCGTAATTGCATTTCACTGACCGAATTTCCCGGTGAACTGGACTTATCTAGCGGGACAACTTTCAATCACTGCTGGCGCGAGTGCACTTCACTAACCGAATTTCCCGGAGATTTGGACCTCTCTAGCGGGATAAATTTCAGTAACTGTTGGTATAATTGCAATTCACTAACCGAATTTCCCAGCGAGCAGGACTTATCCAGCGGGACAAATTTTCAATACTGCTGGTATAATTGCAATTCACTCGAAAGTTTTCCCGCTTTGGACCTCTCCAGCGGGACATATTTTTATGCCGCTTGGTATTTTTGCAGTTCACTCGAAAATTTTCCCGCTAATTTCTTCGACTACTGGACTCCGGGAACACCCGCAACGAACTGCTTCCAATACGCATGGGACGGGTGCTCATCGCTCACCGCAACATCCGTGGAAAACATCCTGAACTCCATCGCAACATCTGGCGTCGATGCCCCTGCAAGCGGTCCAGACATCACAATCGATTACGACGACGGGACGGGGCCGCCTGACATTACCTCTGCGGTGACCACACTGAAAGCCTGCTCACCTGCTTGGACCATAACACTAAACGGAGTTGCACAGTAATGTCTGACCTTTCCAACCACCGCTTCTTCCGGGTCGATCCGGCGCACTATTCGACCTACACCGACTACGTTGACGAGTCCCGGGGATACCCTCACGATCACACGCTGCGAGGCCTGCCGCTTTTCGCCTGGCTTCTCCAGGAACCAACCACCGGCTGGGGACTCTGCCCAATCGGGAAATGGAGAATCGACGACGAAGACGAAGTAGTCATCGCCCAGGCCATCGCGGCGGGCGCGGCAACTGAGATCTCAGTCGAGCAATACGTAGCCGAGCGCAACGCCATCCTCGATCCGCCGGAGCCGGAACCGGAACCACCGGAACCACCAGATCCACAACCATGAAGACTATCATCATCACCATCACAAGCGCAGCCCTGATCGGTTGCGCCGGGGAGATCACTCCCGAGCAGGCACGAGCCGGGGCGGAGGCCGCCAGTGCGTGGTTGGATGTCGTCTCGGAGGCCAGAGAGATCCTCAATGACAAGTGATCAGAGACTGGCACCTCTGGGTTCTGGCTGCACTGGTCTGGTGCCTCTCGATGCTGGTCGCAATGTGTCGCCACTCAATAATCTGAATAATGAATTCTGCAAAAGTATCATGGAAAACAACAGTCGGCGGATTGTTTAGCGCAGTTGGCGCGGCAATCGTCGGAGCAAATCTGGCACTCGAACTAGTAACGCCACCGTGGCTATTATGGACAGGCTATCTAATCTCTGCGATCGGTCCTGTTCTTCTGGGGACGAGTGCACGGGATGCCAACAAGTCCAGCCAGGACCACGGGGTGAGATGAGAGACGGGTGGTTCGTCAGGCATTGGCCGATCCTGGTGGTCGCGGCGGGCGGGATCGCCTGGGGAGTTAGAATAGAGGAGCGACTAGGTCACCATCTGGCACAGCCCTATCACAGCGAGATGCGCGAGACACGCGACAGCCTGATTGAGATCAAGGCCGAGTTGCGATACCTGCGCGAGGATGTGCTGGAGCTGAAGAAGAAGATGGAACCCTGAATCGACACGTTCCAGCAACACGTCGAAATCGACTCAGATTATCGACACGCTAAGCGCTGCGCTTCTGGGTAGCTTCAGCCAGGTCACGCTCAACTCCCTCGCGAGTGAAGCGGATCACGTGCTCGACTCTCACTGCTGGCGTCAGGATGCCAACGCGGACCCAGCGGTGCACTGTAGCCTTTGAGACAGCATAGTCCCGCGCCACATCGGCAACGGTGAGCATGGGAGCGCCTTCCATGTTTCTAATCATACAGACACTTTCTGGTAATCATGGTTTTATTTAGTCCATCTCAGGCAACTCGAATCGACTGAGGCGCAGCGCAGGACTCGCCTCCGGGTGAGATGGTGAAGAAGTCCCGGGCGTCCTCCAGGCTGATCGCCCGCTTGTAATAGGTCTCGAAGGTCTTGAAAGATGTGTGTCCCATCGCCTCAACGGTCTCCTGCTCACCGTGGACACGGTAGAATGCGCTCCCGAAGGTATGACGCAGGATGTCCTGCTGGCCCGCGATCCCGGCAGCTTTGCGGATTGCCCGGCACCTCTTCGCCCAGTTCGTAGGCAGGACGGTCTCCTGGTGCCAGACGGCGACCCACCGGCGCAGGTTCCCGAGGATGGGGATCTGCCGGTCTGAGGCTGTCTTGGTCTGAGCGTGGGAAAGTGTGATCCACTTCCGGCCTATGTTGTCCAGCTTGAGCCGCGAAAGCTCTCCCTGTGGCCTGATCCCGGCAAATAGCATCAGAGCAAAGGGCAGCGCGCAGCCATCCTCCTCGGCCAACCTCATGAGCAGGCGGGCCTGGTCGTTGTCCTTCAGGATCTTCGGTGGAGACTTCCTCGTCGGAGTCGCCCGCGCCTCTGTGTTCTTTGCCCAGCGCATGACGGCGCTCACCTCCCGCAGAATCCTGTTCCAGTTGGCGCCTCTCCTCGTCATCCCGTCCAGCGCCCTCTCGATGTCGCTGCCCTCAATGGCGGCAACCTCCATGTCGAGGAACCACTCGGGCAGCTTCTGGCCGTCGCGCTCGAAGTCCAGCAGGTAGCGCTCTGACCGGGCCAGATCCTCCAGCCTGGTCACATATCCACTCCATGCCTCACGAAGCGGGACAGTGGCTCCTGCAGCCTTCCTCTTGTCAGCATATTCGCGGGCAGCTTCTGACAGTGTGGCTTTGAAAGGGGATAGCGTCTCAGCCGCCCGAGTGGCGTCCTCTGCGAGTCCCGGAGAGATGGATGAGGCTTTGCCGCCTAGTTCGTGGTAGGCACGCCTGAGAGCGGCCTGGTGGCGCTTCGCTTCGGCGTGCGAGCGGCAGTAGATTCTCTCTCTCTTCCCGCTGGTTGTTAGCGACGCCGGCAGGTTGAGCGTCCAATAGTCGCCGTGCCTCGTGATCTCGTATCTAGGCCGCCTCGGCACGCCTCATGTCGCCCTTTGTCGCCCGAATAATCAAGACAATAGACGTATCTGGTTGTCAGAAGTTGTCAGATGCCTAGGCGTTTAGCGTTTTCGCCTCTCCAAAATGCCTATTAGAAATCCGTTGCTCTATCCACTGAGCTACGGGAGCCTGCCCCTACGCATACAGTAGTTTGCGCGAATTTGCAAGATCTTCCGGGTGAGCTTGTCGCCCTTATGTCGCCTCTAAAAACCAGGTGCGCCACGCGCAAGGGGTAGCAAAGGCGAAGAGGTTGAGACATCCCTTGAGAGTTGGTAAGGATTACGAAAATTCCGTCCGTCCACCTCCCTAGGGTCGTGGACGGACGGAAAAAGTGTCCAGCGGCGTTTCAGTGGACAAGGTGTCTCTCAAACGGCAATTGAGCGACACGAATCCGGCAGATTGTCGTGGAGGAAGTCTCTTCGCGCTCGCTTGAACAACGCGCACCCCTCCTTGGTTTGAAGCGTGGCAGATAGTTCCTCTGTCTCAATAGGAGTCTGAGACAGAGAAACCCCGCAGATTGCCGTTTTCCAGATGCGGACTGGCTTGATCTGCAGCAGTCAGGACTTAGGGACTGCCTCGTATTTGAGACCCTCGTCACTGTGGGTCACAGTGATTTCCAGGTTTCGATCGATGTCGCACCGGATCAGAGCTTCGACGTATTCGCCTAGCGACCTGAAACCTAGTTTCTTATAACGCTTCATCGCTGCCTTGTGGACGTTTGCAGCGAGTCGCAAGCTGATTAGTTTTTTTGCCATCGGTGTGGGGGGGGGAGCACCACTGGTGCACACTTTTTCGCTCTGCGCTACAAGTTTCTCGGTTTATCCAAACTGCTGGTTTTCAATCAGATAGAAAACAAGACGGTTACGGAGGTAAACAGACAAGTCCTTAACTTGTCCTTTTTTGTTTGCAGCGTATTACGTTTGTATGTATGTCTGTCATACATCGCATGACAGTCACGACGAGCATAGACGAGGAGACGGTCGCCAAGGCAGACCGGAGGGTGGAGGAACTGAAGGGTCGGGGGCCGAGGAGGAGATACAACCGATCTGCCTATATCGAGGAACTGATTGAGGCGGACGCATCACAGGGACTGCTCCCGACATACGACAACCCCAACTAATTCCAACCATGAACACCTCGCCTAAAACAACCACAGCAGCCCACTTCGTCTGGCTAGCAGCCTCGGTCCTATTCTGGCCGATGCTCATCGCCGGAAGCTGGGCATTCATGCCGCTGCCTCTAGCCGCGCTCAACTCAATGGTTCACTGCCTGGGACTAATCCTAACGGCCTGGCCCGCCATCAATCACCTTTGCAGCACACCACTGCCCGGCTCAGGCCGGGACGGAACGGGCGCGGGGGGTAGTTTGCTCCATCGTGACATATCATCGGCTGCCGTCTCGCCCAAACATTCGGCAGAGTGGTGTGATTCTTTCCCGGACCAGGACAGGACCCGCAGTCCGCGAGGGCGGGTTGAAGCAAGTCGGACAATCCTTCCTGGTCCGGGATTCGATTTCGCAGCAGGGCAAGATGGGGTCACCCGCCTTCCAAACGGGACAGGGACCAGGGTTTTCCTGTCTCCCGGTGGGTGGCCTCATCGCCTCGACCTTCCAACACCTGACGACGCCGCCTGATGACTGAAGCGAAGAGCGTGTCGTTATCGTTCCCGGGCTTCCTCGACGCTGGCGACCTCGACGGCAACGAGGTCACTATGACCATCAAGTTGGTCCGCGAGCCTGGCGACCAGGACAAGGGACTAGACGGCCAACCAATCGACAAGCCGATCGTCGCCTTTGAGAAGAGACGGAAGGAATGGGTGCTTAACAAGACTAACGCCAAGACTATCCGGGACGATCTGGGTTACGGGAACAAATATGAAAAATGGAAGGGGCGCAAGATTGTTCTGTTCCCCACGACTTGCCAGTCATTCGGCAAGACCGTTGCCTGCATCCGCGTGAAGGTGGTGGACCCTGAGACCGGGAAGGAGCCGGACCTGTTCTAATGATTGAACACGGCATCCACCTCAACATCTCCCCGCGTGACTATCACGCCTGGGAATTCGATCCCGACAACCCATCTGCCGGGCCGGTCAGCAACTCGCTATTCAAAAGGTTCGTCAAGGTGGGTCCGCTCGCCTTCAAGTATGGACCGAAACGGCAAGGCAGCACGGCAATGTCCTGGGGCAGCCTGGTTGACTGCCTGCTGTTCACTCCCAACCAGTTCGATGCCGAGTTTTCATTCAAGGAGGACAACCCACATCTGAGCGCAGACGGTGGCGTGAGAAGCAAGGCTGCGCGCAAATGGCAGGCCGAGCGGCAGGAAGCCGGAACGATATTAATTAGTGGTGAGGATCATGTCAACGCACAGCTGGCCGTCGAGCGGTTGCGTGAAACACCAATCTCGGCAGAGCTTCTCGAAGGCGCAGACTTCCAGGTTGCACTCTCATACACAGCCGACCACGGCGTCCCGTTCAAGGCGCTGCTCGACACTGTCCCACACCACCTCGACCACGACGACAGCATCGTTGATCTGAAAACGACCGGCGCGAATTTATATAGTGACGACGACCTGGCCCGACAGGTGGGCAAGTTTGGATATCATATACAGGCAGCGCTCTACTTGTATGCGTGGAACAAGTTGTCCAGCGACTACCGGAACAGATGGCAGATCGTCTGGCAGAGCAGCGCTCCACCTTATGAGGTCCGCGTCACTGAGCTGGACCAGGGATGGATTGAAGCGGGCCGGTCCTACGTTCGCTACCATATGCCACGCTTCCTCAGATCATTGAAAGCCAACGTGTTCCGCTCACCGTTCCGCGATGTGGCGACGTTTCTACCGCTCCATTCAAACACTCTCTACGGAGACGAAAACGAGATGGAACTTCTCTCCAATCTGGCAGCGTGACGAGATATGCAAAGCGAACAGACGACAACCACCGCGAAGTGGTGGAGGAATTCAAGACCGCCATGCCCGAGGCTACCGTCCACGACTGCTCCGGGGCAGGCAGAGGAT
>Ga0080013_1005728_pt1 | contig 11383 bp, 10 predicted proteins | sample ETNvirenome_6_85_FD_69236 | JGI IMG/M metagenome (GOLD analysis project Ga0080013, IMG submission 69236) | Marine viral communities from the Pacific Ocean - ETNP_6_85 (SPADES assembly) (version 2) | ecosystem: Environmental > Aquatic > Marine > Oceanic | place: Pacific Ocean | collected 2013-06-19
TGTGGAGGCTGTGAAAACCGTAGTTGAAGCGGCTAAGTTGCATTATGTTGGTGGTATTTTTCCTTTATCATCCGATTCTACTATGGAATCTGTTGAAGCCCCATTAGAGGTCATCAATTTACGCAAGGGTGGTAATGAGGCAGTAGCCACCCTATTTTCAACTCCATTCTTAACGAAGATGACGAAGAGTTTATCAAAAGAAGTGAAGATTTCATTCGGAGAGCAGAAACCCATACGGTTAGAATCTAACAAAGGAAACTTACTGTTCAATTGGTTTCTCGCACCTCGGATTTCTGACATCTAATAGGTGGTGGAAGGGACTTGATAAAGGCTTGGTTATCATGTGGAGAGTGGAGTAATATTGGGTGCTTTATGTAGTAGCACTCACTATGGAAACTAACAACAAAGGAGAGATAAAAATGAAACAAAAAGAAGTCGTCCTGAATGACGAACAACCACTTACCTCCGATTTTCACCCTGAAGGTCTTGGAGAAACGATTTTTAACCAACGCTATGCTCACCGTGATGGTGAATCATGGGAAACCGCTTGTCGTAGGGTAGCCAATCATGTTGCTCAAGCCGAAAACGGTTCACGCCCTAAATGGGAAGGTCGCTTTTACGAAAAACTCAGCGAATCCCTATTCGTAGCAGGAGGTCGTATTTGGTATGGGTCAGGACGGGCAAAAGGACAACTTTTGAATTGTTTTGTTGTGCCGACAGATGACTCAAGAGAAGGATGGGGGCAGACAATCAAAGATATGCTTATTATTTCAGGCACAGGTGGAGGTGTTGGAATCAATTGTTCTCCTGTTCGTCCAAGAGGGACTCCTATTAGAGGCACAGGTGGAGAAGCCACAGGAGCAGTATCGCTAATGGAAATTATCAATCAGACGGGTGAAGTGATAAAGGCAGGAGGGGGTCGAAGAACCGCTTTGATGTTGTGTCTTGACTATAATCATGGAGATATTATGGAATTCCTTGACGCTAAATTGGATTTGGGAAGGTTAAACAATGCCAATGTTTCAGTCCTTGTAGACCAAGATTTCTTTGATGCAGTAGAAAAGAACGAAGAAATTACTTTGAAATTCCGTGGTCAAGCAATAGCCAACGGAAAGGTCGAGGTGGATGAGAAGGGCGAGCCTATTGGTGCTGTGGAAACACGCACCGTGTCTGCTCGTATGTTGTGGGACAGAATTATTGAAAATAGTTACAACTCAGCCGAACCAGGTATTTTGAATGTAGGTTTAGCCAACAAGATGAATAACATCCATTACTATAAGCCGTTGATTTCTACAAATCCTTGTGGAGAGATTTGGCTTGAAGAATATGGTTGTTGTTGTTTAGGAGCAATCAATTTGAGCCGCCACATTACCGATGGTAAATTGGATTGGGATTTACTTTCAGATAGTGTGACTGTTGGTGTTAGATTCCTTGATAATGTCTTGGATGCGAACCAATACCCTCTAAAACAAATTGAAGAGAATTGCCGCAGGGTTAGAAGAATCGGTTTAGGAGTTATGGGACTCGGCCACGCTCTTGTGAAGATGGGTGTAAAATATGGCTCGGATGAAGGTAATGAAGTAGTGGAGAAAATAATGAAATTCATCAAAGAGAGAGCGTATGAAGCGTCTATTTTCCTTGCGGTTGAAAGAGGCTCTTTTGAGGCTTACGATGAACAGTTTCTACAATCAGGGTTCGTGAAAACCTTGCCTCGGAGAATCAAAGGTTATCTAAAAGAACATGGCATTAGAAATTGTGCAATTTTGACTATCGCTCCAACAGGAACCACATCTATTATGGCAGGAACATCTTCAGGAATTGAACCTGTATTTGCACCAGGTTATGTTCGCAGGTATTACGATTCTGACCCGACTTCCAATAAAAGAGTGTTAAAGAAAGAAGTGGTTATTGACCCTCTCTTCCAACAGTTGTATGAAGAAGGAGCCGATATGGAGGCTTTTGTTTCAAGTCGAGATTTAACTGTTGAAGACCACATGAAGGTTCAGGCGATTTGCCAAAAACATATTGATAATTCCATCTCAAAAACTATCAATATTCCTGCTGATTATCCGATAGAGGATTACGGCAATCTGATGTTGAAGTATGGGCCGCTCCTAAAAGGGCTCACAGTTTACAGGTCAGGCTCAAGAGGTGATGAACCTTTGAGTCCCATCACAGTAGAAGAAGCAATTAAGCATCTGAATAAGAATGGTGTGAAAATTGGAGCCGCTCAAAGTGATTGTCCGAGTGGTGTTTGTTCCATTTCAGACGCTTGACTTAAAATAGTCGCTACGCTACTTGAAACCATGTCTTGGACTCCTATTCATATCAAAATGAATATGATGACCTCTATCGAGTTGCATCCGCCATCTGAAGATTTTTTCACCAATCACTTAGATAAGCAGATAGTGATGCCACACCCCACAGAGTTTCAAGTAGCAGGACTTGATATGGTGGAATGGGTGAAAAAGATTTACGGCACTAATGGACCCGCTTCATACTTCCGAAATATGATGAGGGACCGTTATCGTGAGGAATATGGTATGAACGGTCTTCCGATGTCTTGGAAGTGTGACGACTACAAAGGCAATCGTATACAAAGTAATATTCACTATATTGAGTCCGACCCTGATGATGAAGATAATAGCGATTTGGTAGGTTATCTTGTTCCCTCAAAGTTATGGAGTTGGGATGGACAAACTCGCCACCATTCAAGTCCACACCCTTTGACTAAGATAAAGTCAGAAGGAGAATTATCAGACGAAGAGTGGGAAGCGTGGGTTAGTTGTGACGCCCTCAAACAGGTTGAAGGATTATGGAAGATGCAAGAGATACTGCACAAGAGCGTTCCTGAGGCTCATATTATTGGATATTACAATCCTTTACTTCTTGATATTGCCAATCGTTATCCTGATATAGAGATGCCCCTTTCTGAATGGCATATTAGCAAAGACAAGATAGGAGATACACACCACCCACAAGTATCAGCAGGAGATGAAGTCAATAGAAAAAACATGGTTCGTCTTTTCCATAACATCGTGTCGTCACTTGAAAGGCGTAAACCTTTCATCGTAGTGGATGTATCAATTGATGGGTTGAGAGTCGCCAATGAGCAAATTGACCATAGAGATTATGAGGGTAATTGGGAATCTTCGGAAGTAGTAGGAAGACGCATTAAATTATGGGATAAATATGATGGAAATTACTTCGGTTTGAAAATGTATAGGAAAACTTTTGACCCTCACATGGATATAGATTCATTAGAAAATAAAGATGGCTATGCTATCAACCCCCTCAAGACAGGGTATGTAAATCACACCGCCATATATTTCCCTATTTACACTGTTACAGAAGAGGGTGAACCTTGTATTTACATTTCCTCAATATCTAAAGACGAAAAAGGAAATGATGTAGACCGTTTAGATTGGGGTCCATTTTATCCTAAAAGAGTGGCAGCGAGTATTGAAGTAGATGCTACTGCTCAACAGATGATTCAAATGGGGGCGTCTATGGCCGTAGGAAGTAATGAGGCTCCTGAATACATGGTAGATGCTTTGAAAGCGGCAGGATTAACCACAGGAGAAAATTGGCGAGATGAAGTAAAGCAAGATTACGAAGAAAGTATCGAACACATTGTAAAAGAGGTGTTCTTTCCTGATATATGGTCAGGATATGATGAGAAGCAATTCAATATCAGAGCCCTGATGCTAAAGCAACAAATGGAGAACAAAAAAGTAGATAGTAGCAAACTAAAAGAAATGTATGACCAACAAACTTTCAAACAATACAAGTTTCCGAGTGAAGAACCCTTTGTGGAAACCCCTGTCGAGGGTTTAGGATTTGAGATGTTCGATGAGGGGCTAAGTTACAAAATGGGTATTTTCGGGCGACCTGAAATGGGACTTTTGAATTGGGATTTCGGTTTTTGAGGTGATTCAATGGTTGTTAAATCTGCTACTAAAAAGAAACTCATGGATATGGGGGTTGCTGAAAAGTATGCTCATTCATTAGCAGATGACCGAAAATGGAAAGAGGTCGAGACATTATTGCCAATAGGGATTGCCACAATTGTCTTTGGCGACTATGATGTGGCTTCTGCCAATGCAGATGATTGGTTATCCAAAGGAAAGGAGATATACTATCAAATACATCCTGATAGGCGGCCCGTTCCTGACTCCACACCTAAAAGAAATAAATTGGGTATCTTGAATTGGTGGTGGGGGGAAGCAAGTGAAAATATTCTACTCAACAGCGAGGTCGAGGAAATCTTTTACGGTATTCTTAGTCATGCGGTGGGTAAGGCGACAGTAGATGTTGATGATGATATAATGGGAGATAATGATTCATCAATGGATGCGTGGTTCCAAGAAGGAATTGATTATAGTGGTATTGATGACGATGACATCTTCTTCTACATGGAAAATAGGTTCAGTCGTTTGGGTGAGTTTCAAGAATTTGCTCGACAATCAGCGACCTATTTTGCACATCCAAACCAAAGAAAATTGTATGACAAAATAGAGAGGGGGCTTGAAGGAGATGGTTGGAGTGAGGCCGTAAATTTGTTGCTCACACTGATGATGTTGGAGTGGGATTCTATTGATTTGAACAAACCATTTATGCTCATCCCATCAGAGAAGAGTATGGAGTATTTTATCAAAAACTTGTCAGGCTTCTTTCTTGCTTCAAAGGAGAAATATGAGGTTATCACGACTGAGCAACCCTTAAGTGATTTCATCAACCCCAATTTGCGTGTTGATTCATCTTACAACACCATTTCATACAAAGTGATGGGAATAAGAACGGAAGATGGTAAAAGGACGGAAATTCTGTTCGTTTCAATCCCTACTCTGACTGAAGGTTATTATTGTGTTTCTCCTGAGATGAATGCGTGGGCTGCGGGATATTGCTCTCAAAAATGGCCTGAATTATGGAAGCAATTCTTACACTTGTAAGGGCTTAAACCTATTAGATAAAAAGGAGTAATAGGGATATGAGTGAGGCGTTATTAGAGAAAACAGGTGTGAGGCCATATCTTACAAGATTTGTCCAATTCTTTTTGGGTCTTGATGGTTTCTTACATGGGTTAGAGGTCGTTTCGGCATATTATGAAAAGGCATGGACTACCTTTGCACTGACCACATTCCACGCCTGTATTTTCTTCTTTGCGGCATATTTTGTGGGGCATGACCATTCACATCATGTGAAGCCCAAAGACGATGAGGACGAATCTAATAATGGGAAGAAATCAAACCTATGGAAGAATATTATCTTCGGAGTGGTTATTCTACTCGTTCTGCTATTTTTCACACCGTTAGGTGAAATCGTCTTACCTGAATCATTACACATTTTGGAAGGACCTCACGACCATTGATATTAAGCAAACCTTTTTACCTTATGTGAGACAAGTTAAGATTGGTCGTCTGACGGGGCGGCTGTGAGGTGACTGAATGAATTCCCGCAAGAGAATTAAGGTGACACAGATGGGTTGTCGTGACCCTGCTGACGGCCAAGTGGCTGAAGTGCGGCTTAACCGCCGAGATGTGGGCAGTTGTCGGAGACACATGGTATCTTGTCGGCGGCTTAGTGGTGTAACCAATTCCACTCCTCAACCCCTTGCTGAAGTGCAGGTTCAATCCCTGCCTTCGGCGTCTTTTTCCTATTTCCGTTATCCTTCCACAGCACACAGTATGCCAACTCAAGGCGAATTCATAGGTGAATAAGTTAAACTGCTTTCGTGGGTGTATGGTGTAACGGATAGCATTTTGGCCTTCTAAGCCGAAGATAGGGGTTCGATTCCTCTTACGCCCGCCAACTTCTTATAGTTAATCCAACACATAGGAGTGGTTTTACCATGTTGTGGGAACATCCTTTACTTGCTGAATCTTTGCGGAAAAGTTTCCGCAGCAGCGTAGTAGCCGAAAGAAACCTTGATGATTCTCTTTTACAAACTCTAAATCGAAGTGCATACTTACGAGATTTTGCTTACAAGGACAATACAATAACAGAAGCAGGAAATACGACATGGAACAATGCCCTTAATTCTCTTTCAGCCATCCGTAACTACGGTTCGGGGCGGAATAGGTGGGGAGGAGTGGTGAATACGGCAAAGGGATTTGCAGAAAATCCTCCTAATTTAATGCAGCCTCACACCTTTTCGTGGGATGTGGATTGTTGGGTTGGCACAGGATATGGAGAAGGTAATTGGTTGGGTATATCGTATTGGAATGCGGGCTCTTATTGGAATTTGGAAAACACAGTCATTGGAAGTTTATGGGAAGGTTACAGTCGTGAGGGCAACCCCCATACCGATGAATTAACCGAATGGAATAAATGGATTTACGATGACCACCATGCGTGTTGTGATGAGTCCGAATTATCTTGTCTCAGTTTTGATATGCGTAATCATGTGAGAGTGCGATACCGTGCTAAGATTACTCCTGACCCGTTATCTACCTCCTATTATGAACCTACCACAGGAGCGAATATGGGAGAAATTTACGGTTCCGATTCCACAAGTGCAGGAATTATTCCACATCAACTCGTAATAGAAGCAGATGTGTCTACTACAAGAGGTGATTTAGGATGGTTCGGTTTGGGAGAAGAAGGTTATACGGATGAGATGATAGCAGATTTTGGCATCATCATTAAAAATCTCACCACAGGAGAAGACAAATATCTTGATTTATCTATTGTTGGAGGTTCCTCGACAGGTTCTTTGACTTACGCTCTTCCTGCTTCGGGATTATACTATGTATTTGTTTATCTGAAAAATGCAGGTCCCGATGCAATTACAGTTTCCACCCCTCTAACAAATTTTTTGGAAAGAAAGGGAGTTAGTAGCGGTCATACTATCAAGGCATCTCACCCTATGAGGATGATGTTTTATGTTTCACCCCCACCTACTCAAGAAGAGTATGTCTTTGTTCCTGTTACCGATACCCTCCCTGAAGCAAGTATGGAAGAAGTAGAAGAAGATTTTATCCTCGTAAATGATGAGGAAGCAAACGGCCAAGATAATGAAGATAATAAGTGGGTGGCTTATGTGGTTGGAGGTCTTGTCATTGGTTCGTTGGTTATGTTGGGGGGTTCATAATGGACTATTTCGATATTTTCAATACTCTATCTTCAAACTCCTTGAAAAAAGAGGAATACAAATCGGATGAAAGTCCTACACCCACATTCACTAAGACAAGCAATAATCACATCTTTGCACAATCCTCGTATAATGCCTCAGGTTACGCTTGTAATGTAGCCTTGATGACGGAAATCACTATTGAGAATGCTGAACACGCTAAAATGAGTCGGATTGAACAAACTACAATTGGCGATGGAACGCAATCGTGGACTTTATGGGTTCCCGTAGGCACACGACTTACTTTACGAGCATATCCTATGGATGACGGAGCCGAACAAGGAGGATTGTTGGATTCGGCTTCTAAATGGGTTACAGATGCTTTCCCCTCTAATATGCACTTGGCTGACGAACCTAATTCAACTAATTCAGGTATGGGTGGAGTAGATTTACACCGATACTATTATGACCGAGACAAGTTGATTCTTTTAGCCGTAGCCGCAGCGAAAGAGGAACGACCTGATTTATTTGAACCTCCGAATTGGGATGAATTAGACATATCTAATGAATCGGATTGGGATAAAGTCATAGACAAAATGCAAGCCGCCACCGCATTATCAGTAGAGAAATTACCTGCCATAGCACAGAATAATTTTGAAACACTTCAAACTATTGAATACACTTCTAAAATATACACCCCTGATGGCTTTCCTACTCGCACAGGTATTCAAGATTTTGACAGAGCAGGAACCCATTTGCTTTCCTTCCGATACGGATATGATTGGGCAGGAGAAACAGACAATATGGTGTGGGGTTTGGACGCTCCGTGGTATTGGTATACTGTAAGAATTGCTATTGAAATCCCTTTGGCTATTTTTGGGGGTAAAGTCGGTCACGCTCTGTTCCGAAAAGCATTTGCTAAAAATCTCGCTAAAGGTATCAGCCAAAAGGAATTACGAGAACAATTGGTTAAACAATGGGGTAGAATGAGATATTATGTCACCGCAGGAACATTCTCTTCCGCTTTTATGGCTACGGAAATGGCAGGATGGATGGCTCCGATGATTGTTCCAATGTTCACAGGAGCCACCGATAGTAGAAACGCTTGTAGATTCCCACTTGCAGGTCTTCAACATCATTATACGGTTCAAGTTTACGACCCTAATAAAACGGATGCTTATGGTAATGTTGTATGTGGAGAAGGCTCTTATAGACCTCTTGAACAGAATTACCCTCCCAAATTAAGTGAAACCATACCGTGTTGCCCTGATGAAACGACTTACGATAGTAGCACCGAAGAGTGTCTCAATGAAGACGGAGAATCAATATGGGAAAACAACACATGGATAGAGGGCTTAGAAGGTCAAGGAAATAACTTATTGAATCACCTCAATCAAGGTTCTAATGAAGATAATTCCCAAGAAATGTGGACTTATTTCATTGTAGGTGTTATTGGCGTAGGTCTTTTAGGGAGCCTATTTTAGGAAAAGGTGCATTGAAATAGCATGGCTGCCAACTAAAGATGGTGTTACTCTGCCGTTTCATGGTTCAGCCGATGATTTCAAAGATTGGGATGCTTGGGAATGTTCTTTTTTCGGAAAGATGCCCACGCTTCAAGCCGAGTCAGAAGGTTCCTTAGTTTTACCTTCTGATGTTCAAATGGATAGTATAGTGTGGAAGTTTCCCATTCTCACAGGAAAAGCATGGTCCTTTGTGTGCTTGTTAGATGACCGAGTTATCTTTGATACTAACCCAACATTAGACCCTGAGGGCGAGGTAAAGTTTGAAGATGAGGGAGATGCTCTTGTCGCTGTAAAAGGGACTGTTTTATCAACAAAGGTAAAATATACGGGTGAATCGGATGATATGCCCGCTTTTTACACATCTCAAAACGGTGAAGATGGATATTCTGTCGTTGTTAAAGGTTATTCTTTGCGAGAGCATCGGCCTCAAACCCTCAAAGATTATTTATTTAGGGAAGTCCCTGAAAACAAGATACATAATGATTGGCAAGAAGAGAACGCATAAAGCCTAAGTGTGAGAGGTAATAGTATGACAGAATTATTTATGGTTACAGGTAAAGGTGGTGTAGGTAAATCTACTACGGCTGCTGCAACTGCTCTTCAACACGCAGACGCAGGGAAGAAAGTTTTGTTGATGTCGAGCGACCCCGCACATAATCTTGGTGATTTGTTTGAAACTCCATTAGGGAACGAACCTATTGCTGTGGCGAATCGTCTGTGGGCTTTAGAAATAGACGCTACCAAAAGGGCTCTTGATTTCATGAACGCTTTGAACGATGTTTTCAAATCCATATTCAAAAAGAGTGCGGGTGTAGATATTGACTTGTTTCATGACATGATTCTACCTGGTTTAGATGAAATCTTTTTCTGTGAAACTGTTTTGTCTGAGTGGGATTCAGGTAAATGGGATGTAATTATTGCCGATACACCTCCAAGCGGTCAAGCATTGAGGGCTTTGACTACTCCTGACATTCTTGATGCTTGGTTAAGTCGGGTTATCGCTCTAAAAAGGAAGTTTGAAGTGATGAAAGGAGTCATTTTCAAGAAAAAGGCAGATTCCGATATGGAAAAAACCGTAGGACGCATGAAGGAAGACATCGCTCGTTTCAAATCTATCGTTGCATCACCTCAAAGTCATTTGATTCTTGTAACCATTCCTGAGCGATTAAGCGTTATGGAAACACACAGAACGGTTCAATTCTTGAATCATTTAGGGCTCGGAGTGTGGGGTGTCGTTGTGAACAGAATTATTCCTGATTTTGGAGAGGATTGGGAACATGATTCTGCTGCGGTAAAACTTTTACACAATCAACATCAGATTCATGTGGAATCTCTTGATTTGGCGGCTAACTTACTTGGCAATTTGAATGTAAAACAGGTTCCAATGGTGGCTTACGCTCCTGTTGGTGTGGAAAATCTACGAAAATTCAGTCAATTGATATGGGGATAATTCTTATAGTCCTTCCGTCACTTCATGTTGAGAGTGACGGTTATGGTGAAAATACAGTTGCTTGATGAAAACCCGTTTGTGACTCAATTCAAAGAACGATGCTATGAAATATGTGTTTTTTACAATCACACCCCTTCAGATAAAACATTGGATGACCCGATTCGCCAATCTCGGCAACAGGAAATGCCAAGCAGGGGGTGGATTGACTATCCTGAAAAAGGAGAGGCTGAAAGACAAGGAGTATTCGCTTTTTTCTATCATAATATCAGACAATTAGATTGGGATAAATTGAGCGTTGGTAAAAGCGACATGGCCGCAGGTTGGTGGTTAGTGAAAGGTGATGGGGCGCAGATGAACGCATTCTATCTGTTGTGGATTTACCCGTGGCATACTGAGTTAGAAGGTTATGATGATTATGAAATTGAAACTTTGATTTACTACTACGCTCCTTTACATATCAACAACAAAGGCTGTAACTTAGGATTCCAAAATTTCACAGTGGAAGACGAAGAAAGACCAAATTACGGTTATGAGTGGGATGATGGTCAAGGATGGGGTAAAGGTAGTGGCGAATGGAGTGGTATCTTTTTAGGTAAAAGAGGACGCTCACTTCCCACTCCCAACCCTCCTATGTTGAATTGGATAGGGTGGGATTTCTAATGGATTCTGTCGAGATTGGTTTTGAGGAAATGGTTTCACGAATCCGTGAAAAACTCAAGATTCCTCATTACGGATTGGGTAATTTCATAGGCTACCGTGACGATTTCGACCTCTTTATCAACGAAACAATAGATACTTTTGAAACAGGGATTTCAGAAATTGAGAGCGTCAGTGTTAGGAGTGAAAATAGTGACCTATTATTCCCTGTGGAAGAGAATTGGAAAAATCTCTCACTTTTGAAAACCGTTGCCGAGAATAAAAGTTTTAGCGAGCATACTTGGTTAGATTTATCAGCCCAAAACCTTCCTTCTATGGACGAAAGCGGTGAACCACTTTTCCCTTACTATGAGAAAGAAGAATTTCAAGACCTTGTAGACCCTGAAAAGGACATAGGATGGTTTTTATTCATACCGAATTCGGTTAGAAACAACCTTACTCCAAACAATCTCGATAAGTTGATTAACCAACAAGGAATACACTATCCTGAAACTCATTTTGGTATCTTTAATGTGTGGTTTAATTGGAATGTTGAAAAATGGATGTTTGGAGGGTGGTATTTTGCTACTCCTGAGGTCAATACACTGATTGATTACGATACATGGAATTCAAGCAGATTTCCTTTTAACCGCTTCAATTGGTATGGTGCTTGGATAGGTGATGACCCTGACCCCTTGACGC
>Ga0080013_1005729_pt1 | contig 11382 bp, 11 predicted proteins | sample ETNvirenome_6_85_FD_69236 | JGI IMG/M metagenome (GOLD analysis project Ga0080013, IMG submission 69236) | Marine viral communities from the Pacific Ocean - ETNP_6_85 (SPADES assembly) (version 2) | ecosystem: Environmental > Aquatic > Marine > Oceanic | place: Pacific Ocean | collected 2013-06-19
TTGTATAATTGTTTGCTATTCCACATATTGTAGAATAAGTCCACGAGGTCCCTCCCCCGCCCTGTGTAGAAAGACCTATACCTCCAAGAGTTACCACGTGATTGTCAAAATTTTTATTCAACTTCCCTGCAACATTCGCTGAGTGATCCCCGGTGACTTCGTTATCACTCCCTGCAACATTCGCTGATTTATCCCCGCTGACTATGTTACTTTCCCCTGCAACATTCGCTGAGTTATCCCCTGTTGCTGTGTTACTATAACCACCAATAACAGCAGAACTGACACCACTGGCAGAATTATTGAATCCACCGGCCACGAAGACCATATCTGCGTATGCCTGATTACTGACACCTCCGGCTATGGCAGAGTAGCACGCACCGGTTGCTATTGTGTTCTCTCTTCCGGCAAGATTCCCCGCTGAATTGCCTTCGACTCTGTTATTGATCCCGGCAACATTCCCCGAGTAATGGCCATCGACTGCGTTCCCCCATCCGGCAACATTCCCTGAGATATTTCCATCGACCCTGTTATCGACCCCGGCAAGATTCCCCGCGGTGAGCCCATCGACCCTGTTATCGACCCCGGCAACATTCCCTGATTGAATTCCATCGACCCCGTTACCGGCCCCGGCAACATTCCCTGATTGTAATCCACTGACTTCGTTACCGGCCCCGGCAACATTCCCTGAGAAATCCCCGCTGACTGTGTTTGTACCCCCGGCAACATTCGCTGAGTAATCGCTGGTGACTTTGTTCTGCTGCCCGCCAACATTTACCGATTGGGACCCACTGACTCCGTTCTCTAGTCCGGCAACATTTACTGAATTGTTGCTGGTGACTCCGTTCAGCATCCCACCAATATTCACTGACATTGACCCGCTGACTCCGTTAAAACCCCCGGCAACATTCGCTGAGTAATCTCCGCTGACTTTGTTATTGGCCCCGGCAACATTCGCTGCATTGTTGCCGGTGACAGAAGTACCGTACCCGCCAATAACAGCAGAACTGGCGCCGCTGGCAGAATTATTGAATCCACCGGCCACGAAGACCATATCTGCGGATGCCTGATTACCGACACCTCCGACTACGGCAGAGGCAGAGCCAGAGATAGTCTGACTATCTCCAACAGTAAAATTGTTCTTTGTTTTGTCGAAGATAAAATTAGCGGTTGCTCCAAAAATTCCACCATCATTAAACTGAACCTGTTTGTTGATTCCAGCTGGTGTGCCGCCTCCTCCGCCTCCTCCAGTAACTAGAGGAACATAAGAGCTAGGTCCTGTCCTTTGATAGATGGACGCCCCTGCTTGCGTCCCGAAGTAGATATTCCCAACATCGTCAACCGAGAATGCGTTGTTGGTGGCACCGGTAAGCGTGGGATCACCTCCTCCAACCACAAATCTGTGGGATGCTCCTGGAAGTGTCTGGGCTCCAGATTGATCCCACGGATATGTTGTATAATTGTTTGCTATTCCACATATTGTAGAATAAGTCCACGAGGTCCCTCCCCCGCCCTGTGTAGAAAGACCTATACCTCCAAGAGTTACCACGTGATTGTCAAAATTTTTATTCAACTCCCCGGCAAGATTCGCTGATTTATCCCCGCTGACTATGTTACTTTCCCCGGCAACATTCGCTGATTTATCCCCGCTGACTTCGTTATCACTCCCTGCAACATTCGCTGAGTAATCGCTGGTGACTTTGTTCTGATACCCGGCAACATTCCCTGATCTATGCCCGCTGACTCCGTTCTGATACCCGGCAACATTCCCTGAGTAATGGCCATCGACTATGTTCAGCCATCCGGCAACGTTTCCCGAATACCAACCATCGACTGTGTTATTAAATCCGGCAACATTCCCCGACAATAAACCACTGACTGTGTTCTCTTTTCCGGCAACGTTTCCCGAGTATTCTCCATCGACTTCGTTATGATACCCGGCAACATTCCCCGAGTAATTCCTGCTGACTGTGTTCTGATACCCGGCAACATTCCCCGAGTAATCCCTGCTGACTGTGTTCTGATACCCGGCAACATTCCCCGACAATAAACCACCGACTGTGTTCTCTTTTCCGGCAAGATTCCCTGAGTGATCCCCATCGACTGTGTTATCTTTTCCGGCAACATTCCCTGAATTTTCGCTGGTGACTTCGTTACTTTCCCCGGCAAGATTCCCCGAGGCACTCCCATCGACTGTGTTACTGGCGCCGCCGACTATGGCAGAGGTAGAGCCAGAGATAGTCTGACTATCTCCAACAGTAAAATTTTTCTTTGTTTTGTCGAAGATAAAATTAGAGGTTGCTCCAAAAATTCCACCATCATTAAACTGAACCTGTTTGTTGATTCCAGCTGGTGTGCCGCCTCCTCCAGTGTTTGTATTTGACACACTGTCTTTGTTATCTGCCAGAGCCACTGAACCAGTTACCAGTCCGGTCAACGCAATAAGTCCTATAATTATGATAAAAATATTTGCCAGAGACATTCCAGTACTTGGAGGAGAAGTAGTCGGCGTGGAATAAGATTTCATCGGCATAGAAGCCTGTTGAGATCCACTCGGTTGAGTTTGAGGGTATCCATTACCAATATCACCCCTTAAATCGCCTATTCCTGTTCTTGCCTCATCTGCTAAACTCATTTTAGTATATAAAATTATTATATAATAATTTTATATAATAAAATAATAAGTATTTTTACCAAGATAAAATGAAATAGCTGTCCTTGATAATGCTCTGAGATCAGCCGATGATTTTTTCCAGAAACACACCAAAGAAGTAAAAATAAAAATGAATTCTAATTTATTATAATTAGAATTAAATTAAGAAATGTCATTTATCTATAACGAACTGAAGAAAAAAAAATACTTTAGTGATTATATTTTCCCTGAAAGAATTACTTCTAAAGATTTAATTAATAACTTGGATGCAGCTGTTGTTACTATCCTGAAACCAGATATGACCAGAGAAATATTTATGGAAAAAATTAAAATAGCTAAAGTGATAAGAGATCTAGTTTGTCAAATACCTGAAAACAGAACAGACTACTATATTTTTATGATAGATTGTAAGGAAGGTATTTTTTACAGAAGTTATCCTAAAGGAGTTCCGTTATCCGTTATAAAATATAAAAATGATGCAGGTCAATACGACAGAGATTTGGGGTTTGATATATGGATGCTTAAGTTCTCTTCCTATTTTGTCTCTAAGAAAAGTGTAATCTTGGGAAAACCAGAAATTTATCACAAATTTATGGAAAGTATTAAAGACTGTTTAGTCAAAGATGAACTATCTGGTGTTTCCGGTCTCCTTTCTCTTCAGTATTCATAAATTATACACCATAATAAAATGGATGTATTTGTTATAGAGAAGGAGAAGTTAATATTAAAAATAAGTTATTATATTAATAACTTATTTTCTAGCTTTTCTCTTTCTTTTCTTAGGGGACGTTTTTTCTATAGTAGTTGTCACTTCTTTTTCCGGAAAAATATCATTATCTGCTTCTTCCACTCTTTCTAAAACAGTCTCTGAGCCATCTTCGTTAATTTTCCTAACATATACTGTTTTAGTGATATCCGGATAATCTAGAGTATAATAGAAAATTATCAAGATGAAGAAGAAGAAAAGAACGGCAAAACCTGCATACACATCCACAAAAATTACTAAGATAGCACCTAAAATAACAAAAAACAAAAATAACATCCAATAATAATAACTATTCATTTTATTATATCATATTTCTTCTCTTTTTGTTTATTTTTCTCTTTTTCTATATTTACTAGAAAGAAGAGAAAAAGATACAAAAAAGAATGTGATATAATAAAATTATGTATAATCCGATAAAGAAATTAAATCAAGTTAAGTTATCATCTTTGAATTTTTACGCTTTTTTACTTCATCTACTAAGCGCAATCGGAATCGGGGCTTATTTTTTAGCTTCCAAGAAAGAAGTTCAATATAATACAGATTTATACACTTACAAAACAACTTCCACCGAACCAAGTGATCCAAAAATAATAACTTTTGGAGATGGAGAAAGTCCTAAAATAGATGACTCTGGGTTAGCATTAAAATTAAAATTAATATTGGTCTTTATTTTCTTGATTACCGCTGCTTTCCATTTTTTCTACTATACAAATTATAGATATTATAAAGAAGTTTTGGGAGGAAGAAATCGATATAGATGGATTGAATATGGAATCACAGCTACTATGTTGATTTTTGTATTATGTCTGATTTCTGAGATGAAAGAAATCTACGCCACTCTAACAACAGTTATGTTAACCATAACTATGATGTCTTTTGGATATTTCTTCGAAATGAGTAAAGATCCAAAGGTAAAATTATCTGCTATTATTATGGGATTTTTTGTATTAGTATGTATCTGGTCGATTATATTGGGTCAATTCGTTCCAAATATAATTCCTGCTAAAGATGATCAAGATTATGACATCCCAGATTGGGTTTATGGAGTTTTGTTTCCAATGATTTTCTGGTGGGTTAGTTTTGGAATTGTAGTAGTCTTGAATTACCGAGCTTATCGAAAGAAAGGGTATGATTTTACTAGATATGAAAGATATTATATTTTACTCTCTTATTTCAGCAAAGCTTTTATGGGTTACTATTTAACTTTTGGTTTATCTCGAGATGCTCCAAAAAATAGTAGTTAAATTTTAAGTTTATATATAATTTATAATTTATAAACTTAAAATTGAAAATATAAAAAAGATAAAATAAATACAACAAATAATGTCTGACAAGAACAACGGAAAGATTGTGATGTCCAACAAGGATCTCTGCGAGAACCGAAAGAAGGCGGTGAAGGAGATGATGACAGGAGGGTCCCTGCCTTCCATCCCGGAGACCTGGTGTCGGTGTATCCTCGTGTGCCCTTATACGGAGCCCGGCTTCGCAGTTGCCATCCCAGAAGTATGGCGACCTGTTGACGACCGCCCTATCAACAGACGGGTTGCTGAATACCAGCTAGATAGTTGGTTTCGACGGATCCACCTGGGTCGTCTAATTGAAGCCGGATTCCCGCCGCCTCCACTGCGGCAGGTGGTCGACGATTCGGATGACGACGGTCTATACGATTAACCCAATTATTTCATATACAATATGAAATAAAGATGATATAACAATATGAAATAGAAATATAAGATATAATAAAATGAGTTGTAATTGTGATTTTAGTAATGAGGATTTTATGGAATATATTAAAAAATTGAGAAAGAAACACAAGAATAAAAATTACAATTTTTCTCAAAAGGAAATAATCGAATTTATGACAATGCATTTGAAAGATAACAGTAAACTTAAAAAAATTATTGAAAAGAAAAAAGTTTCTCTCCAAGAAATGAAACTTTTAAATACCAAATGTTGCGGGATTATTAATTTAGAACTAACCGGTTCCGGGGAAGTAAAAGATAATAAATTAATTCTTTACTTGAACAATAATAATATATATTTGAATTTGAGAAATAAAATCCCAAATGCAGATGCGGATTTGAGTAGAAGAATTGTCTGGCATATGCATCCTTGGAATATTAGCGTAGATTATGAAGATGATGCTCCAAGTTTTTTCAGTTATGAAGATATTAGAATTAGTGTTAATTATCCAAAGAAGATATTTATTATTTTTAATATGTATGTGAAAAATCCAAAGATTCCTGTTATTTATGCAGTGACAGCTGATGAAGATGTTAAGAAAAACAAAGCAAAGAAAATTATTGGAGATTTGTATGATGATATTTATGAAAAGTTGGTTGATCACAAAAATTATAAGATAGATTTGCCAAATATGAAGAGAAAATTAAAAGAGGTTGGGGTTCATTTCTATTATTTGATGAGATATGATGAGAGGAGTCTAGTCAAAATTATTATGGATAAATGCAACTAATTTCTTTCTCTCTTTCTCTCTTCCTTTTCTTTTTCTTTCTTTCTTTCTTTTTTCGTATATTTATGATAAATTCTATATAATAGTAATATAGAATTATTTCTTTTTGCGAGGAGCAGATTCTTTTTTCTTCATCTCTCTTTCTCTTTTTTCTTTTCTGAGTCTAACATTCTTTTTGTCCCAATATCCGACACCTGCTCTGGTTCCTGACGGGGGCATTATATCAACTCCTGAAAAGTTAGTTACTTTTTTTTTGTTGATGTCGACTTTTTTTTTCTCATTGATACTGGCGACTTTTTTTTTCTCATCGATGTTGGTGATTTCTTTCTTCTCATCGGTGGACTTGCAGATTTCATTGATTTCATCTTCTTTGATGGTGTTGTCTTCTTTTTGGTAGGAGAGACTCTCTTCTTTGGTGTTGTCATCTTTTTGGTAGGAGAGACTCTCTTCTTTGGTGTCTTCTTTTTGGTAGGAGAGGCTTTCTTCTTTGGTGTCATCTTCTTTTTGGTAGGAGAGGCTTTCTTCTTGGTAGGCGATTTCTTGACAGAAATAATAAGAGTACGAGCAATCATATCATCTCCGTTTTCCACATCTTTTCTGACTGTCATACTATCGTTTTCATCTTCTTGATAATCCATTCTTTTTCCTCTTTCTGTTGAATGTTGTAATCCCATTTTATTTATGTTTTTAATTTATTTTTGTACAAAAATGACTATATTTTATGTAAACTTGATATAAATTACCCTAAAATTGAAAAAAGAAAAAAAAAGTAGAGATAATAAACTTGCGAAAGGATGCCCGCCAACGCCGCCAACGCCGCCAACGCCGCCAACGCCGCCAACGCCGCCAACGCCCTCCCAGGGCCGTCTGCGAAGATGTCACAGGCGGAGATCCGGGCGGCTGCATTGGCTGCTGCAAAGGCAGTTGCCCTCAGGGCCAATGCAGCCGCCCGAAAGGCCAAGGCAGCAGCCCGCAGCGCCCCTGTGGGACAGCTCCCATACGCCGTCCAGCCAGGGGCAGGGCTTGGAGTCCACCGTCGTGCTGCAGGTAAGGCTGCTGCAGCCTCGCGTAATGCAGCCGCCGCCCAGGAGCTCCTGGACAGGCTCGTCGCCAAGGCAGCCGGCGCCGCCACCGGCAACTGAGTCCCGCTCTCCTGAGCCCCGCTCTCCTGAGCCCCAAAAATATTAAATTACACAAAAAAATCATAATATTTTTGGAAAATTGAAAGGGAAAAAAATATATTTTTGTACAAAAATACTGATAAAATACAGAATATCTATGATAAATTCCCTAAAATTGAAATTACAAAAAAAAGGAGAGATAATACAACTACCAGAGGTATGAATTCAAGCCCACCTGCAATTGCATTTGTCCGGAACCTTCTCCAAGGGGAAGAGTTTGTCAACTACACCCGTCAAATGCAGGGAAAGCCACCAGATGCTGGTGAGGTCTCTGCGTTTTTAGAGGTTCTGTTGGGTGCGGAGAACTCACCGGAAGACCTGACGCGGATCTTAGCCGCCTACATGGCAGCGACCAACATGGAGGTTTTTTACCTCTGTGTGAAGCAGGAGATCCACAAACTCTCTGAAAGGAGAGGAAAGGTCCCTAACAGTTGGGTCGCACAGCTCGTCTCGGAGAATTCAAATTTCTCTGATTTCGCCGTCCGGACAGTGACTCGGAAGATGACGGATTCCGAGTTCCTCGAGGTTGTTGAGATTCCCTAGATCAGAACGCTAGCTCCTCCAAAAATATATTATAAAATCAATACCATCATATATTTTTGGAATTAAGTCATCATATCTTTGTAAATTTGTTTGACTCCTTCTTCACTTTGAGAAATTCTTCGTTCTAGATTTTCTACAAAAGAGGAGTGATTTTTGATAATTTTCTTAGTTTTCTCCACTTTCAATTTGTAATCAATATTATGTCTTTTAATTTTTTCTCTGAATTTCTTTGAAGAAATCATCTTTTTCATTGTAGATTCGTGACACTGAAAATTAATTTTGATAATAGCATTTTCTGGCGGTTGGAAAGATTCAAATTGTTCTAGAGTCATGGTATACAATTTTTTGGGAGTGATTTCTAACTCTATTTTTTCTGTTTCCCACTCTCCTTTTTGAAAGGGAGATCCGATTGAGAGAAGATATATTGCCTTGTCATTATTGTCAGCAAAACCATGTTGAAAAGGGATTCCGGGGTAGAAGATATTTTTTTGGAGTCTTTGGTGGTCGTGGATGTGACCTGAGAAGACCGCTGGTAATTCCTCTTCCCAAATGTCTCCATCTTCTGAGATAATAGCCCCCATTTTACACCCCCGAAATTCTTGATGTGCGAAAATAGCTGTACACTCTTCATAGTTTCTTTTATTTTCTTTCTTTTCTTTTTCTATTTCCAAAGCTTCTTCGAATCTACCGTTGGGTACATATGGAACAAAGGCAAAAAGAGCGTCTTCTTTCCCTTTCCCTTTTTGTAGAGAGGAAGAAGAAAAATAAAGAGTAGTATCAATAATATGAAGATTAGGATATTCTTTGAGTCCGACAAAAGGGTGCTCTTCTGTGAGAAAGACATTATTATTGATTCTGTCGTGATTTCCAATCAGAGCAAATGTTTCTCGTTCATCTGCCAGATCAGATAGAAATTTAACGGCACGGCAGAAAGGTTGGGTGTTAATTTTCTCATGACAATGCAAGATGTCGCCTAGAACAACAACAAAGTCAATAGAGGGATTAGATTTTAGATACTTGAGGGCAGATTGATGAAGTTGATTGGTTTCAATGGCATTGGAAGTTTTAAAATGGGGATCACCGATGAGGAGAATCTGATACATCTTTATGTTTGTTGTTATTTCTATTTTTTGGTAAAATAGAAATCAATTTTTGTCTTACACAGGGTCATCTCTGGTTGTATCATCCCTATAATTATAAAATTATTATAATTTTAATTCAATATTGCCACAAGCAATCCGTCTTCCAGCATTTCCAGTAATATATCTGTCTACGTTCTTCTTTTCATCTTGATATTCTATTAATCCCATATCATCTTCTCCTTGATGAATCACCAAACTTCTCCCGATAATACAATTTTCATCATCTTGAAACAAAGAAATTTTGGGATCCATAAAAGACAATTCGCAAAAATTATCATCCACCACAATATTGTTACAAAGATCACCAGTGTGACATTCACCTTTTTGTTCTACCAAGCCAGATTCAGAATTGAAAGATAACCCGTTTCCGTGTTTGGTTCCACTTTGATTTTCCAGTGACCATTTTTCTCCAACATTAAAATGACCGCCTAACTTATCACAACAATCCATTACATCTCCTTCTGTTTCGTCTAGAGGTTTTTCGTGGATATGAAAACCGTGAATTCCATTAGGAAGCCCTTCGATTCTTAAATAAACTTTAACAAAGTGCTGTGGAGAAAATTGAGTAAACTCTACTTTTCCTCTAATAAATCCAACCGATATACTTTTTTTATCTTCTCCCCATTCTGTGATAGCTGTTGCCATTTTATATTTCTTTTTCTTTCTTCTCTTTTCCTTTCTCTCACTTTTTCTTTCTTTCTTCTCTTTTCCTTTCTCTCACTTTTTCTTTCTTTCTTCTCTTTTCCTTTCTCTCACTTTTATCATATTGTAATATGATAAAATTATTGGGCACTGTTAGCAGGAACACCGCCATCAAGACTGTAAATTATCATCAGAATAGCGGCGGCTAGATATAAAGCCACGGTAACAAAATAAGCATCTCTGCAGTAAGGAGATTCTAGAAAAGACATTGCACCTTCTGTCTTACTAACAGGACGAAAGTTATTTAACAAATAAAATAATAACCAAACTAAAGGAGAAATTCCAAATAAGACAGCTACAGATATTGTAACATTCTCAGAAGTTAATGTTGTCATATTTTATAATATTCTATTTCCTTTTTATTTTTAATTATGTCTGCCTTGTTATTATATTAATTTTGCTGCTCTTGCATCTTCAGAAGTTATGGAACCCGAGGCATCTTGTGGTTTAGTTCCTTCTTTTTGTAATTCAGTTCCTTCTTTTTTCTCCTTTTTTTTCTTTGAATAACAAATAATATCCATAATAATATAATAGAGAATGATACCCAGTAAAACAGCGAACATCAAATAGCCAACTATTACTACTCCGTCAAATCCATCAGCCAATGCCATTTTTATCCTATATTTTTTCTCTTTATCTCTTAAGTATTGATATTTGAGAGATAATTCTAGAGAATAATAAAAAAGAAAGATGAGAGATTAGACCTCGAAATATTCGTTGTCAGGTTGAAGATCATTGGCAGTAGCAATCATCAAATATATAAAGAAAATTAAGAAAGAACCAAACAAAACTAAGAAATAGATAGCGGTAGAAGAATTAATATTATTGAGATCATCTTCGGAAGGAGGATGAATAGCTATTAAAATAACCATAGAAATAACTAATGCCAAGACAAAACTAGGAAAGATATTTCTTTTCATTAGTTTGTAAAATATAAAGGTTAACACCAACAAGGAACTAAAATATATAATTAAAGATATTGACAACTCCATATTTTAATTTATCATTCTTTTCTTTCTCTGATTTTTTATTATTGTTGTGGTTGGTTAAGTAAAATAATTTATAATTATTTTATATAATTATTTTTATAATTATAAAAATGTCAGTTAGTACTGATTCTGATTATGATGAATTTAAAGGAAATCCTTTTGGTTATGACTCAATCCAGAGAGCGGTTAGTAGGGCAGGTCCTAATCAAGGAAGTGTGAACGAAAAAATAGTAGATGCATATAAATTAAATAATTTATTCATTGTAGAATTAGGCAGTGTTCAATTTATTTTGATAATTATTTATTTTATCCTTTCTTTGTCAGCTATATGTTTAGGAATAGTTGCCTTATCAGAATGGGTTTCTGGTAGTAGTTACAAAGGTTCTAAAACAGAAGAAAATGGTTTTGAATATGCTTCTTATGTAGTTTCTGGTTTATCTTTAATTTTGGGAATAATTATATTTGTCCTTGTTTGTTATTATTATTTTAACAGAAGAAGTAGATTAGATCAGAAATTATTAACAGACAAAGTAACTCAGCTCCAAGCTGCTATTTTAACTAAACAATATAAGGGACAACTTAATCAATTATTACCACAACATTCCAGAAATTTACAAGAAGCCCTAAACGCAGGTGTTCAAGAAACCGTACATAAAAATTTAGCGATAAATGGAGGAAGTGGTCAATTAGTAGCTCAACAACAATTAGAAGCTGCACAAGCTGCATTATCTGATGCACAAAACAAAGAAAGAGCGGCTAATTATAGAGGGAGAAATGCAGAAGTAGAAGCTGCAACATTAAGTACAAAAACTGCACAAGATGCAGTAGACAAAGCTAAGAGAAGACTTGGTGAAAGAAAGGGGGAGGCTCTCGATTCACCAATCTCCCTCTCCCGAGCCTCTCGCCGCAAATCCCCCTCTTCTCTCAAGAAAAAGAAAG
>Ga0080013_1005730_pt1 | contig 11382 bp, 20 predicted proteins | sample ETNvirenome_6_85_FD_69236 | JGI IMG/M metagenome (GOLD analysis project Ga0080013, IMG submission 69236) | Marine viral communities from the Pacific Ocean - ETNP_6_85 (SPADES assembly) (version 2) | ecosystem: Environmental > Aquatic > Marine > Oceanic | place: Pacific Ocean | collected 2013-06-19
CGAGGTGTGCGCCGTAGTGGGCTTCGACGGCCATGTCGAGGCCGCCGTACCCGGTGCAGAACGATCCGAGGCGCATCAGTCATCGTCGTCGAGGAAGTGTGCGTACAGGTCGTTGTGGGCTTTGGTGATCTTGTCGAGCTCCTCGACGAGTTCGGTGAAGCGGCGTAGCAGGGCCCGGTACATCGCCTCCCAGGGGCGGGTGCATCCACTAGGCATGTCGGAGCACCGGATGTCGAGCTGCCTGGAGGTAGGCGAGGTGCTCAGCGGTGGTTAGTTCTCCACAGGAATCTGAGCCGGTTTCCTTCTTTTCTGTATCTGTATCTGTATAGGGGTCGGAATCTGACCCTCTAGCGTCTAAATGTGACCCCCTAGCGACGGAATCCGACCCCCCATTACCCCCACTTTCCACAGGGGGGCTATATCCGCCCCCCGACGGGCGCACAGGCCCCGTGTCGCCCTCCGAGGCGTTTCCGGCCCCGTACCCCCACCCGGTAGCGGCGTCGAACAGCCATGCGCCGCCATTTCCGTCTGGTGGGATCGTCAGCTTGTACGAGCACGCTTCGGTTCCGTAACCGCCGGAGGTGCGTTCGACCAGGCCGGCGTCGGACAGCTCCCGCAGGGCACCTTTCACAGCTGTTCTGGATAGGCCGGTGCGGGCCTCGAGGAGGCCGAGGCTGGCCCACAGGGCGAGCACCTCCCCACAGCCGCACTTGCGGTCCACCTTGCACGACGAGCACCTGGCGATGTCGGCCAGGGCGAGGTGTACCAGGCGGGCTCCGTTGCGTGCCGGCGAATGTCGCCACACCCATTCCGTCGACCTGAGGCTCATGTTGCGCCTCCCGGGTCGCACACCCAGTGCCCGAAGCCCTGCGGCGTGTTGTAGGCGAGCCATGCGGACACGGCGACCTGGTCTGATGGCGACCAGATGTCGCCGTAGTTCGTGTACCCGGCCGCAGCTGCACGTTTCGCCCTCGAGGGCCAGTACCCGTCGAGGTGCTGCATGAGGCCCTGGGCGTACATCCCGTTGTTCGCGGGGCGCTTCGAGGCGGCGTTCCAGCGGCCTGAGCTCTCGCAGGCGATGATGTGGAGCACCCTGTCGACGTCTGCGGCGCGAAACCACACCGACACCAGGGGCCGCCAGTCGAGCACCTGGGCGGCCGGCATGGGTTCGATGTCGCCGGGGCCCGGTGTCACGTCGTCGTCGGCGACCAGGGGACGCTCGGGTGGGGGTGACATCACTTCGTCCCCCCGGAGAATGGCCGGTGCCGTCGTAGCCGTAGGACGATGCGGGAGCGTCGACGGGACTGCCGTGGTCGGTGTCGTGGTCGATGCTGTTGGCTCCGCCGTCCTCGACGGCACCGGGAGGAGTGGCGACCCTGGCACCGAGGTGCCGAGGGTCCCGGTTGTGCATGACAGCGTCGTCACGACAGCCACTCCACTAACGACGGCCAGTCTGAGGGCCGTGCGACTCGTTCTTCCACCCCTGGGCACTCGGCGAGCATTCCGAGCACCTCCTCCTGGGCTCTGGTGACCTTCCCCGTTTCCCGCTTCAGCTCGACGAACACGACGCGTGGAGGCCGGATCAGGCACAGATCGGGGAAACCCGCCTGGTTGCGCCGGCTGTCGTGATCGTGGAAAACCCACCATCCGAGGAGTTCCGCTGCTTCGACGACTGTGTCTTGCCATTGCGCTTCGGTGACTACGCCCGAGAGGACGTCGACGGCGCGGCTTGGTACACGCGGCACCTATTTCCTCCCTTTGTCGTTGCATGGCCGACCACCTCGACAGCGCCGGCGTCCTGGAGTTCGCGGCGACGCGTTCGCACGGTGCTCGGGCTGACCTGGCCGAAGCGGCCCTCGTATGCGTCGACGAGGGCGTCATCGGTTGCCTTGCCGAGGTCGCAGAGCAGCTCGTACACGCGTATCTGGAGGTCTGTCAGGTCGCCGAGAGAAGCGGCGGCTGCTCGGGAGGTTTCTGGGTCGCTGCGCCTGGTGACTGCGAGGCGAGGGTGGCGATCTCCTCGTCGACGAACGCTGCGATTGCCTGGTACTTGTCCCGGCGCAGCGGGTTCGGAACCGGCATCGGGAAGCCGGCCAGCGACAGGCCGGCTCGTACTTTTCCCCGCAACGCCGGGTCCAATCCGTTGAGCTTCGCCTTGAGCTCCGACGTGTCGACCATGTCCGGGGTCGGTGGTTCCACCTCACCGGCGAGCACCTGGCGTGCTGTTGCGAGGTTCTCGACGTTGGAGCCGGCTGGGTGGTTCGACACGGCCTTAGGGGCCGGCGGTGCAGCTGCTTCTTCCACGCCCGTTTCGTCGGGCTCGTCGGTGTCGCCCTCGATGCCGGCAGCGTCGGCGTATCCCATCAGGCCGAGCACCCGCCCAAGGGCCTGTGTCATCGCCCTATCCGGGTCGCGGGTGTCGCGATGCCCCTGGGCTCCGGCGACGGGTTCGCGCAGGGCCCGGGTGCCGTGCGCTTCTGCGAGCACCACACCAGTAGCGACGTCGACGATGCGGCAATGGCCGACAACCCTCGCTGTGGACCCGACGATGTCCTCGTCGAAGCCCTGAAGGATCGCGTAGTCGCATGGTGGAAAGTCCCTGCGAAACGCCTCAAGCTTTTCGGAGACTCTGGTGATGTTCATAAGGCCGCCGCGATCTCGGCGGTGTTGGTCATGCCTGCACCAGGTATCCGTGGCGGTCCGTGTGCTCAACTGAGCCGGACGGGCGAACCTTCGCCACTAACGAGCAGTCGGCGAACATGCCGGACGGTGCTACGACGTACCTCGAACCGCCAGCCTTGACGGCTCGGGCTCGCATTGCCCGGACGTACAGAACCTGGCCGGTTGAGCAGGCGCTCTCGGCAGCGTGATCTTCTGCTGCTTCGGGTGTTGCATGGAATGAGATGTTCATAAGGCCCCCCGGGTCTTGTAGTTGGTTGAGGTGCTCGTTTAGGCTCCACTTCGCAGCGATCCCGTTGCCGTCAGGGGACGACGTGGGGAGCCGTTAGGTGAAACTGGATGAAGGCACGGGACGCAAGATAGCGCATGTGTCAAGTCGGGCGGGGGATGCCATACTTTCGACCATGATCTGGGGCGGGGGCCGGGTCGATGAATACGTGGCGTGGAAGGTCGCGTCGGGCGCGTGGAACAGGGGATCGGCTTACGGGTTCAGGCGCTGTCTGTGCCAGTTCGAGCGGGCGTTCGACGGCGTCGAGGTGACATCCGAGGCGGTTCAGAAGTGGATTACCGGGGTGAACCTGTCAGCCAACTATCGCCGCTCGAGGTGGTCGGTGGTGCGAGGGATGCTCGCCTGGTACGGCGTCGCAGTGGACCTGGTGGCCCCGGCGGTGCCGACACCAGTACCGAGGCCGCTGCGGGACGTCGACGTCGGCAAGCTCCTCGCCGTGTGCAACGTCCGCGACGAAGTCATGGTGAGCCTGGGGATCTGTGAGGGCCTGCGCCGCTCGGAGATGGCGCACCTTGAGCTATCCGACGTCGACCTCGACGGCCAGGTCCTATTCGTGAACGGCAAGGGCGGCAAACAACGCTGGACGCCGCTCACAGAGGCCACAGCGGTCCGCATCGGGCGCTACCTCGACGAACGAGGCATGTCGCCGGGGCCGCTGCTTGTTTCTAAAACCTCGGGGCGAGGTCTGCGCCCGGCAACCATTAGCGAACGGAGCCGGCTCCTGATGCATGAGGCGGGCATCTTCCGGCCAGGCGTCAACCTCCACGCCCTACGGCACACGGCCGCCACCCGGCTGTGGATGGAAACCGGCGACCTGTTTATGACACAGCAGCTGCTCGGCCACTCCAACATTCGCACCACGTCGATCTACGTTCGGGGCCGCCCCACCGCTGAGATGCGTGAAGCGATGAACCGGTGCGCGACGTGATCTGCGCGACAGGTCACCCGGGGTGCGACTCGAGGAACGCCCGGTACGCATCAGGGCTGTCGAGGATGATGAGGGTGCCGGTCGGAGCGGGTTCGCCGCCGAAGCCGAACGCGGCTGCGAGGCCGCCTAACGCGACCGCCAACGCGGCGACGGCTGCGACCAGCTTCGTAGCCTTTTCCATTATTGCGCCGCGTGTCGGCCCTCGATGGTGGCGATGCGTTCGCCGTGGTCGTTGACGCGGTCCTCGATGCGGGTTGTGCGTTTGTTGATCTCGCGGAGGAGGTCGACCTCAATACCGACCTGGCTGCGGTAGTCGAACCGCAGGCGTGCGACCAGGACAGCCGAGATGGCCGAGATGGTCGCCGCTGCGATGATCCCGACAGAGGCGACGAGCTCAGGCACCGGGCTTGGCCAGTTTGAGGCTGTTCTGGAGGGCGCTGACGGCGGCCGGGATCGAAGCGAACGCGAGCCCGGCGATCGTGGAGAGCTCCTGGAGCGGGTCGAGGGTTTCGATGTTGATGGTGCGGGACGCCCACGATGCGACCAGCAGGCCGACGAAGGTTTGCAGCCATGTCTTGCCGGCGCGGGTCAGGATGTCGTTCACGTTGTCCTCCATAAGCGGTTCCAGGTGTTGATGCCGACGATGCCGTCGATGGTGAGCGCGTTGAGTGCCTGGTAGTCCTCGATCGCCTTGTCGGTTCGTTTCCCTGCGACGCCGTCGACGGCTCCGAGGGGGAACCCGGCCAGCGTTAGGTGCGCCTGGATCATGGCGACCTCGTCGCCGCGGCTGCCCTTGCGGACAGGGTTGGCGGCCACCTGGTCGCCGGCGTGGAGGATCGCCTCCACGGTTCGGAGCCAGTCGACTGTGTCATCTTCCACGGGCTGTTCACCTTTCCACCATTCGGGAAACGGCCCCTCGAGGGGACCGTCGACTGTCTGTGCCTGGTAGTGCCAGGGCTCCCCGTCGACTGTTCGATGCAATCCCCAGCCTTTGAGCACCTTCGTGATGTCCGGCCAGGAACCCAGGCCGTGGTGGGTGAGGTCGACGGCGTAGCCGAAGCCCGACGCCTGGGCCATGTGGTAGGAGCCGTTCCAGGTGCCGCCGGACCCGGTGCCGATTACGCGCGCCGGGTTTGCTGCGAGGTTGCCGCCGTGGAACCGGTACCGGTCGTAGAGGTATTCCTGCTCGGCGACGGTTCGGACAGCCGACTCGATGGTGACCTTCTCGGCGAGCAGGTCGCTGGTGCGGTACGCCGAGGCGAGCCGCCAGACGAGGAGCGGGTCGAGGAGGGCGACGTTTTCGTCGCCGTCGTCGCGGTAGCCCTCGAGGAGCTCGAGGTCGTCAGACCGGTTCATCGTCCGGTGGCGGGCCGGAGATCGTGCCGTCGGGGAGCACCTCCGCGTCCGCGTAGATCGCCTGGCAGAACGTAAGTGCCTGGGCTTCGGTGATCTCGGCGACCTGCCAGGGGCCGCCCCGCAGGTCGGCGTTGTCGGATGCGTAGCCGATCCGGTACCCGTCGGCGTCGACCGCCCAGGATGCTGCGGCATTGCCGCCCGCCTCGGCGATGGGGCCTTCCGGCCCGGTACCGGACACGCCATCTGTTGACAGTTTCCATTTCAGGTAAATCACGGGGCCAACTCCTGTTGTCCGTTCTCGGGGTGCGGCTGGTGGGCGGCTATGGCTTCCTCCAGGATGCCGGCCTGGCGCATCGAGTCGAGCTGCGCCCATTGGACGCCGCCCGCCATGATCTGGAGGTTGGTCTGCCTGGTTAGGCGCGCGTGCCAGTATTCGGGCTGGGCGTGTTCGATCTCGTCACGGGTGAACTTCTGCGACTCGTCGAACAGGTCCGTGAGGACCGCTAGTTCCCGCTCAGCGCCGCGCATCACGACCAGGGTTTGTTCCAGGCCGACCTGCTTTTCTTCGGCTTCGATTGCGTCCAGCTCGTCGCCCGTTTCCAGCAGGCGTCCGATCTCGACCTCCGCTTTACGCACCCCGAGCCGCGCCAGGCGCAGCTTGTGGCCCATGTCCTGTAGTTCCAGGCACAACTGGTAAAACCGCATTTCGGGCGTGTCGTGCTGACCGATGACGAAATGGACGAGCTGGTAGCGGCTGCGTGGCTGCTGGACTTCGGCGATTGCGTCGGAGATGTTCACTACAGCACCCCCGAGTCGGCGGCACCCGCGAGCAGGTAGGTGGCCGTCGACAGGCCAGTACCCAGCGTGGTGCGGCTGTCATCGGAGAACGCGATCTTGTCGACCACGGTGGTTGCCGGTGTCGGGTAACCGCCGCCGAAGTATGCGGCTGTCCCCGAGTCGGCGGCAGCCGCCAGATAGGGGCGTGCCACCGACAGGCCGGTACTCAGCGTGGTGCGGCTGTCATCAGAGAACGCGAACTTGTCAACCGTGTCGGTGTTGCCTGCGGACACGTTTCCACCGCCAAAATAGGCGGCTGTCCCCGAGTTGGCGGCACCCGACGACTCCTTTGTTGCCGCTGACAGGCCGGTACCCAGCGTTGTGCGGCTGTCGTCGGAGAACGCGAACTTGTCGACGGTCGTTACGTTGCCGCTGACGTAGCCGCCAGCGAAATAGGCGGCGGTCCCCGAGTTGGCGGCACCCGACAAGCCTTCAGTTGCCGCTGACAGGCCGGTACCCAGCGTGCTGCGCCCATCATCAGAGAACGCGAACTTGTCAACCGTCGTGACGCGGCTCATGCATCACCACCAGCGAAGTATGCGGCGGTCCCCGAGTTGGCGGCACCCGCCAGGTAGTAGGTAGCCGCTGACAGGCCGGTACCCAGCGTGCTGCGCCCATCATCAGAGAACGCGAACTTGTCAACCGTGTCGGTTCTGGCTCCCGTCCAACCGCCGCCGAAGTATGCGGCGGTCCCCGAGTTGGCGGCACCCGCTAGATAACTGGTAGCCGCCGACAGGCCAGTACCCAGCGTGGTGCGGCTGTCGAGGCCAAACGCGAACTTGTCAACCGTTGCGACCAACGATCCGGTGTTACCGCCGGCGAAATAGGCGGCACCAGACACGACGGTACCCGACACAAGACTGTTCAGCCAGATCGAAACCATCGTCCCCGGCCTCGACCTGGACCCGTAGCGGACACTCATTAGGCGGTGATCCGGTTGCAGTAGCCGTGGATGACGACCACGTTTGTGGTTCCGGCGAACGCTTTGAGCACCAGGCTGTTTTGTAGGAGCAGGCCGGGTACCAGGAGCATGAGGCCCGACTCGGCCGGGACGGTCTGTTCGATGTTGCCGTCGGGGGCGGTGGCTTCGCCCCATTCGAGGGTGAGTTTGACATCCGCATCTGACGAGTTGACGGCGTAGACCCACAGCTCGTCGATGTCGGAGGTCCCCGACACGGCGGTGTGGATCGTGGTGCCGGCTGTGGCTGTGGCGACCACGAGGATGCCTTTGCCGTTCGTGGAGCCGGACAGGAGCTGTTTTGCGTATGTTGCCATGTGGTTCTCCTAGAGGAACATTTCGAGGCCGATAATGGTGTTTGCGTCCTCCGGGGACGCTCCCTGCGCCACCCAAGCGGAGCCGTCGTAGGTGTAGATTTTGTCGGTGTCTTTGAGGTAACTCAGCTGCCCCTCGGCCGGCGAGCCGTGGCCGGACGTGCGGGCCGATGCGTCATTCCAGACCGTGCAAACCTGGTCCATGAGGTACACCTGAACGTCGCTGGTGGCGCTGAGCACCGCTCCGGCTACGAATGTCTTATAACCAGCTGGGGCCGGCATGGGGGTCTCCTTACGGTGCGAGCTTGTTTGTGTTGAGGATGCCGAAGTCGGCCGAGTCGAGGATCAGGAAAACGGTGTCGCCGCTGCCTGACGTGCCCAGGCGCATAGTCCAGTCCTTCGGCGTGATGTCGTGCGTGACCGATTCGACGCGCAGCACCTGGTTCATCGCTGCGCCGGCTCCGATGGGTTGGAACTGGGCGCGGATGCCGTCGAAGATTGTCAGCTTGGCGACCTTTTCGGCCTGGGCGTCGGTGAGTGCTAACGGCTTGCACTCGAGGCTCGACACCCTCAGGGCCGGCGTGGAGTGCAGGGCGACGAAGTTCTTGCACGCTGAGAGCACGTCGTCGTCGGAGTCGTTGAGCAGGTTGCGGCGCACCAGGGTTCGTATCCCGTAGGCGGGTTGGCCGATCACGTTTTCGTCGAATATCTGGTCGGTGCCGCCGGTGCGCTGGTAGACGCCTCGCGTGTAGAGGAGCTCGGTGCCGAACATTGTCGTGATGTTCGTGAACGCCGGCTCGGCTGCGGCGGTGCCGTCGCCGGCTCCGAACGTCAGGCCGGTAACCGCCGAGTCGGCGTAGCGCTTCTTGTAGGTGAGGATGTCGCCGCGGTCGCCGGCGGTGACGGTGCCGCCGCCTGCCATGCCGTGTCGGACGAAGATTGCGCCGTCCTCGGACTGTGAGAGGCGTTCGGTGTACGTCGTCGTGTTGAGCTCGGCGACGGTTGCGGCCTGCATCGTGATCGACGAGGCGTCGATGTCTCGCGTCGTCGGGTCTGCCGTCGTCGGGGACCCGGGTTGCGCCGGGTAGGCGACCTGTGAATCGTCGAGCACCGCCGAGAAGCGAACCGAACCGACCTCCTGGGAGAACGTGACGTCGGTTAGTTCACTTCGTGCCAGCAGCGACATGCCGTCGAGGCACTTGACGACGACCGTCGAATCCCTCGAGTTCGGGTACAGGGTGTCGACGTCCTCGATGCGGCCCCGAAACAGGGTTGTCGCCACGCCTGGGGAGTTGATCGAGGTCATTACCCGCACTTCTGCGTTCAGCCATTGCGAGTCGCCGTATGTGCCGCCGGCGAGGGGGCCGTAGGCGTTGTCTTGGTTGTTGAGGCTTATGCGGCAGTTGCCGGCCCGAAACGAGTCGGTGACCCTGAGTCGGCCGTAGGAGATTTGGACGGCGCGGACGTCGGCGGTGACGTTTCGGTAGTGGCCGTCGAGGTAGATGTTGACGGTGTGGGTAGCGGTCGCCACGTCACTGGCCGACCCATTGACGACTAAACGGCCCGTTTTGTTTCACCGCTTCGGCCATTGCGTCGATGACTTCCTTGCCGGTTACAGCCGGGGCGTTGATCGTGATGTTGACCGGGGACGGCGCGTTTCGGCCGCCGGGTGTTTGCCCACCATGCGTGCTCAGGAAGGATGTGATCTCGTCGACTTTCGCCGCGGCCTCGATCTGCGCGTCGGCGACCTCGATCAGGCCGGCCCCGGTGCCTGTTATGTCCTCCTCGCCCATGCCGACGAGGCGCAGGTCCTCCATCTCGCTCAGGAGATCGGCGAACGCCTCCGCGACGTCTAGCTGGCCCTGCTGGGCGGCACCTAGCGCCTCGTTCATTTCTGCGAGCTGCGCCTCAGCTGCCAGGTTCGCTGCCTGCGCTTCGGCTACTGCCACTAGGCCGGCTCCGGTGCCCTGGATGTCTTGTGATGTGAAGCCGCCCAGGGGATCGCTGACGACGGCGTTCGGAGGCCCCGCGCCGAAGCCGGGGACAACGTCGCCGCCGGGGGGGGGCTCGTTGCGCCTGCCTTCACGGTTGATCACGTCGGATATGTCGACACCGAAGTTCGCAGCGATCTCGGCGAACATTTCCTCGAGTTTCGTGCCCGTGGCTTCCATGACCTCGGGGGGGATGAGGTTCTTGCCGCCATCGGGTCCACCAGCTGCAAAGAAGTTATAAACGAAGTCCCAGAAACCCTCAGACCACATTCGGCCCGCTTTGTCGTAGTCGAGCATCGCTGTGGGTCCGGTTCCGACCATGATTTCGGCGCTCGGTCCCTTGTCGCCGAATGCTCCCCAGAAGATTTCGCCGAACATGCTTCCAGCCCCGGCAGCCGACGGTTCGTCGACGAAATCTTCAAGGGCTGGGACAACATTGTCGTTTATGTAGGAAACAAGCGACGTAAACGCCGGGAGGATTTTCTCACCGACCTTGACGCTGAGGTTGTCGAACGTGGCCCCCAAGATCTTCTGCTGGTTGGCGAGGCCGTCTGAGGTCCGGATGAAGTCGTCCTGTTGGATCAACGTCTGCTCGAGGATGACTTCGTACGCGGCTAGCGCCTTGGCCTGCGGCGTCAGGGCCTTCTTCTCGTTGTCGACGAGACCCATCTGGAGGGCCTTGGTTTTCAGCGTTGCGGCGTCGAGGAGCACGCCGAAGCGGCGCAGCGGCTCGGCTTCACCCCGGAGGCCGGCCTGGAGGGCGGTCAGGGTTTCCTCAACGCCCACGTTGCCGAAGCTCGCCATGTCCGCGGCGAGCTTCGTCATCGTGACCGACAGGTCGACGCCCTCGGCCTGTGGCATCCCCATCGCGTGCGCCAGGGAACCGAACACGCCGACCGCCTCGAGGGCGTCGCGGCGCGACATGCCGATCGCTGATGCAGAGCTCTCGGCGAACCGTTCCGCAGCTGCGGCGGCGTCGCCAAACAGGACGCGGTTCTTGGATAGGGACTCGTCGACGTCGGCGGCAGCGGCGATCATCGGCTTGAGGGTCATCACAGCGCCGGCCACGGCTGTGCCGATGCCTGCGAACGCGCCCATGCCTATCGAAGCTGCCCGCGCCATCCTGTCCGACATGAGGCTCGAACCCTTCGACACGCGCTTGAACGCCTTGTCGAGGGCCTTCGTATTGCCGACGAAGTTGACCGTGAGGGTACGTACCGGTGATGCCATCAGAGTGTCCTCAGCACTTTCTCGATCTGGCGTGAGTATTCCTTCTTGATGAACTCATGTGAGGCGGCAATCGTCGGGAAGATGACGTACCCCTTGCGGCCCCGGTGGGGTGCGAACTGCATCGTCGAACCGCCCCTTGAGGTGCGCTTCCTTGCGCGGCCGCCGAACTCGACGCCGTGGAGGAACTCGCCGACAGAGGGGCGCGCCTTGCGCGACACGCGGGCCTTGCGTGTCCCACCTATACGCATCCGGGGGGTGCGGCCGGCGATGGCCCGCAGCGACGGCACGACGAGCTCGTACTGGTGGGCGTGCGGAACGGTGCGGGCGCGAACCTTCATCAACTTCACGACATGCTCGGCGACCTCCTTGGAACCGGCGTTGACGCGCTTCCTTGTCTCCGGCGGTGCCTTGCGTAAGGCCCGCTGCATCTCCTGGAGGCCGAAGATTTCGACGTCGCCGGCGAGCTTCTTGGATGTCTTTAGCGGTTTGACTGTCACCTACGCCTCCTCGACTTCGCCTGGTCTGCTGCTTTCTTCTGCTCGTCGACCTGCCAGGACAGGACCCTCCACATCGCGTCGAGCATCGTGGCGTCGAGCTCGTACAGCTCCCTGGGCGAGATCCCTGTCCGCACCGCTAACGCGGCGACCTGGACGGTCAGGGAGTCCCAGCCAAAGGGACCGGCTCGTCGCCCTCGTTGACGACACGGATGTCGTCGAGGCCCGCAAGCCACTCGTCGAACGGCTTGATCGCCGGGCCGTTGCCGGCCAGGGCCTGCTTGTGGAGCGCATCGTGGGCCAGCC
>Ga0080013_1005731_pt1 | contig 11379 bp, 11 predicted proteins | sample ETNvirenome_6_85_FD_69236 | JGI IMG/M metagenome (GOLD analysis project Ga0080013, IMG submission 69236) | Marine viral communities from the Pacific Ocean - ETNP_6_85 (SPADES assembly) (version 2) | ecosystem: Environmental > Aquatic > Marine > Oceanic | place: Pacific Ocean | collected 2013-06-19
TTCATCAATAATCATAATGTAATCTCTTTGTAACTTAATCTATTTTCTAATAAGTATGATATAGTAGAAACAATACGAGTGTCAAGGAGAACAATGACAAGATTTATTAAATGGATAATGCAACCTAGAAACCACTACGCAGATTTAGATGTGATAATGCATATAGAAGATGATTACTACCACTCACCTTTGCCATCATCAAAAGAACTCTTGAAATACTATCTAATCCAAATTTGAAACCATTAGGTAATTAGCGTTAACTCTTTCCCTGTGCTTTCACATCTTGTTGGTCTTGGCTTTCCTGACCATCTAAACTTTCGGGTACAGGCGGAGAGGTGTCTGCTGGGCTTTCCTGCTCTTCCTTAATTAAAATTTCAGCACCATCTTCCATACTTTGCCATACAATGTTTTTAAATTCTTTGGGTGTCATAGGTTTAACATCAGTAACTAATCCTATGTTATCCTCTATGTCTGAAAATTTCACAGTGTCAAATATATGAAGCCCTGCAAATCTTAGTATCTTTAATCTCTTGTTAAATAGCTTGTAGTTCTTCTTAGTTATTTTCTTTATCCCAACATACATTGTTGCGTGTTTTAAAAGGGTTACTGTATCTCTTTCCTGCGTCATTTATTTATCTCCTAAATCTACATCTTTTAATAATTTTTCTAATAAATCATCTTGTTTATTTTTCTTTGAATACAATGTATAAAGAACTTTCTTTTTTAAACTTAATCCTACTCTATGTCCAAAATATTCTACTCTTGATAAACATAGTTCTCTAAGTAAATATAGATCCATTTCCGAAACACTCACAACAACTGAACCTAGTTCACTTGCTATTAAAAATGCTTGACCAATCTTATCAATAAAATTAATATCCACTGCCATTAATGCACTAGGCAGTAATGGTTTTAGGGGAAGCATATTAGTAAACTCAGCTCCGTCTATCATTAAACTTACATTGTCCTCTATATAAGTAAGTTCGTGAAGTGTTAACCTTAATTTCTTATCAGGCTTTTCACTCATCCTTTTAAAATCTTTATCCCTATTTTCTGACATGAATTTTATACCTCACTCTTTTACATTTAGAACATCTGAATAAGCGTTTAGTTTGTGTCCAAGTTGTATCCATTGGAAATATCTCGACTAATCCTAAATCGCATTCAGTTAATTTAAAGATACATAATAATCGTTGAATTAAATTCATAGTATTATGATGCTCCCACCATTCCTTGTACTAATAATATTACTATCGCTGTTATAAAGAAAAATTTTACATAATCTGTTATTAACATACTACCTCCTGTATTTCATATTTATTAACTTATCTAGTATAATAGAGTATAACATAACTATAGTCAAATTAAACATATGAATATAAATATACGAAAAAGTGGTGTTCCACCATTCATACAAACTAAATACGATATCCAAAAAGCTAGACCTATAGAAGATTATCTTTCTAATAAAATTCCTATGCAAAGCGATAAGTTGAAAATACGCATAATTAAAGAGGGTATCCTTGACCCTATCTGTGCTATATGTGGTTTGACGTATTGGATGCAACAAGATATACCTCTCGAACTAGACCATAAAAATGGAGATCATAATGATAATAGGAAAGAGAATCTGCAATTGATTTGTCCTAACTGTCATGCCCAAACGGATACATATAGAGTTAAGAAAGAAGGTGCTAAGTCTGCTATTGATGTTCATGGTGGTGCTCCTAAAAACGATTAGTTTTCCTACTCACTTATCGGATTAAATCCTTCACTGGTAGAAATAAAAGTAACTTCTTCACCTATCAAATTTTCAAGAGCTGTTTCTAACTGAGATGAATTAAGTTGATTTCCCATAGATACAATATCTCCTTCAAGAGTTTCTTGATATAAAAATGTATTACCTTTATCCAATGTTACCATAATTTTATTTGAACCATGCATATATATCCAAACAGGCGGAAACGATAATAAATCTAATTCTATACTAAATTCTGCCATAAATATTCCTTTTCCTAGTCTTCACAACTGCAACCATATTCCCCGTTAGAACACGATACATCTAGACCACAACACTCATCTTGTCCACATCCATCTTGTATGCATTGACATTCTAATTCATCACACGCTTCTTCACAACAACAATTACATTCACATATAACCTCAAAGTTTTCAGTCATTAATTTTCCTCCTAGTATTATTATACACTAGTTTTGGTTATATGTTTAAATATTTTACTTCTGTAAAAATTCACTTACCACTTCTTTGACTATAGCATTTTCCATATCAGCATTCCAGAATGGTATTATTTCTTTAGCTTTGTCATAAAGTTCTTTAGCTCTTTCCCCTCCACCTAATCTTTCTACGCCTGCTCCTATGCCTGCTGCAGCGAGTAGTGCTGCTAATTTTTTAGGATTGATTCCCTTACCATATTTACCAGCAGTTCTTAATACTTTTTTCCATGAAGGTATTCTTTTTTCAGCTCTACTTCGTTTCCATGATTCATCTATAATCTTAGGCTTGCGTTCCTCCGAACCTTCAACCTCATATTGAAATCCTCCTACACGATTCTGTTTAGTACGGGGTTCTCTTTTCCAACCTGTAATATCCCAATGATTATCTTTGCGTAATTCTATTAGATCTTCTTTAACTATGGCTTTAGCCACATCGTCAGTTTCTAATAGGTCTCCTTTAAATTTATCTTGAAGCCATGTAAAAGCAGGTAGTAAACCCATAACTGCTAGATTAGTTATAAATTTACCTTTACTTCCTCCTAACCGTCTAAATACATTTCCTTTAGGTTTCCAATCTGCTATTTGATTTAAGACTTCTCTTATCTCTCTTGTCTTTGGAAATCTAGATGTTTCTAAATAATCTAAACGCCCACCTTTAGGTCTCCAGCTGGGTAAATCCTCATATGATTTTGGAAATGAAGAACCTATTTTATCTTTAGGGGGACCCCCCATCTCTCTATGTAATTGTTCAACTAGAGGTAGTGAAGCTTGTCTAGATCCTACTTTTAAACCTCCCCTACCTGTTGGTTCATCTAGTCCTCTATATGTTCTTGGATCTCTCTTAACTTGGTCTCCTATTTTAGGATCTGTTTGCCATCTAGTTTTTTTTGATCGTTCAATTGCGGCTTCTGTTTTAGGTGCTGACTCTCTCACCACCCTATCTATATCAGATTCTGCATGTATATCTACATCTTCTGTTAGTCTTCCAAAGTCTCTACCTTCGGCTGCTAGACTATCTATCCAAGATTGTCTTCGATTCACCTTTGGTTTCCAACCAGTTATACTAGGTCCATCTTTACGTAGCTCTATGATTGATTCTTTAATTAAATTGTGTATATAATTTGACATTAAAAGTTACCTCCCCCTACATTTTTTAAAGACTCTATTACAGACATAAATTTATTCTTTCTTTGATTCATTCTTTCGGGACTCGGCACAACCTGTTGAGCAATGTCACCTGTTAGTTTAAGCATCTTACTAGTAGACTGAGGTTTAAGTGATGCTAGACCCTGCAAAGTTTCTTTAGATGAGTCAGACAGTTCTGGAAATAATATGTCAGAATATATAGGGAGTAATTGTTCTGCAGCTAAAGATGCACCCACACCCGCAGCACCACCTTTTACTGCACCTCTGAGAATACTACCCGGAGTGCCTACAGTGAATGGTTTTGCCATTTGCCAAGGTTTCTTAAAGTTTAATGTATCTTTACCATAAACAGGCTCAAGAAATTGGTTTATTTTGTTTAATGCTTGAGGTCCTAGTTTCAAAGGATTCTTAGAAGGTTTACCTGACCAAAACAAACTTTTAGCCCCTGCTTTTAAATCCGACCAACTTCTTGGTATATTAGGATTTTTACTAATTTCGTTAAGTACTCCAAGCCAAGCCGCAAAATTTTTAGGTTTTGGGTAACCTAATTGACCACCAGTAACCGCATCCGTTAAACCGTAAGCAGCCTTAACAGGTGCTAGTGCCCCCTCATCTTTCTGTAATATATTAGTAAAGGTATTAGATGCTTTACTTAGTTCCATGTCTTGTTTTTTATCATACGCTATATGCGTAATGGATGCTTCTAAGTTATGTAATGAATCAGATATCTTATTCTGTATCCAGCCCGGTAGTTCATCATTTTCATCTAATGCATCATGCATCATGTCAGCTAAATCAGATACTCTGTCTAATTGTACTTTAGCCATAGCTCCTTCGTTTTCAGCTTTCTGTATCCACTCTTGATAACTATCCATACTAGTTTTAATCCTAGTAGGATCTACTAATGCCCCAGCTTCCATAAGTTTTCTTGTAGTTTCCGAACCTTTATCTTTTGCTGACATCTCTCTATTATAAGCTGTAGTAGCTAATTGAGCTCTTTGTATAGGATCTAGTCTATCATCAGGACTTATATTCATTTTATCTTGAACAGTAACAGGTCTAGGTTGAAATGTATATACAGTATCTTTAGGCATTTGAATACTTTCTAAAGTTGTTTCATTAACACCTTCAGGTAATCCTAATTTATAATTAATAGGTGTGGTAGATGATTTAATATCGTCTACTGTAATTTGTTCTCCTATTCTATTACCTGCAGCATCAACTTCAAATGCTGTAAATGGTGTAGTAGATGTAGGATTCCATAGTCTTGGATCATATTGTTGTCCTGATCCCCATTGTAATCCTAATCCCTCAGGTTGACCGAAAGAACCTTTAGATTTTGTATCTCTTGGAGGAGGAGAAAGTTCCTCTTCCACTATGTTATCTCCCGGTATTTTATCTACTACTTCTATAGTTTCTGTAGGTGGTGGTTTGTATGGTATGGCTGGAGCTGTTGGTAAACCTTCAGGGTATCCAAAATCAAAAGCTGGTAGTGGAGGTGGTTTAGGTACACCCGGCGGTGTCCAATCATACATCTCAGATACCTCCACAGATTTTTTTCTAAGTTTGTCATGGAAATAAGATGTATATTCACCCCATGTTTTTAAATCAATTATCTTATTTCCAGTTTCCTTTTCATAATCTTCCGGTGTAGGAAAGTCTAATTGTGTCTTACTTGTTGTATCAGATTTCTTTCCCGGTCTCTGTGATACTGTGGGAACTGGTTTTTTTCCTAAACCTGCGACATCCCTGTAGGCACTATCTTTTGGAAATATGGGATAAAATTTTTGCCCATTAGGATACGTTATTACTTGGGGCACATTATCCCAATCTATCTTTCCATCTTTAAGATTAGGAATCGTCCTTTCAATGTTTTTATCAATAACTATATATGGAGCAAAAAGTTTTATAACTTCTGAATTTCCACCCTTAACTAATGAGTCAAAATATCTTTTTCTGTCTTCGTGTGCTTGTTTAGTTTCTTTTTCTATCTTTTCTACCAAAGTTTCTACATCATCTTTTGCTTTATCTTTCTGATTATCAGTAAGTGGTATATCAGTTATTACTTCCTTCAGTTTATTGAAAACGGTTTTTGCCTTCTCACCCCAAGTTTCTTCATCTCCATTCTCTTTCACCAGATTATTAAAAATTTCCATAGACTTTTCTATAGATGCCTCTTCTATTACGTCCCCAGTTATTGGATTTATATCCCTGTAAGTAATACCCCCACCTTTACCTGTTCCCTTTATATTAGGGAATCTACCAGCTCCTGCAAATGTAGTGGTTTCAGGAGTGCGGATTTTAGGTAGTCCTGTATCTGTCTCAAGTTGGGCTCTACTCCATGGAGTACTATATGTCTGTTCGGTTTCTTCCCCTCTTTTAAATTTATTATACTCTACTACTCCTGTAGGGTTTCCTTTATCGTCTACAAAAATGTCAGATAACCAAGATGCCTCTTGAAGATTTGGATCTGTTGTATCAGGTGGTTTCCATTCTCGTATATCTTTTGCAGATTGAGCTGCTGCTACATCAGTTGCAGTTGGATTACGATTCGTTTCACGGGTAAAACCTAAATCTTTAAATTTTTTACGTTGTGCTTCTCCATAACCAGCCCAAGGATCTGGTGGTGGTGGATCTTGTTTCTGCATGAAATCTAAGAAAGCTTCTTTAGCAATTTTCTTTGCAGGTTTATATTCAAAGGTATCAAAATGATCTGAGTCTTCTTTATTAGGATCACCTAAATCTTGACCTGCTTGATTAACAACTCTTGATGGTGTTGGATTAGAAGGATCATCGTAACTTACTGGAGCATGACGTGCAAAATCTGGCTCTACTTCTTCAGGAAAGCCGAGTTCTTCTAAATGTCTTTTATGCTCAAGTTGTCTGGCATGTTCGTTATTTAGAACTCCAAGTTGTTTTTTACCCAATCCGGGTACAATGGATTCTTTTTTAGCCATACTTATCCTTTTTTATTTAGGAGCTCGTCTTTTAGCTTTAGTTTTTTTAGGAGCCCCAGCTGCTTTAGGTTTATTTGCTGCAATTCTTTTTTCTATATTTTTCATAGTACCTGCACCAGTTACTACTGGTTGCTGTACATTTACTCCCATGTTTGCGGGTTTAGTCATAGAAGTTGTTTTAGGTAACTGACCTGCAGCTCCTCCTACCATAGGGGCTTGTTTTTGTATATTTTTCGTATAACCAAAATCAGCAGAATTGATAATAGTCCTACCACCATCAATTATCCTCTTTTTTGGAGGTGGTGCAGGTCCCAAAAATGTTGATCCACGAGTTGCAGTTGATCCATCTTTAAATAAATTAGATAGACTCTTGAATCCACTTCTTAGATTAACCCAACCTTTGTTAGGTTCCCTAAAAGGATTTCCTAAACCTGCCAGACCCTCCACAAAATTCTTTGCAGATTCTAAATCTTTTGGATTTTGTTTAAATTTTTGAACTGCCTCAACTCCTATTGGTACACCCAGAACTACTGCCCAAGTTAGTACATTTTTTGCTCCGGGTCCTAATCTCCCTTTTGTTCTTTTTCCAAACTTATCCGTTTTTCCTGATTCCCAATACTTCTGAACAGGATTAATTCCTTGGATACTACTGTGTATAAGATGTTTTAAAGGTTTGAGCATTTTACTACCTTCACCTTTCGTCCCAAAGATTTTTCTCCACGCTTTATCAAAATCCACTGCCTCTGTAGGCTTTTTAGGTCTTCCCGCTTGTCCTGTTGGCTTAGGAGCTACGCTTCTCATAAAATCTTTTTTTTGCGTACCAGTAAGACTTCTCCAACTTCTCCTTTTATGTACTATATCGCTTAAAACATTCATACCCTTTCCAATATCGTCCCATTTACTAAACATAGGAGCAACAAATTTACGTCCTATTGATGCAGTGATAACATCACCAGCTCTTTCAGCCGCAGAATAGTTGTCATCTTTCCTTAATTCAAAAGATGCTTGTTTAATTAAATCTTGTGTAGTCATATCTTGTAAGGATTTATTTATAGGTATTGGAGCTTTTGTAGGTGAAAATCTAGCTATAGCCGTAGCACCCATATCTATAATAGGATCTCCTTCACCAGTATCGGTTTTAACAGGTGGAGTATCATCTACAGAACCAAATCTTGATTCTCCGGGTTGAAATCCACCATAATCATCTGGTTGTTTTTCTATTTTAAATTCTGCCATAGCTTCTTTAACTATAGCTTGTTCAACCTCCCAATACTGCTCTGAACCTGTTGGTGATTCAGCAATAGGTCCTCTTCGGAATCTGCTCAAGTCTCCACCTAACCGGGCATGAGTGGGTGATACGAACATTTTTTTTCTCCTTGCCATTCTTCCAAATTTACCTAAACCTTGTTTAATCGCTTTGACGGCATCTTCCTGCCACCCTGCTCTTTCTGGCTCTGTTGGTGTTATAGGTTCTCCCATACGTTCCTCATCAGTTTCTCCACCGGGTTGGGCTGGACCATAATCAACAGGACCAACATCCCTAGGCATATCTCTCCATGAATCTGAAGGTCTAGGACCCTCTTCTTTCCATTGTTGACGACCTTTAGAAGGTCTACCACTTCTTTTTTCAGCCTTTTGTAACTCTGATATAGCTTCTTTAACTAAACCAGTGTAGATAGGTTTTTTATTTGAAGTCTCTAAAAGTTCAGCTCTTTCCCTATTAATATCTTTTGCATTGATATCAGGAATGTTTTTACCTGTAGGTTTTTCCTCACCGTATACTGATGGAGGAGAACCATTATTTTTATCAAGTATCTTTTTAGCTAAATCCTTAGCTTTTATTTCAATTCGTATATTTGTTTTCTTCATATTATATTATACTAACTCCTTTAACTTATCTAAAAATAATTCTTTAGTTATAGATTTTATATTAAATTGTCCTGATTGTGGTCTAGGAAGATCCCATCTGCTTATTGTGTCTCTTCCACCCTGAAAACTACCTTGTCCATATAATCTTTCAGTACGTTCTTTTTTGGATTCTTGTTTATATTTTTCTGGTTGAATAAGGTAAAAACCCAAATCCTCACGGGCTTCATCATCACTACCGGGAATAGTAGGATAAGATCTGTGTACATCTAAATCTTCTCTAAGCTTTCTATCAGGTGTCATAGAAGAAGAATCAGCACCTACTCCCTGTCTACGCCCTTCTGTTCTATTATGATAATATCGTGCAAGATCCATAGGATCATAAAACCGTTCAGACTCTCCCCATTCGGGGTATCCTTCAGTAGGAATTTGCCTTGCAATTTTAGGTTCTACTCGTCTTTCGTCAGCTTCTATTGCTCTTCTCAAATCAACAGGTATATATTTACCCTGTAACTCAACCTCACCTGATGGTGTTGGTGTTATTTGTTCAGGGGGTGTAGGTAAAGTTTTTACATGTTGATCTTTTCTAAGGAATGCTTTCTTTAAACTTCCCTTGATTTCTTCTGCTATTTTGTCCCTTCTGTCATCTCCGGGACTTCCATCAGTAAATTTCTTATAGCCTTCTTTCTTAGCTTGTGCAGTAGCAATAGCAACTGCTCTAGAAGTATCTTCATCTTTAGATTCTTTAGATACCCAATTCATAAATATGTTTTTAAAAGAAGGTATTTCTGATTTAGATATTGCAATTATCTCTGGTTCTGGAGTTGAATCATGAGATTTAGTTAAACAACTTCCATCTGCACATGATCCTTCTGCTTTATCACCTTTCAATAATTCAAAATGAGCGTTTTGATTCACTCCTTTTTCACATATTGTTACTTCTGCTAGCTCCATATCATCTACTTGTAATACATGACTACCATCAGATTTATTGATTTCTTTACTTTGTGTGGCACTACCAGCAATAGAATAAGAACTCATACCACCTTTTTTGATTTGATCTCTTACTCGATTGGCAATTTTAGTATCATCTCTAAGTTCTGATATAAAAAATAAACCCTTGTCATCTACACCACTTTTAAATACATTTCCAGCTCTACTTATAAAAGCTGGGAGTGCGTGTCCTACTTGAACATCAGAGTGCATAACCATTACGTTCCTACCTCTGAAATTATCCATATATTTTTTAAATGCTTTCTTTAATGCATCAGAAGTAATTAAATGTCCTTCTCTATCTACTGCTTCTACTGAAGCTGGACCACCTACGATCATAACTTTTTCTTCATCTTCATCGTCATTAATAGCTAAACAAGCCTCTGCATACTCTTCATTATCTGGATAAGCTCTGGATAATGTGATAGTTTCTCCCGGCGAAGCCAGCCCAGCAATGAATAATCTTTTATACTCATCTAAAGCATCAGCTATATCATCAAGTGTAGTTCTACCTGATTGTGCTTTTTCAAGCAGAATAATAGTATCGTCTTCGGAAGCGACCCATGATTTATATTGTTTATTTGTAGCTGCTAAAGTGACCACAGGACCTCCTTATCCTACTGGAGCTGCAACTCCCCAAATTACTCCTTCATAGCCTGTGCTTGAACCACTGCCATAAACGGAGACATTCTTTCTGAAGTCTAATGGATGTGTACTAATAAAATGATTATGTTCTGTAGTATCATTACCACTTAATTTAATAGCTGCCGTACTTGCTTCTGCAGTACAATCGAATGCTACATATAATACTTGTGAAGCATGAGTGTTTCTAATACTAATACCTCTTATTGCTCCCATTGGAGCTAAGTGTCTTGATACAGATAAATCTGCAGTTCCTGACCATTGATATATATTGCCACCAGCAAGACTTCCATCTAGGTAATCAATTATTTTAGTGTCTGATCTTTTATCATACATTAAACAATCCCAGTACATATCAATATTGTGTCGAGTATTTGAACAGAATTTAATTCTATATGTTGCTCCACTAATTGGGAGTTTATAAGAAACTGATACTCTTTGATAAGATGTAGATAAACTAACTGCTGTTCCAGTTGCTAATACACTTCCATCAGAATCTGTGATTTGCATTACTGCATCACCTGATCCTGTCGCTCCTCTTACCAGTCCAGATGCGACTATATAAGCATCTGCAGTTCTACTTGTTCCACCAGCTAAAGTATCTGTAGTTACATAAAATCCTTCTTTAGCTGCAGCGTTTGTAGGGTTAACTGTAAGTTCTGCTGAACCTAAATGAGGGTTTGAAGTAGTTCTTGATATAGCTGAACCATCTGCTGTAAATTCTGATATAGTTGTGTGTTCAATTGAGGGGTTTAAAATTCTATTTATTCCGGGACTTCCACTTGTTGCTAATTCTAAATTAGCTACAGTGATACCTTGGTCTATATCATAATATGCACTTGAATATATATTTATAACATCTACAGCACTTGTTCCTACTGTCCCACTAAAAGGCACATATCTGTCCCATGGTTGTACAGCAGTTCTAGTACTTGGATCTGACTGCCAAGTTTCCCATGATGCTGAGTCAAAATAATCGTTTGTAATTGACATATATATTTTCTCCTCAATCTATCCAGTTTGTTATGCCTACAAAACTTGCCATAACAGCTGAAGTATGTAATATTAAAATAAGGAGTGCCATCATTCCTGTTTTCACTCCGTACATTTTGTTTCTCCAACCCTGTAGATCGTCTAATTCTCTATCAACTCTTGCTAATCCATCTACCAAAGTCCTATTAAGTTTTGTTTGACTTTGAATATATGTATCCAAGCGTTCCATATAGATAGCTACATCAACCTCGGTCTTAGTCGCCATTTATTTATTTTCTCCTAAGTAGCCACCTCGATTAAAAGATGGCTACTTAATTAATTATTTATTACGCTGGGTAACCGTAAAGTACTATTTTGAATTTACCTGCTGTATAAGTATCGTTAACATTATCAGTATTACCGGTTGACAAGTACAAGTACTGGTTAGCAGCTGGCATAGCTGTTAATCCCGCTGTCTGGTATTGGTTGGCATGTAAACCACCCACCCAATCTTGTCCAGCATCGAACAACTTTGTACTGTTAGTAAGTCCTGTATATACTGCATCTTC